>Ga0126342_10012608_pt1 | contig 15066 bp, 12 predicted proteins | sample Cyp1metagenome_FD_92528 | JGI IMG/M metagenome (GOLD analysis project Ga0126342, IMG submission 92528) | Coral microbial communities from Lord Howe Island, Old Settlement Bay, Australia - Cyphastrea 1 metagenome | ecosystem: Host-associated > Invertebrates > Cnidaria > Coral ...
AAAGCCCAACCCCCCCCCCCCCCCCCCCCCCCCCCCCATAGCTGCCGCCGAAAACGTCTCAGCGTTTCCAACGCTTTCCGTCATCCTCCCGAACAAAACCTGTATTTGTTCCCGGTCGATTTGTATCTAGCATCATATCTTGAACTTCGGTCGTTCTGTAAGAAAAGATATTCGCAGCCTTCCACGGTTTCAAATCTTTGGCAAGGTGCAAAAGCAGCAAGGAAGCTGAGTAGATGTTGGAGAAGCCCTGGCCATGGTGGATTGTCAAACATGGGGCCTCCGAATGGGCCCAACTGGCGGGATTGCTTTCATTCTCTTCCATTCTCTTCCATCCTGAATCTTGGGCCTAAAATTTTCTGAAAACTCAGGTCTGGAATGGGCATTCCGGAATCGGCGCGTGTGTTCTTCAAGGATTCTACGGTACGAAGATTTACCCAGTCTCTGTACCTTCTTTACCAAGTGGAACCGGGGACGTTTCAGCAAGAGTGGATAAGTTGTTCACCAAATGAATCAAAGAATGCCCTTAGATCCTTCACCTCACTGTTTTGTTCAGGGTCAATTCACACAAACTGTGTCCTGCCAGCTCGCCTACACCTTGCCCAGGTCCCTGCACCTGTGTTTCACTGCGGATACCGAGCCCAGACATCAGTGTTATCCTGGGGCGCTGCATGCGGCAAAGGGTGTAGGTATTTGTAAAGGGGTAAGGAAACATGCAAGAACCATGAAGAACCAATGAATCAATTCAAGTCCACTCTGAAAGTGAGAAGCATCCGTGTAGAATAATCCTGAGACACATATAACAGAATTTTTCACAGATCTAGCAGATTTGTATGTTGCGGGTTTGCAACATTTGCAAGGGATCATGGAGACACTCTGGAGGCACTTGTGACCAGCAAAGTGTCAGAGGGAGCTGCATGCCACCGTCTTTCAAGCTGGATCCTGCTCACTAATAAACATTCTGAGTGCACCATCCAAGCGGTGCGGGGATTTAGACAAACGCACCCGCAGCGTCTCATGCTTGGAACCAGATGTGACTGCCAGATTTTGTCTAAAGCGCAATCTGCAAGATATGCTTCTGTCTTTCACTTTCCTGGACCGAAACAACCACAGCACACCCTGATCACGTTGCATTTGTCATTCGACGCGCTGTATTCACTGTATTGGGGGTCTTTGGTGTCCAAGATATCCTAGATAAAACTTGGACAGCGACGATCTGCCAAGGCTCTGGACGAGCAAGATCGAAGTGAACAGGTCCTGAAATCAGTGTGCAGTGCATCGAGAAACCGAGGGACGCTTCGAAATTCTCCGGGGTTTTGATACTTTGGTTCTTGGACACTGATACGGACACTGATAAGTCACTAGTAGCTGGGGGCTTCATCCAAAGCATCGAAGCTCACGACCTTCTTTCAATGCACTTACCTGGTTGCTTCGTTTTTGGGCCTCCTTCCTATCTTGTTGATCGCCTGAAGTTCTGCGCTCACTCGATTCTGATGGATCCTGTCAAGCACATCCTTATGACTCGGTGACATTTAGCCACGCCTCGAACAAACAAGATCACGATTACAACTTTGACAAAACACTTGCTTACAAAACACTATTGTGGAATTTAGATGGGCGCAATAGGCTTCCCAAATTTGTTCGTTTACTCATTCTCGGCCACACTCTTGCTGTGAGGATCTCCCCTTCAGTGGCTCTTCTATGTTTCGGATGTCCGCGTTAACGTTAATTTTCATTAAATTTTCGAATTCTGTTCTCTGTCTTGCTCCCTTGTCTTTCATTTTTCCTGATATATCCTCTGAGTTATCCTGATGTCTACACACGCTTCTTGATGTCTACGTCAAATTTGTTTACTGGCTCTCATGCTTCGACCTCTTTGTTCATTGCTGCAATGCATGTATTCATATGCTTACTTCAGCTTCAGCCGTGATTCATCTCATGAGACCCAAAACATATTTGGATATCCCACATACACCACGATGTCTCCGCCTTCACATAGCTGATCGGAAAGAATCAACGAGCTCCCAACAGTGAGCCAAGCTGAGCCGAGTTGAACCGAGTTTCCATCCAATTCAGCAGTGGCACTTTCCATGGTCGGGCTGTTGCCCTGGGGCTCAATGACACCAGGATGGAAGAAGTGGCAATAAATGGAATGGACATGGAATGTAAATGGCAAATGCTGGGGATTGTTCCTTGAAAATGCAGGAAGTGCCAAAGAGGATCAAACAGGCGCAACTTGTGGATTTGGGGTGTACTCAGCGACACACGCCAACTTTGCAGTGATACCTTGCTGGGATTAATCTTCATCTTTGTCCCAAAACAATGGAAGATCTTACGATCTGATCAGCTCAGTTTCAAGGAGAATTTCAGCGCCAAGTGGCTGGATCGCAGTGTAGATGCTCAGGATCAGAGAATTCATACCTTGTGACATGAGGATTTCATCAATGCGTTCAAAACAAAACAAAATACAATTCGTAGAATTCGAAAAGAAAGAAGCGGAGGGGGGTATCATGTTCTTTTCCTTTCATACACAAAGTGCTAAAAAATGCACCACCTGCAGTTCTGTTGGCTGCTCCTTCCGTGACTTCCATTCCTTTGCCCAAGTCTGAACATAGCCACAACGGTAAGAATCACACATGACGTACAGTACCCATCTGGCAATTCCTGTCATTCTTGCTACTCGTACTCCAAGGAGACCAATTTGCTGATGGAGTGAACATTTTGAATTGCTGAACCAAACTCTATTTTGCTGGGAACAAAAGCATGCTGTGACATCTCCTTCCGCATTTCAAAAAATCATCTTTCAGTCACCTGCTCTGCCAAATGTCTTTGCACCCCAGATGATGTGGAATGTCTGGAAATGTTGACAGCTGCTTTTTGAGCTGACAGGTTGCGAATACCTTCTCTTGCTACTGATGAAACCTGTCTCAGAACAATGCCCAGCCCAACACTTTTAACCACCAGAGTTGTTGATGTGGGACGGTTCTTCCGCATCAAACTCCATCGTTCGCGGCGGGAATTTGTCGCCTGTCCCGACAGCGAGTATGATTCCATCATGAGTTGTATCTTCGAATATTTTGTAAGCTTTTGTCACCTTCTTATAACAAATCTTGAGATCAACACGAGCATTCTATAAATGTCACATTGATATTCGCTAAGAACTGAAGAACTATGATCAATGCCAAATTGCATTTGAAGCAACAAAGAAGCTATAGGATACTTATTCAAACACACTTTTTTTTTCCATATTTCTGCCGCTTTTAAAGTAGCTGGATGGCTCCTAAGCCACGAAGGAAGTTCTGAGCTGCACGGCGCTTAAAACCAAGAGTCTGAATCTGAATGCTGCATGCTATGGAACAGGTGCTAATGGGTAGGTGGGCCCTCGTATGGCGCAGTTTGTACCGCAACCCATAAGCAATGCGGCAAGCCACTCCCTTTGCACATAGTATTTTTTTCCGTTTTTAGCCAAAGTCATAAAATCGTGCCCGTGCAATCCACTTACCAGGGTCCAGAAGAATTGGGGTCAGTCACCTGGGGAGGTCTTTGCGAAGTCTTGAAGTCCATCGGCTTAGCTTAGCTTTTGACAGGAGACAAAGAAAAAAAGAGTAAATGAACAATATCTATCTACCTTTCGATCTAATCCAATCCGCTCTAATCTATCTGAATCTATCTACCCCTGCAGTCTTTTATCGCCATGACACAGACTTGCACGGCCGGATAATCTGTAGCACACGTCACCACTAAGGACATCAATGGGCCACGAAGGATCAACGGAATTCCAAACCTGGGGCCAAGTGGAGTGGAAAAGTGGATCAAAGTTTCCACATGTCACAGGAACCAATTCAAGTAGCTCAAGAACCCCTTGAAAACATTGCTTTTGACAGTCTGCAATTCCGCTAGGATGTAGCTATCTGTAAGGTTAATCCGAGTGGATACAAGGAAACCCGCTTCAAGTCGTTTGGCCGGAGACCATTTTGTCCGGCTTGTGGTCACTTCTGCACTCCCACAGAAAGCTTCACAATGGAACTTGCATCCTGGCCCACCCACATATACATATACAGGATTATACAGCAAGGTCTTGCTTTGTGCACTAAATCCTGTGACGTTGCGTTTCTTTATCAAATCTTAGACATCATGACTTGGTATGAGATGATTGCTCTCCAAGTAAAGCTGGGGATTCTTGTCCACTACAGGCTTCAACAGGGTGCCCATGTATTTCCGTTTGACTTTTAGGTGTTCAAATGATCCAGATGCTTGTCTGAGCGGCCACCACTTGTCCAAGCGAAATCGCTTGATTAGGAAGTTGAAACACTGAATCCGGCTCTTCATCTGCCTGGCCCACAGCAACTCCCAAGTGGAGCGAAATTCTCTTGACCCTCATGGTTTTTTCATGCTCGTAGTGGGATGAACCATTGGCAAGGTGGCCATAGAACACTTTCCAAACACTTCACTTTCTTCACTCTAACCAAGTTGGTTGGTGAGGGCTGCTGCAAGCAACATTTTGACGCTACAGCCACTGCTGTGACCAAGAAGGGTTCAAGCAACCCCTCGCCTGGCACTCCAAGAGGGTAAGGCAATGGTGGCACAGGTAACAACCACCAAGAAACCAATGACGAAGACGAAGAGCAAGAACACGCCTGCATGAGGATGCTTGATTTTCACTTCAAACAAGTAAGATTTGTGGGGAGCATTTCTACAGTCTGAGCGACTGCGCCACTGCAGAAACATCCGGCAAGGGTCCTCAGGTACAAAGAATTTCTCAGCCTTCAATTTCTCAGAAAGATCCAAACGACTTCAAGATAGGTGAAACAGAATCATATTTGCATAAATTAAAAGAACATAACATGACCCACTGCAGGATGATCTTGCCACTCGTTCAGGCCTTCTGGGAATGAAACCACAGCCATACTCGGGAAATCAAAAATACGTGTATACACTGACATGCAAGTATCCGCAAACTATGGACGTTCACATCTATCCCAGGTAGTACTCATTTCTGATTGCTAAGCTACAACCTGAATGTCGTAATACAGGGGCTGCAAGCCTGGAAAACTGCATAGGAATAGGCAACAACAGAAATTCGGAGGACGAGATTAGAACCAGCTCTGCCAAGATTTCGTTGATTGTGTTGGAGTTGGATCTACGATTTTCCAACTTAATTGTTGGGGAAGAGAGGGAGGTAAGGTTGAAAGCATCTGAATTTGGAGCAAGTCGGCTTGAGGTCATACACCATCCTGCCCCAAAGTGTAGCGCCTGCAACAATCATACCCATTTGTTCTGACCCACCACAGGTAACGCTGGAAAACTTCACCAAACCTGGGAACATCGCCATCATGGCCAAGGGCTTGAAGGAGGATCAAGCCAAGGAACGAATCGGAACGAATTGGGATGAATTGATGGCATTTGCTTGTGATTGGATTGTAACGAAAATTGGAATGTACTGAGATTGCTTACTGAAATTTCATTGTGCAGGAGACAACGAAGGCCGATAGCTGATTGTGCAACTGCACGCCGAAGTCTAGAGATTCACAGCACTTCCCAGGTACAAGGTGGATGCACACCATTTTTTTCATCATTTTTTCAATAGTATATATAATATAAGAAATATAATATATAATAAATAATGCAATATATAATATATAATTTTATATAATATATAATATATAAAATACAACATATTATATATAATAAATAATATAAAATATAAAATATATAACATATAATAAAAAATATACAATATATAAAATATAATATATTATATATAATGAAGAATATGCAATATATAATATGTATGTACATGTACATGTACATGTACATGTATATGTATATGTATATGTCTATGTATTTGCATATGCACATGCATATGCATATGCGTATGGATATGTATATGTATATGTATATTATATGTAAATGTAAATGTATATGCATATGTATATGCAAATGGATATGTATATGTATATGTAAATGTATATGCATATGCATATGCAAACGCATATGTATATGTATATGTATATGTATATCTAAATGCATATGCATATGCATATGCATATGTATATGTATATGCATATGCATTTGTATATGTAAATGTATATGTATTTGCATATGCATATGTATATGTATATGTATATGCATATGGATATGTATATGTATATGCATATGTAAATGTAAATGTATATATGTACCACGATCACCCTGTCACTGCCTTTAATATTCTGCACACGTCTGAGACATTATTTGTTTCCTCTTCAGAGGTGATTTCTGGACCTGGACAAACACTTCTTCAACTGGAAGGTTGTTGGGTAGGTTTGCAAGAGTGCCTTCAACCCGAGCTCAACTGTTTTTCTAGCTACCACATGACAGTGTGCCTCGGACCGACTCTCCCAAATCCAGTGTCAAGGGGCTGTAAGAACCATTCGGGTGTACATAGCACATCCTGACGAAACGAAGGAACCCGAGAAACCCGAAGAAACTTGGTGGAATGTGAAGTAATCAAATGCTCCCTGAAATTTCCCATAGTGGATTTGACAGCGACTTGTGAGGTATACCAAGTTGGACCGGAGATGACTGGAGATGACTGGCAGCAAATGATAGGTCCCTAGTCCCTTGCAAAAAATCTATGCAGAATATGTGAAGATCATTCTATCAGTTCTACAAGGAATGGGGCGCTCTGAATCCAACCCGTCATCTGTCATCTCTTCAGGTACTCATCGAAGGAAGTTTAGAAGTCAAACTTCCGACAATATGGGCAGATGGAAAAGCAGAGGTGGGAAGAGTCAGAGAAGAGAAGAAGCAAGAAGATCAGAGAAAGGGTCAGAAGAAAGAAGATGCAGGCGCGCGAAAAGGTAGAAAAGTGGCGATTCACTATGTTTTCCCAATGATTTGTGGCTCCAGCGGGTCGAAGAGTAGGCTCGCTAGGCTGGTGCGGAGCCATCTGGTGGGATGAGAGATGAAAAATTGCACGCTGTTGTGGCGCGGAGCACATTTCGAAATCAAAATGGTAAAAGCACCACATGTTCGGACCACTATTGGAAGTTGAGATGCTCAAAAAACGCACAGCGTCAGAGTCGGACCGCTTTTGGAAGTTGAGATGTCGAAAAAGTGCACGCCGTTGTGGCGCGAAGCGCTTTCCAAGTCAAAATGTTAAAAACAGCACATGTTCGGACCACTTTTGGACGTCCAGATGTCGTTTTGCGTGGCAGGCGCAAGGGGTAGGCGTGGGACATTTGAAGAAGATCCGTAAAGATGCATTATCCGTGGCAGGGGCAAAACAAGAGACATGTTCATCAGAGATGTTAGGAGGTCCGAGCGCTGATTTCCTGAGAGGGGTTGCATTTTGGAGCATCAGATCTTCAGTTTTCGGAAGATGGTTTTGAGTAACAGGTGCAGCACTTCGTATGACCTGGCCGCACTTTTTCGTGGCAGGCGCAATATTTCAGACACATGGATTGGAAAAATCGCAAAACTAATTGGCACCAGGCCCTCAGCTCTGCACTCAGAATTTCTTCATTTTTGATGTTGCCAACTTCAAAAATTGAGGACGTCTCGCAGAATTGCTTCTTTTTTGACGTTGTCAAGTTTAAAAGTTGAGGAAGTCTGGCAGAATGGCTTCGTTTTTCATGTTGTCACCTTCGAAAATGGAGGAAGCCTTGCAGAATAGATGGATGGATGGATGGATGGATGGATGGATAGATAGATGGACAACTACAGCTGAAACTACAACTACACTACAACTACAGCTACAAATACAAGTGTACTAAGCTACAGTACACTAATTGCACTACACTACGCTAATCACACTACACTACAACTACACCTACAGCGACAGCTAAAACTACGTTACGCTACACTACACTAATTACATTACACTACACTACACTACATTACAATACAGTAGGCTACTCTACGCTACACTAAATACAGCCTCCACTACAGCTACAGCTACAACTACGCCACTTTACGCCACTTTACACTACACTAGACTACACTACACCAGACTACGCTACACTAGATTACACTAAAGCACACAACACTACAGCACACTACACTACATTACATTACATTGCGCTACACTCATTACACCACACCACAGCTACAACTGAAACTACACTACACTAATTACACCACAATACAACTACAACCACTGCTGCGCTACACTACACTGCATCCAGCAGTTGTGGGGGAGGTGACCACTGCAACCATTGCAACCACTCCAAAAAACGCAACCCCAACCACCTTTCGGTCCATCAGTGGATTCGCCCTGCCATTCGTGATTCACAACAACCAACCTCTCCTATAGGTTTCCTATTTTTGAAACTTCCGCCACCGCCTTGCGCGGTACTGCTGGTAGGCAGCAGGCAGGATTCTCGATCCAAATGGATCCCACTTGTGAAAAGCGAAAAAAACGAGATTCAAGAGGACAAGATCGATTGCAATCTCACAATGCGATACCATTTTTCATGATGGAAATAATCTTCATTTTCCATGTGTTCCCATTGTGGCATCCGAGCGCTTCAAGAGGGTGAGATCTATCCTATGGTGCCGAGGGGCATGCTTTCTAATGCAATTGTGCTCATCGTAGCAAAGCTTGCCTGCACCCCGCTGGGACGGATTCCCTGGGGGAACTTATGAGATCGGGAGACCCACAAATCAACAGGTTGGGCTCGGCTGGATGCGAGACTGGGCATGAGCCTTGGACCTTGTCATGCATCTCCTTTGATTTTCCAGTTGGCATACCAAATCATACCGTTGCATACCGGTTGAACTATCCAATCCGAAAATGTCTTCGTACTGCGATGGTTTGGCTGCCAACTTCCATGACAAGCCCGACCTGCATGATGACACCAATTGTGTTGACACTCCTGAGCGTCCAGATTGGTGTTGCTCAGTGGTAGACTGACGGGGAACTCCTAGAATTGGAGAAAAGACGTTAGTTTTCCTCTTCTTGACTCCTCTCTGTGCTGTGAAACTTTGTCAAAAGCCTCTGGACTCATCAGAATCTTCTTCTGCTCATGCCAGACTCTTATTCTGAGTTCATCTAGAACGTCTGGCTGCTCTCTCTTCATGCCAGACAGTTCTACGTTTTGGAAAAATCCTGAGTCGGGACTTGTCATCCCGCTGCCTTCATTTGAACCTCAAAATATGCATTCCATTCTCAAGCGTCAACAAATGTCAACAGATGTCAATAGAGTTTATTAATCTCTGATTGTGTCTCAGTTTATTGTCCCTGGAGTTTAGAGCGTCCCGTCCAGATTGGTCATGACATCAGGCAATCGTTTAAGCTCAGCCCTTCAAGCTACATCAGCACCCAGCCAAGCCCACCTTGCATGACCATGGATAACCCATACTGGATCTGTAGGATACAGGATGGATACAGGATACCCTGATGAATCCTTATGATTCATTACTTGTGACATCAATGATACTGATCGTGCGCACTCATCTTGCAAAGCATCAAAGGGCATCAACATGCTGCTACAGGATCTACGGGTGGCAGGCACCTCCAGGACATGAGGACATGACTCACAGCCCATCGACCTAATGCCCTAGCGACGCCCTAGCGGCTCGAGCGCCTTGAGAACTGAGAACTAGCCGAACTCCAAACAGCCGAAACGGCCAAGAGTCTGGGCCGTCTTCCACTGCCAGGCTCTGGGCAAACATTTTGAAAGGAAATAGATCGCCTGCAGTGGAACTGGATTTGACAGAGCGACAAGTAGTTTCTAGCAAACATAGGATGAGATCCATATTTCTTGCGTGGGTCCATATTCGCACGCCTTACTGTGGTTCAAAAAGCCTAAGTCTTCTGCATCTTTTCATCGCGAGATTTGTTGACTCCCTAATTGAGTCCCCAGTGTCCGTAGTAAAAGTGCCTGATGTTTCAAAGGGAGAGATGATGAGTGGATTGCAAATCACAATAATTTCGATCAAGCAGCCAAGTGCAAATCATGCAACCAAATTCTTCGGTGTTCATTTCAGCAAACATGAGCATGATCATGATCTTTGCAACTCTTGCGATGGTCATGGTCATGCCGTGATGTAAGTATAAAGATTCTTAAATCCCAACCATTCTTTATCATCCTCGGATTGCACAAATGCCAGGAAATTTGTCCTGATTACCTTCTGGATGCCTTCGGCAAATCCCCCATAAATGAGCTGCTGCACGCCAAGCCACAATCATCCATGCAATGGCCATGGGGAAGATCAACACCTGGTGCCGAAGTCTGCAGTCTTGAGGACATCCTGCATTACCGAAGTATAACCCATTTTGTTAGCTACAAAAACCGTATTATAGCGAGAAACAAATACCCAATTGGGACGATTCCTTACAGCTGCCATGGAGTCTTTATACTTGGGTCCAGATTAATTGAACGATTGCCCACATTGCCTACAAACTAGAAGGGTATCTTCTGATAAAGCAAGAAATCACGACCAATTTTGTTCGCCGCTTACCAACGATCGAACCGGCTTCTGTGGTTAAACGTTGAGACAGGAGCTCCAGAACGAAGGAAGAGATCCAATGGGCAAAGCCTTCCAACGAGGTCCCTCTTTTGCTTTTTCCCAGGCCATTTTAGAAGTCTCTCTTTTTTTGGGCTACGTTTAAACGCTGAACACAGATATGACACAGATATGATAGATATGTAATGATATGTACATATTTGGCAAGTGCGGTTTCAACATATCTGTAGACGCATCCGCAAGGTCCGCAAGGTCCGCAAGGTCGTCTGGAGCTATACTCTCAGTTTTGGGCGTACACGAAGCGGTAGGTTCAGCGCACGATGCCACAGCTGTGCATGAGTGTGACTCAACTGACTATGAAAGACGCCAGAGGGGTGGCTTCATTGTTTTGGCTCTTGGAATGGTTGGCAGACAATCTGCTCCAAATCTGCAGCATGTCAGGAAAAATATGAAAACATCCCACTTTCAACATAGTGAATATTCAACTGATATCCACCTGACCCTGTTGCAAAACCAGGATCACCAGCTCGTTTTTATCACTATGTTCAACATCATGTCATGTGCAGATTCAGATTTGGGAAACCATGTGGCACTTCGGGAAACCTTGGAGATTCTCAACATACAGTGACAGCATTTTCCACTAAGCTGATTTGATATGATTTAACTATTTACCCGTTTAAGTTTATTTGACAGTATTGAATTAATCAATCCTACATCAGCCTACATTTGCAAAAATTAGGTTCCTGAAAAACTTGGGTGGATAGCTAAATCACGGTGACTGAACCAAATGGTTGCTAGCCAGCACTTATGGCCGATTCAAAACCTACACACAAGAAGTCGGAAAAGACTTGACAAACTTACGCCGATCTTTTTGGGAAATCAATAGGCTGCTTTGCGATCTTCAAGCTCATCAAGGATCCCCTCCACGCTTCAGAGTGCCGTTACTGGGTGCCAACACTCAACTGACCCCCGAGTGACTTTGAGAATGTAGCGGAGCAGGGCCCGTTCGCCACCAAAGCATGAGAAGGAGAAAGTGTCCAGATCCTATGCGGACCGGCATAGTTGATGGGATGACATGGGATAGCAACATACCAATGAATATCAGGGAATTCGCTACAGCCAACATCCATGTATGAGAAATGTATGCACGGGCCTGTGTGCTCCATCTGTTTTTCTTCAAATGGAAAGATACTCACAGTGCAGCGATGATGCTCAAGTGAAAACACATCTCCACATTATGCCACATTATGCCACATTGCTATACATTGCTCGTTTTCGCGGTGCAATCATGCTCAACATGACTAAATGATTCTCGAAATGCGCATCTTTGAGCATTTTTTGCGTCATATTTGGACCCAGGCGCAAGGACCAAGAACTTCCCGAAAGATATTGGGCCGGACACGCTGGAGGGCCATTCCTCACAAGTTGAAAGCACCAGCATTCTGCAGCATTCAGAGATATTCAGAGCCTCTGCCCTCCGAAACTAAAGAGATGCCAAAGTGTGAAGAAATGCCACAGTGTGGCACAAAAACGTTAGGGCAACAAAAACATAAGGACCGTTTTCCGAGGGATGGTGAATGAATAGTGTGAATAGTAATCAGCTCATCGTACACCTCACATCCGAGACTCCACGGTCATCAGTCCAATAATCGCCACTGTCCTAAGGGCACAGACAAAGCACAGCACAAAGCAGAGCACATAAAGTAGGCAAAGTAGGCACAAAAATGCACAGAACACATCAGAACACATAGCAAAACTTAGAGACCGTCAGATTTTGCAGAAAGGTTTGCAACTACCGCATCACAACTTGTTCTCCTATGTGTCTTCAAAAAACTCTTACTGGGGGTCCTGCTTCAACCAAAAACTCAGGGTAAGTGGCTCATGATGTTGACAGTGCCATAATCAAATCCATCTCTCCTTGAAGGTGGTGGGTGAACCCATCACCATGCTTACAGTCTCTGAGCATAATTCAAAATATTCAAATACAGATCATCATGGACACACTGCTATCCATTTATCCCTGATTAGTCCCCACGGAGCGGACCTGGTGCATGCTGTGAGGTCAAGCGGTCAAGCGTGTTAAATGCACCGCTGGCTCTGGCTGGGGAGACAAAATAGACTGATAGTTTAAGAGGTTGGACAGGAGAAAGGACCGGAGAGAGCGCATGAATGTACCAAACACGTCTGGTCCTGTGTAAGGAAGGTTTGAAGAGCTAATCAGATCCTGCTGATGAAAAGGTCATGGATCATCCGCTGGTCCGACATAGTCTTATCACCTTCTGGATTGGAGGTCCACCAAGTCATGCCCAAAGCCCAAAAAACCCAAAAAGTCCAAACTCATCGTACAAGGGGCTGCAGCCATGTAAAGGACAAACCCAGGGACATATCCAAGGCCTGTCTGGCTGTTGCCTGCCGTGAAAGACAGAGAGGGCTTATGGGTATCCTTTGAGACACGAAACTTTACTTGGAATTCACGCGCGCTTCACCTCAGTTTACCTGGAAATTCCATGAAATTCGGCACCTGCTGGCCACCGAGTTGCAATGGCTTGGAATTTTGGTTCTAACACATAGTAGGAACCTCGGCTCGTTGAAGGGAAACATAGCAGAGATATGAGGATGGTGACGACTCAGACAATCTGTTCCAGCCGTCCAAGGAATCCCAGGTGTCCAAGGCACCTGGTTCAGGGTCATGTTTACAATGCGTACCAGGCGTAGTACCAGGTTATGACACACTGAATTGGTCGAGGTTCGGAAACTGGACAAACCAGGGAAGGTGCGAGTGAGCTCTTATTGGGTTTGGTATTTCCATGGGTCACTTGGGTCAGTGTCAATAAAGGGAGGATTGGCTTGAAAGATCGTGAGAGGGGTTGTGGAGTTGAGGGGATCACACGATCTGCCAACAGGTACAGTGTGTGCAACACCTGCTGGCCAAAAATCAAGCATCAAAGCAACTTGGCCCGGTAATTTGAACTTCACACCCAGTGCTAGGAAAATAATGCCTAGAACAAGTGACGCCAGCACCTCACAATTCCCAAAAATTCAATATCGATATATACATGTATATATACTTATATACATTATATACAGTAGTGCCCGGCCCGCGCCGGGGCGGAAGTTTCGAAAAACAAAGAATACTATAGGAAGAAAATGGCCTATAGGAAAGTTTTTGAGATGCAAAAACCACGAAGTGAAGTTGTGAAGTGCACCAACGAATGAGCAAATGGTTGTTGAGATGCCAATGAAAGGAGATGAAAGAATCTATGCACAACTGACTGAATGAATCAATGAACCAATGAATCGATGAATCAGACGATGAATCAATCAGTCAACCAATCAGTCAATCAACCAATCAAACAGCCAATCAACAAATCAGGGAAATCAAAAATCAAATAATGCATGAAGCAGTGGATCCACGACTAATGAATCAATGAATCAATGAATCAATGAATCGGTGGATCAGTGACTCAGTGATTCAACGAATCAATGAATCAATCAACCAATGCACCAACGAATCAGTGAGCCAATGAACCATTGAATCTATGAATCAGTGAATGTATGAATGATTGCATGCATGCATGCATGAATGATTGAATGAATGAACGAACGAACGAACGAATGAATAAATGAACGAGCGAAAGCACGGATGAATGAATGAATGAACGAACGAACGGATGAATGAATGAATGAATGAAGGAAGGAAGGAAGGAATGAATGATTGAATGAATGAATTGAAGGATGGGTGGATGGATGGATGAATGAGTTACTTTTCTTTGTGAGATACTTCTTCACTGAGCGACCTCTTCGCCGAGGCACTCTTCTCTCAGCTACTTCTTCTCCGAGCAGCCGCTTGTCTGGGGTACTTCTGCTATGACCTGCCTCCAGCTAGCTCTTCTGCAGGTTCTGCAACTCAATTCTTCTCTTCGCGCAGCTGTTCCAATGCATTTAGCAGCCTCCAGCGGCAATCCCGCATAGCACACGAGTAGCACTATGGTCAAGAACTACCTGTCGCGCAGCCGTTACAATGCGTTTAGCAACCTCCAGCTGCAATCCCACTTGCCAGGAGCATCGCAACATCACTGATGCTTTCCTGCGCGCGGCCGTGCCAATGCGTTTTATGACAGCCGGTTGCAAACCGGCAAAGCACGAGCGTTGCACCAAATCGACCAACGCTCGCGCAGCGCTGACACTGGGGGCTCGACTGCACAAATCCGGGCCCCAAACGTGCCTGTTTTCCACGGGCGGCGTCCGAATCGGTCACCAGGATCGGTCACCAGTATATCTGAATCGGTCACCGGATTCGCAGGATCGGACACCGGGATAGTAGAATCGGACACTAGAATCGGACACCGAGAATCGGTCACCAAACGGATCAAGACATGTTCGAGTATATACCAACTATACCAAACCAACCCGAATCGGTCACCAAGCAGATCAAGAATTGTTAGGGTATAGCAACTAAACCAAACCAACCCGAACCGGTCACCAAGCAGATCGAGAAAGGTTAGGGTATAGCAACTATACCAAACCAACCCGAATCGGTCACCAAGCAGATCAAGAAAGGTTAGGGTATAGCAACTATACCAAACCAACCCGAATCGGTCACCAAGCAGATCAAGA
>Ga0126342_10012609_pt1 | contig 15065 bp, 12 predicted proteins | sample Cyp1metagenome_FD_92528 | JGI IMG/M metagenome (GOLD analysis project Ga0126342, IMG submission 92528) | Coral microbial communities from Lord Howe Island, Old Settlement Bay, Australia - Cyphastrea 1 metagenome | ecosystem: Host-associated > Invertebrates > Cnidaria > Coral ...
GTGGTGTGTTGGGGGGGTGGTTGGTGGGGGGGGGGGGGGGGGGTGGTGTTGGGTGGGTGTTGTGTTGGTTGGGTGGGGGGTGTTGGGTGTTGGTTGTTGGTTGTTGGTTGTATGTTGTTTGTTGTATGTTGTTTGTTGTTTGTTTTTGTTTTTGTTTTTGTTTTTTTGTTTGTTGTATGTTGTATGTTGTTTGTTGTTTGTTGCTACTCCGGTTTGGATAGATCTTATTTAGGCAAGTGCATGGCAATGGCAAGAGATTTGCCTCGAGTTCCAAACCAATTCAGTTGTGCAGTTGTGCATGATTCTGAGACATTGTGTGCCAAAGCCAGGCATGTCCGATCACCCAGGATGGAACCAATAAAACAACACCTGCAAAAACTTGTGGAGAAATGCATGCGGTCAAGGTCATTTTTTATGTGTGAGAACCTGCGGAACCCGAAACCATCAAGCCTGCGTTGTTCGGAAATGAACATGTCCTCAACTGAGAAGGAACGTGCTTTGTTTTTTCCTCAACCATGGGAAAATGCACTTTTTGGCTAACCTGTTTTCCCATACAAATTATGGATATTTCTTCAACAAAATGGAAAATCAACCAAATATTGGGTTTATAATATAATAGAATGGGATCATTTGCTGGGATAATAAGCAACATGGGGTCCTTATGGCAGGGTTTAAAACCAGACTGGGTGAGCGATGGGGTTTTAGGACAAACTGAACAAAATCGCAAGCCCAGAACATGGAATCATTTCAAGCGCATCAGCAGGTTAAATGAGTGGAACAAGTACGTTGGTGCCTTGGCTGCAATTTGCCTGGTGCCTTTATTTTTTTTGGATCAATTAATGAAGAGACACTTGAAAGGTCACAACATACATGCTATGTCCGGGTCTGAAGTGTGGTAGGACGATGCAAGAGGAAACATCACAGAACTGGGAACTTGCAGATGCTGGAATCTTGTAAGAAAGAATCAATATCAACGTCGGAATCGTATGCCAAGATACGGTCTATTCCGATCCAGGTGGGAATGCTCGTACTGTAGCGTCTGCTGATCCCGAGCATGTAAATGGTCAAATACGCGCAAGGGTTGTGGAAAGCAAATACTTCGCTTCACAGTGAGTCGCAGTGAGTTGCAAAATCGATGAGTGCTTCAATGTGTTTCGTAATGTTTCATAGTCATAGTGTTTCTGAAGTCCTTGAAATGAGCTGTTACATTGCATTTGATAGAAGAACAAAGCAGAACACACATCTCCAACCGGCCAGCGGCCTTTCGGTCTAAATACCTCAAAACGTGTTCTGTGGGCTTAGAAATTCCAGACCTTGACCAGTTCTTCCGTCACTTTCACTTTCCAATTTTCCACGTGTTTCTTTGGTTCGTTGCAAGATTGGAAGATGAAGACTCTTTGGCATACTCGTTTGCCGGGGTTGCCTGAAAATAAAGTAACCCTCAAAATTTGGAGGTTTCCTGATACCCTATAGATACCCTATCATTGATACCTTATAGTATTATATATATATATATATATATACATATACATAAATACATATATATATACATATATATATGTAAACTATACATAGTGTCAAATGAGGATACCCCCAAATCGCCATGGGTTTCAAATCAAGGCTTGGAGGTGGACCTCATGGATGAGCTGGCGAGACGTGCAGGCCAGGACGTCCAGAGGGGCTTTTCAGCACGAGCTTTCGGAATGAAACATGTTTGGAGTGTATAATATATATATATATGATGGTATTTGCACATACATAATTTATTATATAGAATCTTATTTGTACACATATAAGATATAAAATATGCGTACACACATAATACATATTATATATGATTATAAAAATTTTGTATATGGGCTATATCTATAATATATATATATATAATATACGTTGAATCTGTGTATGATTAGATTGAATAGTATCAGTATGTACGGGTATATACTCCTATCAAATATAGATATGATGCCCATTAGTACATGACATGTTGCCACCTTCAACAACGCTTCAGGTTTTACCTACACCATTGTGATTCACGATTGGACCAACGTTACCAGCTATCGGAAAGCACTGAAACAACGGATGCAGCTGTCGCTTGTAGCATCAATTGCTGGCAGTTGAAGAACAAGTGGTGGGAAATGCATGCACTTTGCAAACTGAAATTGTCAACTAGAACTTGAAGTAGGTATGTAAATAGACATGCAGACCAACACACACACACATACTGTTTTTTTCCGCACCGTTGATGTTGAAAGGGGAAGGTCATTTCCTGGACTGACCACCACGTTTCCCATATCAAGTCCTAGTCAAGCACTTTGTATATCGCAGGTTCAGGTTCATGGCAGTTTCAAGTGTCACACACCTGCTTCTGAGGCAAGACATGATCACCTTTGCTTACTGGTTCATCACCCCAAGTCGCATGGCGATGGGGGCTTATAGCCCCTATGGATTTCTTGATTCCATGCTTTTTGCAACTATTGTTCCGCCAGCCTCTTGGCATCTCTTGGCCATTTTAGGAACGAATTAAGTGCCGTTTTTATTGTACGCTTCTAAAGCGAGTGCTTTATTTTCTGTATGTTTTCTTCATTTTTTTGGGTGCGTGCTTATATATGCTTGTGTGCGCGCTATAGTGAGTGAAACTGAAAAGAACACTGTTTTCTCTTCAGTGCCTTTTAGCTAAGGAAAGGTCGCGGCTTTCCTTTGATGAGATCTTTTCATTCCTCACACCCTTCAGCCCAGCTGTTTGGTTCAGTTTCCTTGCCCTGATGTTGGCAACCGGCTCCTGGGCGGCAGAAACCTGGGGACTGCCTGATGCGGCATCAGCGGTGAGAAACCTGGGCTCCCAGGTTTGATGTACCGCTTCCTTGAAGCGTCAATCAACGACGAAGACTATCCAGATGGACAGAAAGGACGGTAGATGCTGTGTTTCCCTCTTTGGAGTGGCGTTTCTCATCACATATCGCCACATTCTCTGAGATGTTTTTCAACTCGGATCAACTTGAAAGCATGAAGTGAGATCTTTTTGTTGCCAAGCTGTTGTGGGAGCTTTCCGGACCTTTCCCAACCTACGCCAGGAATTTTCAATGTGCGCTACATCATGGAGCTCTTCCTGCATTGGTCTGGGTCTGGGAATAGGTGACTGGAAATGTATCCGAGCCCCTGATCTGTAAATTCGCCTGTAAACTACTTCTCTAGTCATCCAATGGAGTGTGTATATATATATATATAAATAGATAGATAGAGGCACCTTCGATTTGGGAGAGTTGTTGCTGGATGCAGGTTCGCTGCAAAATCAAAGTCCTTGCTTCCAGGGTGGTGCACGATTGTGCGGAGTCTGAATTGCACCCCTTTGGCATCCAACTTGCTCCAGCCGTGTATCCACAAGAATTGGGTATGGATCAACATTTTAAATCCAGATGACCGCAGATTTAGTCATTACTGAGCATAGTTTGGTCAGTTCCAAGTACATATGTATATATATATACATATATATATATATATATGTATATATTTATATATAAACTACCCGGTTGTTGGGGTACTCAATTTTGATCTGTCCATACCCAACTGTTTGAGTATGTGTAGGGAAACCTTTAAAAGGATTCTCAACTGTCATGGCTGGTCCATCACCGATCTCTTGCCATAGACGGGGTTATGTACTAGCCAGAAAAGACGCGGGTATCTGAAATTGGCGACGTTGAAGGCATCTAGTCTCTTAGATCGTCTCAAGATGTCTCAAGTAGCACTTCCCAATCCTTTCATTTGGCCATATGATATCATATGATTATTGGATGCCCATTTTCCACCTATATTGCCGGAATTGGATGGTTATGTCCTCAGGGGGATGATGGATGACCTTTTAATATATCTCATCCAATTCTGTCCATGATGAAAGATGATGAATATGAATATCCTATCTGATTTATATTAATATTGATATCCATCATCACGATTATTTTCATTAATTATGATTAACAATAATAGATAATAATAGCAATATTATCATCATTAATGGATATTAATATGATATTATAATCATTAATGGATATTATCATGATTATAATCCTATCATGATAATGATATTAATATTCCTAGCTCATGATGATGGCCGATGGCCCCCAGGGGTCCCCAGGGGTCCCCAGGATTCGGTCTTCAAATCCTCGGGCCACATCACGGGCGCCAGCGGCTTTAGCCCTAAGACCTGGCCCGGAAAGATCCTGTTGATGTCTTGGACCTGGTACCTGGGTTGGTCCAGGATGGTGCCCAAAGGACCAAATAATTGGGACATATGTGGGAATACAATGGAATATATATATATATATTTAAATTAAAAAAAAAAAAAAACTATCTATCTTTCTCTACATACATACCTACATACCTACATACCTACATACCTACATACCTACATACCTACATACCTACATACCTACATACCTACATACCTACATACCTCATTGCATTGCATTACGCTACGTTACGTTACGCTACGCTACGTTACATTACATTACATACATGCATGCATACATACATACATACATACATACATACATTTTTGGGGGGGGATGTTTGCTGGGATTTCCCCTCATTTTGGGATATAGTATACTGTATACCTTGGGATATAGTGGTAATTTTCGAAGTATTTGTTTGGGAATCCCAAAGTATGTGGCACTTTAGATCTATTTTTTCTTAACCCATATGCAATTCCAAGTTCCCAACATTTTGTTTGATATCTGTTGGGAAGTCCTCTAACTTTGGGATTTGAGATTGCTGACTGAAATTTTGACAAATGATTTAAAAGAAATTTTGCTGAATTGTAATGGTGTCACCGCCACGTCACCGTAACGTCACCTTCTGACCATGGTCCCAAAATATCCCAGGTGGCTGGGTTATGGTTGTCAGCCAGATTATTGCCATGATCTTCCGATATGAAACGGAAACAATGGGGATAAGTATATTTTGTTTCAATGGGGATTTAACGATCGTTTACATTCATTTATAGTGTGGTTTTGACCATCAAACACTTGGGGATATGATACGATTGACAAATGATCATAAAAATGCCAGTCTTCCACGGGGTAATTCAGTAGCAATTTACAGATGGCGTGCAACACCGACAGGCCAACAGATGAGGGAAAACCATTTGACGCGGACATTATGGGGATACAATGGGCTAATTATATTACGATATTTGATTAGATGGCCAGTTTTCGGTTCCGAATGGCTTGACCGCTGTCGAAACATGCCACACGGTGGGCCATAGGAACCTTCAGGCGCTAATCATCTCATATTGGTGTGGAAGAATGCATCTTTGTAATCCACAGTGACATCGGGCAGGTGTACTTTGCCGAGCCATGATTCATTCCCTACACTCCCTACCGCAAGAATCCGACATTGAATGAAAGCCTTATCATCTTCGCCCCTATATGAGTGGTGTGTTGGAATGGATTTGGAGTCATATTTGGTTCTGAAAAACATGCAAACAACTGTAGGTGCAGTTTTCACCTTCCCAAGACCGAGGTGTATCGTCCTGACATTGTCTGCCTACACTGCCAATTTGGCGTCTTTCTTGGTGGTGAATCTTTGACAAAAGCTGGAGATCTGTCCCATGTTCTTCTCATTGCTCGCAGGTTTAGTCGTCAAAGACACATGTCACATGTTCCTTTTTTGGTGAAAGAAGTCCAAGACCCCAAACTTGGTTGGAAGTTGACATCCAAAGGTGCCAAAACGGGAGCCTGCTGTCCATATGTTCTATGGGGTCATGCTACTAGAGGGCAGCGTTGCCAAATCATGACATAGCTCAAGCGAGGCTGATACCAGGTGGGGTAGAAAATTATGGACAGATGCCATGATGCCATTCGCTAAGGAAAGCCGACCATGCTGCAGGGTTTACCAGCCTCAACTCTGCAGTAGCGCAAGGGACACTTAGACCGAATTCACACATTTTGTGGGCTGCCGGCTGACCAATCGCATGGGACATGAATTCGAAGTATGTGCCGGTGGATGGAGTTTTGCACGTCGTGCAGAGCAAAGCAGTCTCCAGGAAACCTTTGTAATGACATAGTATTTTTTGCAGTTCTGGGCACATTTTGCCATAAGTCGGAACTTCCGATCAGCTACTCTGCTGAGGAAAAGTGTGTCTGTTCAGCAAGGAACTCCGTTGGAAACTTGGTCCCTGGGCTGGCAGTTTTTGGGTCATTTATGGGGTGATCTGGGGCCAGGGTCGACGTATTATATGTTGGTCAGTATGAGGCCCATGTCCATACTGTGGATACAGCCTTTGACTCAACACACCATCCATTTCCAAGAGTTCTTTTGACCCCTACGTCTTTGCAAATGTACAGCAGAAGTGCCACATATGCCTCAAGAATCTTGAAAACACCCAAATTCACCAACTAGTTTCCCAAATTATCAGGATTTGTTGCAGGGTTCCCGTTCCTTCCGGCAATTCCCCGTCTTTTCTTCGTGAACTGGACTCCATCAACTGTGGAGCCGGGCCATTGAGGTTTACTGCGAACTACCCCGACTACTCACACACCCAGTCCATGCCCTTGCTGCCAGAAGAGCGAGCCATGATGCTGACGCGGGAAGAGACTGACACAGCCATTTTCCCCAAGTTTGAAGTGGAAACTTGGACTTTGATGAGGGAAGTGCAATTTGAGCAGATGTGAACAAATTGAACATAGACCAATCTGCTGTGTATGTTCTGGTGTCTCAGGAATTTGCTGGATGTTGGGAAGGGTATTCGATTCACAGAATTGTTTTCCAGCAAATTTAACGCAGTTGTCATTGAGAGATATCCAGAGATGACAAAGTTTCGACTGAAAACAACCAGAGTGCGCGCTGCTTTGTCTTTGTACGAACTTTGTAAACAAAGAAACACCGAAAATGTCAGAGAAGCGATCTCCCACTGCAGCGTTTTTGTGTTGATTGCCGCACGGTCCGTGCTATCAACATATAGTATGATATAGTTACAGTACATCATAACAAAGGACAACTATTTAGGGTGAACCCCGAAGTCAGAAACTTCAAGCAAAATTCTGTTCAGCAAATGCCAGCGTGCCCAGGATATTTTGAAGCAACTTCCAAATGTGAATCCACGTTGTGATATGAAGATCATTGGGGAGCCGCTACTGAATATCCAAGCTGGTTGGATGGCCACTTGGTGATGCAAACATGCCTGCATGTGCTAGCCATGCAGTTCATCATGCGTCTTCATGCAACGTCAGTATATTATGATGTTTATGTGTAGCTGCTTGTAGCATGCCGAGACATCTGAGACTCACTCTTTGGATCATGCAGATTCTTTGACCATGCCTTCGGTAGAGGAACTATCTTGGATTTGAGGTCACAAACGATGTGAAAGACAACTGCACTATTCTGGTCCGTGATGTGCTGGCTGTATGGTTTCTCCGCGCCGCGGCAAGACATCAGGATTTCTCGGTTTCGCCAGAAGTCATCCCTCGCCCTAATCACCCACCTCCCAAGCCGAGGAATGGACTTGGATGGGACTCTGACAGAGCTGACCAAGAAACACCTGACACCAGCAACGTGGATCAATCTCTACACTGTCCATGCCGCATATTTCTACACTGTTTGCGCACAACACGCCCACGTAGTTTGCACAACATCGGCGATGACAATGCTGATGAAAAAGATTGAATGCAGAATGCACACTGTTCTTTTTTTCATTTATAGTTTACCAACATACCACCTAAGTATTTGTTTGGCTTTGCAAATATGAGGAACGCTTCTTTTGAGCAGCTCCGAGGTACAGACATGTCCCAGCACCGTGGAGCAGGCGCGGGTATTATGGAAAAATATAGACAGCAACTAGCTTCACTCGTGGTTTATTCTTATATGACCATCTTTTGGAGTATGTCCCATAAGAATAAATATACTATAAAATTGCTAAACAATTACGACATGAATTGATCCGGCGACAGATGAGTGTGAGCAGAGAGCGTGCTCCACATGTGTCCAGACCACAACTGACAGACATGTTTGCATGCAGCTGAGTATGAACAAGGAGTGGCACGAAAGCAGTGAAGGCAAAATCTCTTCCAATATGCCTCCGTCGTATTCACTTCATGTTCATCCATGGTATTGCAAGTGTATAGATATAAGTGGATAAACCCAAGAATAAACCTCCGATTGGGGATTGTTTATAGTTTATACACATTTATACCGTACCGCCCATTTCTGGGGCAGTTTGGGCAGGCAGCATCCGGTGCAACACGATTGGAGTTTGAGAACATGCTGGGCATTTTGAGCGCCTCGTCACAGTTGCCATCGCACAACTCAACCCAGTACCAATATTGTACCAATCATCCCAGCAGTGTCCCGTCTCCCGCGGTCCCAGGTGTTCATGCTGCTGGTGCATTGATTGCAGTCATGGTCTACTGTGTAGCAATGTGCACCAAAAAGATGCCTCCACCCGTGCCTTGCTCGAACCACTTTTCGCAGACAGTGGACTTTTTTGTCGAGTCAAAACCAGCTGGACGAGATGTAGAAATATGTAACATGTAAATCACGTAAGGCATTTCTCGGATTTTGTTTGTTTGGAAGTCTGAAAGTAGTGTACCGCTAAATCCAATTCTACCTGGATGGCCATTTCAAGGTACCCCATTTTCACGCCCAAGAGGGGCGGAAACTTTGATCTGACTATTGGAAGAGGTTCTTTTCATTGTTCTTTGGAATTGAAAAAACGCACATCAAACAGATGCCATTCTTTTGATACTTTCAACAAATTATTCTTCCAGTATCATTATATACCATTGTTATTCTTGAAACGATACTCATGTTAAATTCTTTGTTTCCATATACAAATTTCACAATGTGTCTAACACTATGATACCATGATATACCCAATTTGCACACCATATTGGGCTTGCCAGATCTCAGCCATCAAGAGCTTCAGCCATCGCGATCATGAGCAACCAAGGTGTCGCTGGGATACCCCAAAAATGGCCAGAAATTGACGGGAATATGGAAAAAAATGAGAAAATGGGAACACCTATGGTTTTTCAGGTCATAGGTCTGACTTGGGGGTGTCTCAATTTTTCGGACAACCCCGCAGCGGTGTTGAAACGGCCTTGGATTAGGAGCAGCTGTGGCTTGTTGGAACCCGCCCAGAAGCAGAGAAGCAGGATAAGTGGTTGATGGTTCCATTTTTTTCTGAATCCAGCTCTTTGTAGTTGCAGTTGGGATGATTGACTTTCACATTTTTCTCATTTTTTCTCGACCTTGTAGAAAGCCGTTTTGAAGCCACTGGATGATTGAAACCAAAGATTTCAAGAAGGTCCTTCTCTCCCAGTAGGAGGTTTGCACTCTCTTGGTCAGGGACAGTTTGGGTCACAGGTGGCGACTTGGCCTTAGAGGCTGTCCCAACATGTGGATCAATGATTTTTGATGCCTCGAAAATGATTTGCCAAAATTTCCTGAGTTTCGCTGAAGATGATCAAATCATATCAAATCTATGGTTCCTTTATGTTCCTTTGGTCCCTGGATTTCGAGGCACATAGTGCCCTCAAATCTCATGCTTTCTGCCAGGTTGCCAGAGAGCGAGGCGCAGCCGCGTAGGGGGTGATTCAAGGATCAAACAATGGGGTCACACAGAGAAATACCTGAAAAAAAAATATAGACAAATTCATAGAACAAACCCGATTGATACCTGATTGGAGGGTCGAAACGTTTGAAATCTATGCATTTGTATTATTTATTTTTGTTATAGCCAATTTACCTGAAATGATGAGACAATGACATCTATGCACCATCCAGATGACAGAGAGTTCAAAAGCGGGAATTCAAATGCAGCTGTCCGAACGGTTGAGAGTTTTGTGCTGCGCGGTGAATTGATGTTGATAAACATTGGGAATTCGACCAGTACAAATGAAAGTTCCAACGGGAAAATAGATCTCAGGAACAGTGACGTATGTCACAGTCCATTTTGCCAGGCAGCTGCTGGTGAGCCTTTCGAAGTCATGGTGCAAGAGGCGATTCCACGAGAACCCACGGCGCTGCCTCCAAACATGACATGACGCACCAGCGGAAGTGCGGTGGTCGCAACCATGGCAGCCACTCAAAGTAGCATAGTGAAGCAATCAAATGACATGCAACAATGATTTAAGGCGGATTCACGCCGGATGAATGATGAAGTGTGAACCTTCCCACCATCCCGCACTAGACGTCTAGTGCTGCGTTGAAGCCCCACGAAGTGAGGCTCGACTTCTTTGCAGCATCCAAAGGATGCTTGCAGATGCCCCTCGAAAGCGAGAAAAACAAACATCCAGAGGGGAGCCGAACGCACATTGGCAAAATATGGAAATAGGATGAAATAGGCAGGCACAGCGGTGCCTGAAGACAAAGAGCATATGGCTGAACCTTTTTCAAAGCATTTCTAGCTTGCCCACCATGCGATCACTTCTGAACTTGAGGGCATAAACGATGCCAGTATTCCTTACCTCATGTGTCCTGGTTGATCATGGTTGAGAACTTTGAAGGAACATTTGTATTGTATATAAAGGTACCCATGGCTTTTCTCATCAAATATCGGGTTTTCCAGTTGGCTCTGAAATCTGGCGCTCCAGGACAAGTCCTTAGAAGAAGAAAACTGGAAATGGCAGGGCGTCAAGGCTGGACATGCCATGCCATAAATGGCATTTGAGTAGTTCCAATTCAATTTTGGGGTACCCCTAAATCATCCATTTTGACAGGATTTTCCATAACAAAAACCATCTATTTTGGCGCCTTGCCTTGGAGCGCTTGAGGCCAATGCCCAAAAGCTGCAAGAGATCATGGAAAGTTGGAAGGTGATCTGAAACTGGGCCCCAGAAATGTCCTCATTTTTATGGGAAAATATGGGAAAATATGGGAAAATTGGTTGATAAACCATGATAAACCATAGAGATGCTTGCAGGATGAGATATGATGAGCTTGTTAGTATGCTTATAGAATCATTAGTACTTCCGACAAAATTATCGGAACTTCACAACCGATAGGGGACCACAGTCACTTTTAGCCATGTCCTTTTCGAGTAAAAGGACATCTTGGCCGTCACTTCTTTGGCTATCGTGTGCAATGACGATTGTTAGCTGCGAAGCCAGCCTCATTGCATGGTTGCGCTATGCCAAACCTGGAGTAGCATCCCTGAAATCAGCACTGCCATTGGCCCTGACCAGGCAGATGTGTTGAGCTGTGCCGAAAGATTGGAAGAACTGAAGGTCGCCACCACAGCTGGGACAAATACTCTGGGACAAATACTCTGGGTTTATCATTGTCATTACTACTCCTGTTTTATGCATTCTGAATCATGATGTGTTTGCAGGACTGTATCTACCCCAAGAGGTGTAGGCTTTCTTGCATCCACCGTCATGATCCCAAAATGTTGGTAGATACAGATATCATCTGACAGTTTCACATGTTTCATGGCGGGTGTGGGACATGTTGTAGGGGGAAAATGGGGTATACCCTCTCAAAAAAAGCTATCTCAATAGGGAAAATTGTGATGACACCAATGGATTTTAGGATACACTGTTTTCAGACAAACCCATACTGTATTATAATATCCAAAGTAGTGACTAGTGAAGAGAACTGCCATTGAGAATGAGAAGCCCTTGGGTTAAGCAAGTAAAAGAAATGTATATATCATATATCATATATCCACATAGATATATTTGCATAGCCATACAGAATATGAGACAAATACATACACATATACCAAGAGCTACCAAAATTCACATTTCCTGCACACCGCCACTTTTTTGGCATGTGCGTGTGTGTAGCAACCCCCAAAAATATCGAACAGTAGAAAAGATGGCTCATTCTGTGGCAAAAAAAAATCTATCAAGGGGAGATGTTCCATATGCTATAGACTTTGGGAAAGTTAAATACAACCCTTTGGTCATCTAACACTACGATGGAAAATTTACAGTACCCATTGAACTAGCTATTTCCCATTGCTAGATATTCCCACGTTGGATTACCAGGGGTCAAGAGCAGCAGATGGCACAGTCATTGATGCCCAGGCTGACGTGTCCGAGAAGGCGCATAGTCTGGAATCCTTCCAGGACTGCAGTGGGACTCGAGTTGACCTGTGGTTGAGCTGGTGCAAGAGTCAGGTCTTGAGCGGAAAGTAATACTCTTGGCAATTGCTCCCAATCGAACACTTATTTATGATGATCAATGGAATACATCCCTTTGCCGCTAAGATTTGATTCAGAATCGACGGCACACATTGAGTCATTTGGGCTGCAATCTATCAAACGCTTGAAGGTTGCGCCTTGTGCCTCGAAGCCAAACAAGGTTCTTTTTCATAGAATTTTGACAGCCAAGCATACACCTCTTAAACCTAATATAATGACAATTAATGACAATTAATGACATTATATAATATTGTGTTGGATATATAAATGGTTTGATTTTCTTTACCCTCAGCATAAGCAACATTGATTTTACCCCGATCCCTCCAGGATTCCTTGCATGCAACTCAAGCTCAGCAGCTGCCGGAAGACATCGAGCATGAAGGCAGGAATCCAACTTTTCTGCGTGTTGCTGTCTGAGTTTCCATAAATGGGGGGTACCCGGGTACCCCCATACTAGTAGCTAGATGGTTTTTGTTATGGAAAATCCCAACCTATAAATGGATGATCTAGGGGTATATACCCCCATTTTAGAAAACTTCCATATTATATGCCGTTACATATTATCCATTTTAGAAAACTTCCGTTACATATTATATTTCCTCATATAGATTCCAGACATCCCCATGTTTCCCAGAACAAAAAGCTAAAGATTGTTTTGGGGATAATTCCCATGCCATGAGATCCTATGAGTATCCCAACTGATCGATGATTTATGACGATTTGCTGCGACTTTGGTGCCCATAGGACCGCCATCACTGGGTTTGAGCCATTTTCAGGACTTGCAGTAATTTCTTCAAGGGTTATCGATCCTGGCTTTTTCGTGACAGGGTTTCCAATGGCCTCACGGTTTACACAACTCATGGTTTTTAAAGTGGGAACTCCTCAGACATGCCCCAGGCGTAGGCTCCCATGCAGAGGGCGTAGGTTGCGTAGGCATTGGCGTAGGCTCGTTTTAGCCTACACTGCGTAGGCTTTGTGTAGACACTCGCTGGCAACACTTCCAACTCATTTATTTTGCCTTGTTTAATTGATGTTAATTGGATATTTGTGGCTTCTGCTTCCAAAGCCTCATTCCACAATTATTGAAAACAAAAAGAAACCATGGTCGCGTAGGCAAAGCCGACACCGCGTAGGCTCGCGTAGGCACCCCTTAAAAACCGTACCCCGGGTAGGCTACCTCATGCAATGGCATAGGCATAGGCTTGGCGTAGACAGTTGCGTAGGCTATGTGTTCCTGGTCATCGAAAGACAAGGATAAAAAACACTACTCATGTGGTGTTTTGATGCTTGAACTGCTTCAAGTGCAGCAAAACCACCCATTGGATTCTTCCATTGTCATCCACACATATCCACGCCATCTCAGGCTCGCAGTTCGCCAAGTACGGTTCGAAAATTGAAAAGCCCTGGCCTTACTGATGACTGTGCTGCAGATTGAAGTCACCAAACTCAAGACTGTTTCGATGATTTCAGACTCGTCCATGTTAGCACGCAGATTGCAGTAGCTGATAGCAGTTCGAGATCCAGAGCAACCCGTTTGAAATGTCTTGCCCTTCGGAATCGATGCGAATCATAATGTATAATTATCACACAGTTTAATACGCAATTATTATATATATATATTATAAGTATAATTATTTTACATAATATGTGTATGTATATATATATATATATACATGCACTGTAATTACAATACATATAAAGGAATCTTTTTTGGCGTCCAATGATCACCCATTATCACATTTGATGTGGCAACCCATTCCTATTTGCTGGAATCAACCTGAAGCAACATTGAACAACGACCTGTGATTCTCATGAGAGCCGCCTGTCAGCATTTGTCAGGATTGTGAAGCATGTGCAGAAAGTGCAGTGGCTGGGCATCAGATGGTGCTGACATGTGACGGAATGAGTGGCCGGATTTTCATGGCCTTGCTGCTAGCTTTACTTATGAACCACACAGGACATATTTGATCATATTTGTATGTTTTTGTATTTCTAAATTCTTAAGATATTCTTAAGTGACCGAGGGGTATTCCTCCACTGAAGTCTGCTTCTGGAGGTCAGAAGACCCCACAGCCAAGATCATTTGCTTTGTGCAGTGGGAGGATCTGAAAAGAAAGGCCTGGAAGCCGCGTGCCACGCTCTGGCATTGTTAGTGATTCTTAATGCTTCTTGATGGAGCGGTTCGGCCAGCTTGGGGGAGATCGTTTCATCGGCCCACATTGCTCAGATCTCCAAAGCTCTAAAGGAGTTCCAGGCCGGATGCTGTCAAAGTTGGCACATTTCAGGGACTACTTCGAGATTTCCTTTCAAGTTTGGTAAGCGATGTCATCATAAATGGCTTCAGTAGAATCCCTTCAAACATCTTCAAAATGTCTTGACCCCGCATGAATTGCAGTTCGTGCTGTTGGCCGGTCTTGAATTCCTTCCTCGGCTCAATTATGCTTGATGATGAGCCAGGTGGCACATGCCACACTGCATGGCGGAGTGTGGAGCCGTCAGCGTGTGCTCAGGTGAGGGACAAGTGAGCAGTGGAGTAGCCACCAATAGCCACTATCTGGATCTATCTGGGTAATTTTTGCTGAGGGTCAGAAGGATTTTCCTCTTTGACTTCTTGTTCAGCCTGCAATTTCTTTTTTTCCCGTTTTGCATCAACAAGGAGTTTTTTTTTCAGTGTCAAAGAGTAGAGTTACACAAGTCTGCATGAACAAAGGGAGGGGTCAACAAACTATCTACTTGTAGTTGTTGACAGTTCGTCTTCGCTGGCTGTTTTTCGACTGTGCCTGTGAACAACTCAGAAAGCAGCAGTTTATCGAAGGAAGTTTAGAAGTCAAACTTCCGACAATATGGACAGATGAAAAGCAGAGCAGGGCAGAGGCAGAGAGAAGAGGAAGATTAGAAGAGAGAAGATCAGAAGAGAAAGAGTAA
>Ga0126342_10012610_pt1 | contig 15064 bp, 11 predicted proteins | sample Cyp1metagenome_FD_92528 | JGI IMG/M metagenome (GOLD analysis project Ga0126342, IMG submission 92528) | Coral microbial communities from Lord Howe Island, Old Settlement Bay, Australia - Cyphastrea 1 metagenome | ecosystem: Host-associated > Invertebrates > Cnidaria > Coral ...
TCCATCATTTATAGATGGTTTACCTATAAAAAATGGTGATTTTCCATCATTTATAGATGGTTTACCTATTAAAAATGGTGATTTTCCATCATTTATAGATGGTTTACCTATTAAAAATGGTGACCATGTGGGCCTTTGGTTAATATATGGATAATCTATGGAAAATCTATGGTTAAATATATGGTTAATATATGGATAATCTATGGTTAATGGTAAAATAGTTACCCTCTTGGTAATTTGACATAGCTATTGAAAATGGTGACTTGGTTCGTGGATTTACCCAGCTAGAACATGGTGGATCTTTCCATAGTTTTGTAAACGTTTACCAGAGGGTATTAGGGAGATCAAACTGATTGGGATATTCGGGAGATATACTGGTGCTTTGGAACATGAAGTTTACGACTTTCCATTTCAAAAATAAGGGATGTCATCCCAACCCCATTGACGAACTCCATCATTTTTCAGAGGGGTTGTTTTACCACCAACCAGTATAACATTGGGAGATAAATGGATCGAATGTGCGGTACATAATTACAAATGCTATCCATTGCCTACAAGCAAATTTTCCTATTGGGGATGGGGAGAAAAAATAGGCTATGCAAAGAAAGCCCAAGAATAGAGATGTTGTCCCATGCTTGAGTTGGGTAAGTTTTACAGATTTTATCCCCCCCAACCAGTTACCTTGGGGTAAACTTGTCTAAAAGCCATGGGTTTCTGTCGGAAAATGATCTACGAATTTATGGTAGGTTTTCCACATCGAACTGTTAGTTTAGAGGAGGGTAACATCTTCCCAACAACATAAATCCAGTAAAATACGGGTCGCATGAGTTGTTCTGAGGTTCCCTTGGCTGTATGCTGAATGCTTTCTCCGTCACATCCTTCAACGGTTGGGTTTACACAACAATTCGGCAGTTGAAATCATGGTTTAGAGATATTTAGAGCCCCATTGAGTTCTTGGTGCTTCCCGCAGACATTCTGTTTTACCGATTCCAGGAATTCTCAACTTTCATCATGTCTTTTTTGTCCAATTTCATGGGTACTTTGCGGTTTTATTGCTCATATTTCCGAGTTCACATCTCAATAATTTTTGGCTAATCTCTCCATGTTGATGAGTTGTAGTGGGTAAATATCCCCAGTAGATCATGTCATAATTTTCACGTGTTATGCCGGAACTCAATACGCAACCTGATCAGGAAGAACGGGCGTTGATTGGAGGAGCGCTGGAGCAGTATGCAGAGGGAAATTCAGGGCGAAAAGACGAAATCTACCCTCTGGTAAAGGTAGATGAAACAGATACCGTAAATTCTTGTTGTACAATATGTGCCCCAAATTTGAACATGATGAAGTATGAATATGATGTAAACAGAAAACATGGATGTACAGAAAACAATGCTGCCGTTTGTTGCAATGGCTCTTTATTGGACTAACCGACTTGTGGGAAATTCATGCGGATCCACCAAATTTGCTCGTGGGACCTTCCCTGTGGAGGATCATCCTTGTGGAGGATCATCAGAGGAATCGATATTGTGGTAACCCTGGCGATTGTTGTCCGGGATTACCCGGCCTGGTTTTCACGTTGACAGAAAACGAACTGGAAAGATCCACCATTTTATAGCTGGGCAAATCAACTATTTCTATGGTCATGCTCAATAGCAAACTGTTAAATTACCAGAGGGTATCCCATTTACTAACCCCATTGGCCCACAAACCATTTCTTCAATTTGAGCAACAACACGAACGTCACACAACACGCCGTGGCGCAGGAAACATCACAACATGGTCCTGCCTTTTGATCATTGAGGCGGGGAAAGTGAACGGCAGCTGATGAAACTTGGTCTGTTGGAAAAAACAAAAGTAAAAAAACGGATCATAAACTGTGAACTCAGGATCATTCAAGATCATAAACTTTGAACTTGATTATCTTGATTGGAAATGAATCTATTGGATCATGGAATGTTTTGCATACTAAGGGCGCCCAGCCATTTGTAATTACATGTAATTACTGTATTTTGACATCATCCTATTTTGCATCACCATACCCAGATCTTGGCAGATGGGATCCACCATTGCCTCATTTTCTGGGATGATCTCTTGGTGAATTGGGCAGTTTTCTTCAAAAAACACCATTGACAAAATCAACCAAGTCATCATTTTCCAACGTCTTCGCAGATTTTCCCCCGGCCGCAACGCCTCCTCTGCCGTGGCGTTGCCGTGGCACGCCGCCATAGGACCCGGCGCGCTGCGACGCGACGGAGGGCTGCAGCTGGCGCCCGATGTTCGGCTCCGGGCGCTGCGTCAACACGCCGCAGCAGGTGACCTTCGACTTCCTCTGGAGCGCTTCGCGGAGAGTGCTGGTGGTGCTGGAGATGCTGTTTGTTGTGGGTAGAAAAATTGATATCCGTTGGCCATATGTTGTTTTCCAGTAAGTCAATGGCACCTTTGTGCAGTGGATTTTCCAACTGAATTGGAATTGATGTTATATTCATGTTAAATAAATAGAAATATGAGCAACGGCTGAAATTGTTTGGTTAAATGGAGAATAGTATTGTGGCGTACCCCGGTTTGTCGAAAGCATCATAGTTAGGTTGTAAAACGAGGAACACCCCGAGAACGAGGTAGGCATCGCGCACAAAGCATTTAGCTATTAAAAACAAATGCGGCATTCGAGAACGAGGTCAGACCCCCAAAAACGTGACGGGACTGGAGAACGAGGTCGGAACACCCCGTCAATTGCGTTTTGTACTAAATAACTTCCGCGGCTCATATATATATATAAATATATATATAGTCTGGGTTGCAACTGATGGTGGTTTATTCATGTTTGTTGATAGATGTTGATACTGGTTTTGTCCTTTTTTTTGTGTGTTTTTAAATTGGGTTTATGGTTTATAGTGGTTATATATATATGACGAAAGTGGTTTATAGCTTGACGGGTTATATATATATATATAAATATCACCGTTGATAGTGGTTTATCGTGATTTTGTGGCCTCTGGTCATTAAATGATAGTTGGTGATAGTTCTTTTTTTTCTCCTGTATATTTATAGTTGGTTAGTTTTTTTTGTAATTATCCCATGTGGTGGGATGACATCGCCAATCCATCCAGAACGGTATCCCAAGCGAATCCGTTCACCTTTTGAAAGGCTCAAGGAATCAGTGGTTGAGAGTTTTGGTTAGTTCACAAAGTAAGAATAACAATACATAATTAAACAATAACAATACATAATATCATAATATATCATATATAATTGGTTGATAATTCAGATTATATAGCAATACATAAGAATATATTAGAATATGATTGAGTAAGATATGATATTATATCATAGTATATCATAATATATCATTATATCAACATATATCCGAATATATGATAGTATATATGATAGTCTATGAAAACACGGACTTCTTCCATTTGGAATTGAGGAAACTTACCCACAAAAACAAAAACACAAAAAGTGAAACGATGAAGTTGGCAGGAGACCAACCTTTACCGCAACGACCACGTTCACCAGAACGATAACCACCAGCCGCACAACAAGCGCTACGACGAGCAGTACAACTGCGAGCATTTCCAGCACCACAAGAACCAGTACAGGACGGATGGGAAAATGTGGTTCGGATGTTTTGCAGGGTTTGGTCACCAGGATTCACATGGATTTACAATATCATGTAGAAATCGTGATTTGCTGCACTTTTTTCCATGTAAACCAATGCAGTGGTATGACGGTCAGCACCTGTGACGGATCCATAAAATGAGTCGAATAAGAACCGGGATATGAATCATATGAATCATATGAATCATATGAAACATACCTATGAGAACCGTATTAAGCAGTGATCATTGGTTCTTGATATGGTACTCGTAAATCTTTGCTTTGCAAGACATCGCAGTGACAACACTCCGAAATCTATCATCCCCCCAACTTGTAACCCGTAAACCTTGAGCCAGTAATGGTTACCCTCTGGTAAACTAACATAGCTATTGAAAATGGCCATTTATAGTGAATTTTCCCATTAAAAATGGTGGATCTTTCCATAGTTACGTAAACGTTTACCAGAGGGTATCAGAACTGGTTATCAATTTGATCAATGCTTGGCCATAGAGGTGATTTCCATGGTGATTTTGTTCGGTTTCTAAATTCAGAGGGCCACAACCCACAGAAAATTGGTCCGACTGAAGAGATGTGGGCTTAACAGAAAAAATCATCTGCAGCCACCATCCCCCAGAAAAAAATCACCATTTTGATAGGAAATCACCATTTTTTATGGGAAAATCACCATTTTTTATGGGAAAATCACAATTTTGATAGGTTGGTGGTATAAACTTACCATTTCCAGTCATGGCTGGTGCCATCTGGTTATTTAACAGTTCGCCATGGAAAGATCCACCCATGCTATTAATAGGTAAACCACCTATTTCTATGGGCCATCTATACCATGGCGAACTGTTAGTCATAACCAGATGGTAACTATTAACCATTAACCATAGATTAACCATAGATAACCATAGATTAACCATTTGTATTTATAGATCCCCATTGTTTATATAACTAGATATGATATCTATTAACTAATCGATCGATTGTTTTACCCACAGGATGAACATCTTGGATTGGCGTAAATTCTCCTGTTCCGTGACGCAGGAACCACCCGAACAGCCACCAGCACAGGACGGTTTTTTTCGCGAGATGTGGAGAATCCACCATTTGTAGATCAGTTTCCGAACGAAAAATCCATGGGTTTTCCCAAAAAACCCTCTGGTAAATATAAATGGTTAATCTATGGTAAATATATGGTTAATATATGGATAATCTATGGTTAATGGTTAATAGTTACCCTCTGGTAATGACTAACATAACTATGATACTCTGGAACATCACCATAGAAATAGTGAATTTTCCCATGAAAAATGGCAATTTTCAATAGCGAACTGTGTCATTACCAGAGGGTACATGTTAGTTTACCACAGGGTGACTCTAAGTGTACCATTCTTTAGAATCTATTTTTTTGACAAAGAATCAAACTTATAACCTCGCCATCAATATCCAATCATTATCCCATTGTATCACCTGTGGGATCCGATCTTCACTGGAATTGTCTTAGTATTCGTTAAACATGCTCAGCGTTCTGAATTCTGCAAGAGTAGATTGGATAGCTAGTAGATATCATTCCCATTATTCAACCCATAGGTGGTGGTGGTGGTGGTGATGATGATGATGATGCATGACGATGAAGACAATGATGACTTCCATTCAACCATGGCACAATGGATGTTGACATAGCTAGAATCACTTGTTTTTCTTCACTTATGCGGCCCAGTAAATCCATGTAAATCCCCATGATCCATGAATGATGTTACTATGATGTTACTATGATGTTACCACTATAATTTGCCCAGAATCATGGTATATTACCCTCTGGTAAACGTTTACATCACTATGGAAAATCCGTTAGAAATAAATGGAGGTTTCTATTGGGAAATCATCTGTTTCTATGGGCCATTTTTAATAGCTATTTTGACATAACCAGAGGGTACCACTAGTGATTTGGAAGACTTTTTGAGCTTCCATCGACCTGGCGCATCGATGATGAAATGCCCATGTCGTTGATCACTTTTTGGGTGCTAAGGATCCACAATTCCATTGGTAAACCACAAAATATGATCCATTGGTAAACCCTCTGGTAAATAAACAGTTGGACCCTGAAAATCACAATTTTAATGGAAACTCATCTTCCAACCCCTATCTGGTAGGGTCTATGTTAATTTACCAGAGGCTATTTTTCACATATTTTTCGGCAAACTCTAGATCCAGCATATCCAAATTTCTGGAAATCCACCCTGACGTGGGTGAATGTCCCCATCTATTCTTGACGCCATAGTTTTTCATCGGAAATCTCTCCAAAAACATAAACATAAAGATATCCGATATCAACTTATTAATTGGTATTATAACATTATTATCATCATTATCATCATTCCTATCATTATAATCGTTATTATCATTATTAATTATCATTATTATCACTATTATGTTTATTATAATTATTATCATTATCAATTGTTTATCATTACCAACCAAAAAACAACATCCATTGGTCTCCTAAAGATCCACATCTTTGTCGTTCAGGTTTTGTTGAACGATTATCCCATTTCCAATGGGGATATGCATGAACTTTCCAAAGCCATGAAATTATAATTTATAGTTTATAGCTTATATAGTTTATACAATTGTGAATTAATGGCTAGGGCTATTTATAATAAATAGCCTATAACACTTTGTGGGGTTTATATAGTTTATCTACGATTTTATATAGTTTATATATGTTTATATCTAACTTTTCTAGGGTTTATACAGTTTATATCCCAATGTATGGGGGTTCAAATTCCATAGTTAGAGCCATAAACATAGCCCAATTATAAGTGGTATATCCCAACAGTTGAAGTTATTTTCTTGGGTCTAACTATGGTATATCCAGACTTGGATGGAGGTTATAATCCTCAGTAGTAGTTATACCCAATAGTCAGAATACCACACGGTAATAGTTACCCTCTGGTAATTTAACATAGCTATTGAAAATGACCATTTATAGTGGATTTTCCCATTAAAAATGGTGGATCTTTCCATAGCTATGTAAACGTTTACCAGAGGGTAATAGTTAGACCAATACCCACAGGATTATAGTGAGTTAATCCCATGGCTTTACCCATAGTAGTTAAACAATACTAACTTATTAGCCATACTAACTTATTACTAGTTAACCATAGTAGTATACTATAATCCTATGATAGTTAATCCCATAGTCATACCCATAGTAATACCTTATGGAGGTTATAAGTTGTAATAAGGATATACCTATGGGTAAGAGATCCCATAATACTTATAATAATCCCATCTAATACTAATAATCCCATTTCATAATCCATAAGTAATTAGTTATACACATAGTAATACCATAGTAATACCCATTGTTAGAGCCATTGTTTCACCGGCCGCCCTTCGTTCGTTGAGTTCGCTTTTTGGGAGGCACGTCCAGCACGGTGACCACCATAACCTCGATAACGCAGACAGCGACCACAGTGACCTTCACCGTGCAGGCTGGGTAGCCTCTGGTAAGTTAAGTGGGTATGGGTCAATACCTATAGATACATTTTTAGTGGGATGAACATACATTTACCAGCTATTTTGGGGTTCACTAGGTACCAGGGTTTTGACCCATCCCCATATAGGTATTGTAATTACTGGTAACACCATAGTTGTGGGTACTAAATGGGTACTAAATGGAACTATGGCAAGGTACAATGGGATTATAAGGTACAACGGTAACACCATAACTATGGGTATTACTATGGGATTATAATTTCTAAGCTCCATTAGGTATTAGTATGGGTATTACTATGGACAATGGGTTTTTCGTTAGTAACACCATAGTTACTCCCATAGTTAATCCCATAGTAATACCCATACTTCACCTTTGCGAACTGTAAAATTGCCATTTTTTTTTTCGGTAAACCATCTATAAATGGGCCATAATCCATGGCTATCTTGGTTTACCAGATGAAAATGGATGAACATGACCCATTTATGGATGAAAATGGATAATGGATGAACATCTCCCATTTTGTTAGGTGATTGACAATTTTTTTCATGGTGAGGTTCCATAGTTTTGTGTAAACGTTTACCAAAGGGTGACGGGGGAAGATGGGGGAATTTCACCGAGAATGGGGTTTAACATGTTTTTTTTTAGTATACCCTCTGATAAACTAACATAGCTATGGAAAATCACCATTTATAGTGAATTTTCCCATAAAAAAATGGTGATTTTCCATAGCTATGTTAGTTTACCAGAGGGTAAACAACTGAAAATGATGGAGATATGATATATATATAGAATGGTGAAGATGGGTGAAACATGATGCTTTTGAATAGATGGATATTAATAGAAAAAGATGGTATCATGTTTTTTTTGGGATATAGTAGAAACATAGCCTACCATGATGTTTTATTTTTTTTCGAAATACCTTGGTTGATAGGCTAGGAATTGGATATTGATGGGATCTTAATGGCATATCATAGATTTTTTTCTGTTTTAGATGGGAATTATACTACTTGGAAATGGGATTTTCTGTAGTAAAAAATGGTTTACTTGGGAATTTTCCATTATACTACAAGTATACTCTTTAGATAATTCTATAAAATTACTGATTGGTGGTTTGGAACAAGAACTTTATTTTTCCATACACTGGGAATAATCATCCCAACTGACTTTCATATTTTTCAGAGGGGTAGGTATACCACCAACCAGATTATGAACTAACCCATATGAATGGGAAACCGTTTTCAACCATGTCGTATCATGAGATGGGGGCTATTTTAATTTTTGGCTCAAATGATGGGGACAAGACACCTTCGAAAATAGACAGTGGATATATGTATATATATATATGTATATATATGTATATGTATATATATATATATGTATATATATATAGGTATTACCAAACCATCTTGTGGAGACATCTTATGGGGATGTAGTGGGAAATCCATTATACAACTTTTCTAACATGGCTTTGATTGGGCGTAGCTTTCGGGGGTTTCACTCCCGAAAGCTCGAAGATTATCTTCTTAATCATGGGGCCCACGCATCATGCCACGCCTGAAAGCAAAATAACATGTCAGAAAAACATATATTGGAATATATGCCAAATAGAATGCATCGACAAAATCAAGTTATTATATGTCGGGTAAAACGACCGAAGAATGTCAATAGATCTGAGAACAAACTTCAGAAAGAATGTCTGATTAAATATCAGAATATGTGTCAAATAGAGCAAACTGAAATATCCGATTTATGTTTGAGTATTTGGCGAAAAGATGTATGTCATAACAAGCGTGCCAGATAAAAGTCTGAATTAATTCTAGGTAGCATGTTGGGTAGAATGCTGGATAAAAATATCAGAATCAAATGCCAGCACATACATAATACAGAATGCCAGTTAAAGGTTCCGAACAACATATGTATATATTTATATACATATTAGAATCGGGCAAGATAGAATGCCAGATAACATGTCAGAATATAGGGCGGATAAAATGGGAATATTTATGTCTGATAGAATGTTGAAGTAGATACTCTGATAGACTGTCAAAAGATATTTCAAAATTGTAATGGGTAGGAAAAACACGATGTCAAACTTGGTGACATGCGCTAATATATGTCAGAGCAAATGTTCGAATCTGTGTCAGCAAACATGTCCAAATGTAAAAAGTAGATCAAATGTCAGGATGGATATCTGATGAAAAAATGAAGTAATTACCTCACTGGCTGACAAGCAACAGAAACGCGGCTAAAGGACCCCCAAATATCACTTGAGTAATGTCAACCCTGGATTAATAACCCCTAGGCTGTTTAATTGGGTGGATGCCATTTGTGTATATTTGTGTATCATATTGTGACTATTTGGAGGGTACCCCCATAATTAATAAACCATGGTTATTAATCCGGAGTTGACATTATATGAAAAGATATCCTGACTTACTTGAGGGATCATTTGGTTGAAAACCATGACAACCAAAAGGTGCAAAAAAAAGTCACGACGTTTTCATGGTTATTTATAGACAGGACATTCTCCCAAAGTGGCTGAAATATCTTCAGGTTGGTGAATCATGAAAAGTTAGCCAGATAGATTATGGTTTATTTTTGACGTGGAGATTTTGTAGATTTCAACCACTCAAAATGGGATTGCAGCAATTGAGCTTGTAAGTTGCAACCATGAATATATGATGGCCGTATGATTTTGTGTTGCCAAGAAATGGGTCCATTTTGTTGAAGACAAACACATGAAGGACGACGCGTTTGCCACTTAAATCTAACATAAACACTCACAACTTTGAATTTGGAGGACATTCTGTAGTTTGAAGGGGTATATCTATGTTCGGACGAGAGGAGTCAGATTGGAACCGCCAACTCTTCCCATTTCTGCTAGTTGTTGATGGTAAAATCCTCATTTTTGATGGTTGATCTACCATTTTTTAGATGGCAAAAGCAGTATTTTTTGCTGGCTATGTAAACCTTGCTTCTTTTGGGGCCTTGTTCAAATGTTTTTCACCTGTTGCTTGGTTATATACACAATTTAAAAACAGTGAAACACAATTTGAGTTATCCATATATATATATATAAATTAACCATAGATTATCCATACATAACCATTAGATTAACCAGTTAAACAGTTAATGGTTCATGGTTGAATCTCTACTAAATCACCCTTTTTCAGGGTTAAATCTCTAAGTTCTCATGGTTGATCACCACTTTTTATCAGCATTTTTCATGGTTACCCGGCCTGGTAAACGTTTCATAGTTATGTAAACGTTTACCAGAGGGTAAATGTCCTAATTTTTCACATCACCCAACTAGTTCAACGTAGCAAGACAGTTGAGACTTCAGGGTAATCCCCATGAACATCCATTAACCATAGATTATCCATATATTAACCATAAATTAGCCATTTTTCCTGGAGATCTGCCCCCCTCACGCCGTGGAGGTGCCCTGTGCCCCGGAGACGTTACCCGAGGGCTACGAGGCGCAGAGCTGCGATGGACTGGTCAGTGGCAGCTCGACGCAGTGGTGGGATGGCCGAGGTTGTGATTTTCTTGGGATTTACCATGGGGAAATATGATAAATGGATATAAATGGTGTTTTAATGGGATTTAATGGTGATTTAATGGTGATTTAATAGTGGTTTTAATAGGCTAGTGATGCAGTGATATGATGTGATGTGATAATGGGATGATATATTGGTTAATAGTGATGGTTAATAGTGGTTAATAGGCTACAAACCAACGACAATGGGAATATGATATGTAGCTGGTTGGTGGTTTGGAACATGACTTGGTAAATGACTTTCCATTCAGTTGGGAATGTCATCATACCAACTGACGAACTCCGTCATTTTTCAGAGGGGTAGGTGTACCACCAACCAGTTACTGATGGCTATGTAGCATTAGCAATGGGATGTCTATATAATTCCATGGGATTTATTTTCATAATTCCATGGGATTTATTTTCATAATTCCATGGGATTTATAATATCATGTTTATAGAATCTAATACATGGGATACTAAGGACTTATAAATATATAGTACATGGGATATATAATGTATATAACGTAATGTGTACCATAGAATGGTATAAATAATGACACATATAATATCATATATATATATATGCCAATGTATATTATCAAATATATTATATACTAATAATGACCATAAATTATATAGTAAAGGGGATATACAATGTATATTACACGGATCACATATATCAAAGAAATATGTATCTCCTCATGGACAAATATTTTTGGAAATATGCATTATCAGTAGTGTATAGTAATATATAGATATAGATGTACTTGGAAATGTATACATATGTAGTATATATAACACAAGACAGAACTACTGATATTTGTATCCCATGGAAAAAAACAATAGTGAACATATATTTAGAAATATGCAATTTGAATGGATATAAAATATATTTGGGATATTGACTATATAACATGCATCAATGGCTAATGGGATTCACCAACATCTGGGGATGCTATGGGGAAGATCGATTTATGGGGATAAAACCAATATTGTTGGGATTTGAACAGCAAAACACTACCCTCTGGTAAACATCCAAAAAACCATGGAAAATCACCATTTTTAATGAATAAATCCACTATTTCTATGGCCATTTTCAATAGCTATGTTAGTTTACCAGAGGGTAAACATGAGGATTTATATGAGCAGTATTATAACCAATGGATGAGATATTCATTGGGACTAAAAGTTAACAACTTTTGGATGTGGAGGGGATATGTCAATATCAGCTGGTGAAGATATTCGCAAGTAAGCACATCTATGTTGTGAGGATATCCACATTCCCATTCTAAGGGGGTATATGTTTGGTGGGGATAGAATATAAACAATCAAATACCATCTGGTAATTTTACATAGCTGTTGAACATTGCCATAGAAATAGTTGAATTAGCTGTTGAACATCGTGATTTTCCATAGCAAACTGTTAGTTTACCAGAGGTATATTCCCATGAAATATCCCATGAAACCACCATTTCTTGATGGTTTTGCACAAGTACAGAAAAAAGCCCATTTCACCATATCATTTATATCCATATATATATTGTGATTTTTCCATAGCAAACTGTTGGTGAGGATTGTTTGAATTTGTCTGGTTAATCCATTGAATCACCCTGAACAACAAAAAACATCATGGTATTCACCAACATCTGAAAATGGTGTTTTTCATGGTGTGAATACCATGCTGTTTCAATCAACATAAAAATAACCAATGGTATCAGAATGATCAACAAATCCCCATAGAATCACCATGAAATTCCATGAAACACTATTGAGTTCTTCTGGTGCCAGCGAAGTCGGGTCATCGAAGTCGCCCAGGTCAGTCGTGCACGGTGGAGTGTTTGCCTCCTCTTTTGGGTAACGCGCAGTATTTCTGCAACGAGGCAGGCATCTTCGAAGGCGCGGCGCGCTGGCGTGGCTGGCGTGGGCGTTTTTGCGTCCGCGGTGCCAAAAATGCTCCGGTGAACATGGTGGTTGAACGAGTGAAAAGGGTGATTTAACTAGTGACATACAGGTTCAGGTGGTGATTTAAGTCGTAAAAACCCGAAAAACTATCGAAGATGTGGAATTCACCAAGGCTTTTTCGTATTGAAAACTTGGATGACAGCCTTGGGATTTGACTGATTGAATCCCGATGGTTCTCCAAGTCAGCTGTGACTTCCTTGTGGATCTTGACGGGTGGTGCTCTACTGGTTTACCAAAACCACCGTTTTCAACAAGGGATAATATGATATAGGCTAATATCTATGGGATAATATGATATAGGGATATATTAGTGATATGAATATCATGGAATAATATGATTTCGCGTTGCCATCCACTGTATCATTCATATCACTCATATCCCATTATATTCATATCATTAATGTTCATTGTAACCATTATTATCCCATTATTATCCCATATTATTATCCATACCCTCTGGTAAACTAACATAACTAATTATGGAAAAACACAATTTTTTAATGGGTAAATCGACTGTAAATGGCCATTTTCAATAGCTTTTCGTATGTTACCGGAGGGTATCATTTCCCATTTGAAGTCCCATTATCCATATCACATTATTCCATGATATTCATATCACTAATATATCCGTATATCATATTATCCCATAGATATTATCCTTATATCATATTATTTCATACTATTCCATATTGACCATATATTCATATCACTCATTATTCATTGTAACCATATATCCCATGGGCCATTCTCCATGGCTACGTTAAATAACCAGGCGAGGCGCCGGTCTGCGTCACGCGCAGTTGCAGCTTCGCCGAAGAGGTGCCCAGCTTCTATGTGTCACGTGGCCACGAAGCGAACGCCGCTGCCGGAAGGGAAGGGATTCAACCATAGATTTGGGCTGGTTTTATGGTGAATTTTAGGGAATTTTAGGGAATTTTAGGGAAATTTAGGGAATTTAGGGAATTTAGGGAATTTTAGGAAATTTAGGGAAATTTAGGGAATTTTAGGGGATTTTAGGGAATTTAGGGAAATTTAGGGATTTTTGGGGAATTTTAGGGAATTTTAGTGAATTTTAAGGAATTTAGGGAAATTTAGGGAATTTTAGGGAAATTTAGGGAATTTTAGGGAATTTTAGGGAATTTTAAGGAATTTTAGGGAAATTTAGGGAATTTTAGGGAATTTTAGGGAATTTTAGGGAAATTTAGGGAATTTTAGGGAATTTAGGGAAATTTAGGGAATTTTAGGGAATTTTAGGGAAATTTAGGGAATTTTAAGGAATTTAGGGAAATTTAGGGAATTTTAGGGAATTTTAAGGAATTTAGGGAAATTTAGGGAATTTTAGGGAATTTTAGGGAATTTTAGGGAATGTTAAGGAATTTAGGGAAATTTAGGGAATTTTAGGGAATTTTAGGGAATTTTAGGGAATTTTAAGGATTTTTAGGGAATTTTAGGGAATTTTAGGGATTTTTTGGTAATTTTACGGGAATTTAATGGTGATTTGATGGTTGGTGATTTAATTGTGATTTATTGGGAATTACTTGGGTTTAATGGGATGTAATGGGATTTCATGATGGTACAAGGTTTTAATGGGATTTAAGGAGGCTTTAATCTCCCCAAGAGTTTAAAATAGTAATTTATCCCTCGTTTGGCAGGATTTTACTTTATCATATTTTATCTGTTTGGGATTACTATACATTAACAGCTAGAAACGGGATCTTATCTCAGAGGATCATCCCAGGGATTATGTTTTGCAGTTACGAAATGGGATGATTCTCCAAGTAACCAGTAAACTTGGAAGAGATCATAGATAGCCAAACAGAATGATAATCATAAGATGGTTGGACAGTTGACAGGTTTTACCAAATCGTAACTACTTTTTCAAGTAGACGCTGAAAACAAAATATAGTAGCGATTTCCCGAATACATCATATGGCTTTGAGTTTGTCTGAAACTGCTGGGTTTGCTCATTTTCGTTGCAAATTTAAGGGAAACCAGTGAGCCATGAAATTAGGGGGCTCATAAAAGTGATGGCCACAATTCTTGTTGAATTGTAGGGACATTCAAGTCAGATAGATATGGGTTTCTGTAGCGAGCACGGGATGATACGGGATGTTACACTACTTGGTTTGGGGTTTTGATCATCTCCTCCATGGGAATCCATGGATTCCAAAGCCGCTAAGAGGCACCAATCTCTCCCCTTGTGTGGGAGCAAAATGGAGTGAAACTTCAGTGAAACCCTTGTTTTCAATAGCCTCTGGTAAGTTCGCTATTGAAAATGGCCATAGAAATAGTGGATTTTCCCAGCTATAAAATGGTGGATTTTTCCATAGTTTTTTTGTAAACGTTTACCAGAGGTATGTTCCCATTATATCCCATGAAATCACCATTTCTTGATGGTTAAACAAGTATAGGGATCCCACTTTTCCTTTGCTCAAATCCCAGTTTTCATTTCCGAA
>Ga0126342_10012611_pt1 | contig 15061 bp, 12 predicted proteins | sample Cyp1metagenome_FD_92528 | JGI IMG/M metagenome (GOLD analysis project Ga0126342, IMG submission 92528) | Coral microbial communities from Lord Howe Island, Old Settlement Bay, Australia - Cyphastrea 1 metagenome | ecosystem: Host-associated > Invertebrates > Cnidaria > Coral ...
CAACAGCAAGGCAGCTATGGATGAGGGTTTGGACACACAGCCTATGGCTGTGGCAGCCTTTGTTGGTGAGGAAGTTGCCACCAATGCATGTGGCAGGAAGACGCAGTGCTTGCACCCAGACAAACCGGCAATGTTTGCCTGCGCAGACTGCCCCCGCCGCAACAGCAAGGCAGCCATGGATGGTGGTTTCGTACAGCCCATGGCAAACCCTTAAGCTGTCCTGTGCAGACTGCCATCTGCAACAACTATTGTGCAATAAATCATCACCAATTCTTTGCCCCAGGATTTGGCATAGCATTATGTGTTTGCTAGTTTCTTTTTTCCTCCAGGGCATGTCACCATCTACTAAGCAACCATGATTGTGCAAGGCAAAGAGATTGGGTCAAACAACTTTCATAATCATTTGCATCCAACGATGCCAGTCGTTTCAAGTTTCCATGAAGCACCTTGCAGCCCATTAGAGGCTTCAAGGGGTTCCACTGGAATACTGGAGGGTAGCAGCTGATTAGATTTTCCAAAGACAGGGCAGTGCTTCGGAATTGACATCGCCTCACTCCTGATTTTGTGTTTTGGCCCGTTTGGAAACCAATGCCATTGTCCCATGGCGCGCCCATGGCTGACTGGTGTTGGTCTTCGGCCGCACAGGGTGCAGGTGATATGGAGTGTTTCAGAGGGGAGGTAATTCCATGGCCTGCTGCGTTTGTTTGACCAGTTGCGACACCAGATCAATCTTCAGCCCTGGACCTTTCTAGTTCCACTGGTGAAGCTGAACGGTTTGAACAAGTTTAAGCCTTAAAGACTTAAAGATGAAGCTTGAACAAACTTGCCTTACTTCGAACACATCGCTTTCAGGATATTTCAGGGGCATAGCAGGAACATTTTCGGTCCAGTCTGGCTCCACAGTTTCTCTTTTGGCATGTGCCAAGTCGATAGCCAACGGGCGTGTGGTAGGTGGCAACGTCATGATTACCGCGCGTCTTTGTATAGCTCGGCTCAGAGACTCATTTGTCCAAACCCGGCCGCACAGGGTGCAAAAAGGCTCAGAGTTTGATCCCATGCACTGAATCACATCCAAGATTGAGATGGTGTTGATATCAACTGCAGACCGATGCCTAGCCGCTTTCTGCCGAGTTGCAATCAACCTGTCTCAAGCTACATGGAGCGGCATGGCTTGGAAAGAGTACAGTTAATTTCTCGGACCGTGGGGGCGTTCCAGCTCAGCTACAAGCGCTACAACATGCTACAACTCTCACCTGTACTCAGCTGTAAAGCATCAAACAAGAGAATGTCCTAATATATTATGATCAGCTATACTATTGGATATTGGAAATCATATTTTTTAATAGGTCAACCGTGTAACTTAATTAAACGAGATGTTTTCCATAGCGAACATTAGCAACCTGTTACATTTTTCCGAAGGCTAGGGCTTGACATGGCTTGACCGTCTTGACCCAATGGCCAGCATGACGCTTCCAGAGCTTTCCGTGGAAGATTTGGACGCTCCCAATCCGTGGAGCGTCACTGTTCTCGAATACCGCCAGACCGCCAGAGGTGGGGGCTGAATCATAGAACTGGATGATGGGAAAATTTACAGGAAAGCCCTATATTTGATGGTAAAAACCATGGTTTCCTGTAGATTTTCCCTTAAACCAATCCATTGACTGAAGGATGTCGACAGATCAGTGAGTCAGGAAGAACAAGATGTGGGTGTGCCTGACAAAAGGCTATAATTACCGATGTATACCGTATACCCTCCAAATTGTCAAAAAACATTGAACAATGATAAGAGTATAGATGGAACACATTTTTTCGGGGGCACCCACATTCTCAGACAAACCCAGATCACTTGTTTGACTTTTTCTAACGCAAAAGCCTGCAGGTGTTATTGGTGGTTTGGTGGAAGCAACGCGCAGTGACAAAGATCAGCTACATTCAGCGGCTGCGGAAAAGTGGGCTGTGGTAGACCGCCTTACTTCAGAAGCACAAATGATTAGATTAACGAAATAATTATATAACTATATAACTATATACGTATATATAATACGTATTATATATATATATATATAGCCTATAGTGCTTGAATTATGTATGATGATTTATGATGATGTGTACACATGTATGGTTGATGCAATTGTATACTTACGAAATGCATGTGGTTGTTTCAGTTTCGATCATTTTCAGAATGCCATCAAAAAATGCCGAAATAGGATGAAATAGGGAACTACCACATGTCAAGGGCGATTTGTGCTGCTATCTGCTACTCAAAATGTGAGCCGGGGCAGGACCCGGATGCGGCCGTGGCGCTGGCAAATCCAGCACCCGGGCTGCAAATCAAACACCCGGACTGGAGGTGCGCCGTAGGGTGCTGTTTGGTGGGTGGGTTCAGATATTTCTGATGGCCAGCTTCGCCCAGCTTCAATGAATCGATGGGTCCTGGTCCTGGTTGACAAAAATAGCGTTCTTTCTTTTTCCTCGTTTTGCCATTGGATTGGGAGCACCTAGTGAAGAAACATGGGAATGGTTTTTCAGGAACAGTGCTCAGATACGTCAAGACTGTGAGATGTTGACAGTTCCAATCCGCGGTTTCCTTTGTCCAGTGCGGAAGCCCTGCAAACCTTGGGAAACCTTCCCAGGCTCCTGAGATTGGTGCTGCACCAACCGGGTCCAGCTCCAAGTGGTGCAGATCCTTGGTTTGAAACACTGTTTTGCACCAAGATGCCTCCGTTCATTTTGCATAATAATAAACTATAATAAACTATTGGGATTATAATTGATGATAATTATAATCTATTATTGGAATGATAATCCATGATGGATTATTCATATGAATAATCAAAAATAATCATCTCACTACCAGTTCATGGAAGCACTTTGTTTTGCAAATTAATTTAAAACATTGCCAATCAATAGCATGCAACATCGGCCACTATCCGGCACAGCTTAGTCATTACCATTCCTCGTAGCTGCTTGCCCTAGCCGTACCGGCGCCAAGAAACCCGTACCCGTGTGCTGGTTTTCGGCCACACCGGAGCCAATACCAGCGAAGATGCACAAGGACCTGCGTTTGGAGCTGTACGGGTTAGGAACAAAAATCAATGAACATGATGCAGATTGTGACCGTTTATTTGACGCCAATTGTGGGATGCGAAAATGATCTTACAAATTAATACAAATTAATTAACAAACATAAATTGGTTGGTGATTTCAAAAGGCGCTTTCCATCCTTACGAAGCAGATTGCTCTCCTACCTGGCAGGATGTTACGGTGAGACTTGCGAATGATTCTGACTGGCCGCAGTGGGAAGCCCTTTTCCGCGAATATCGCATCTCCCAGTCTCCTGGCACCACTGGCACCACAGGCTTTTGTCTGAAGTATATTCAGAACATTGAGAAACTTGGTGATTTTGATGTGAGAAGATATGACGCTCTCACAGGCCATATTGGACATCAATGCGCATCGGTTTTTTTCTTTCAGCAAATTTTCGAGACTTGTGCAGTAAGGATTCCGGGAGGGTCACCGCCCTTCACGGATGACAAGACTGCAACTGACGCAGCTGCGTGGCAGGATTTGATGCAGTTGTTGCCCAAACAAAGAAACCCGTTCTGTTAATTTGCAAGAAAACCGTGGAAAACGCGACCACTGAATTCTGTCAGCACGGTCAGCAATGCCAGGTTTGGGCGCTGTGTGCTGACGCGCCCCCCCCATCTTCGAAGCATGGCTGGAGCGGGTTGAATTCGATGATGGATTGAAGGGAAAAATATGCCACCAATTGTGTTGGGATTTCTATGGATTTCTTGTAGATTTTCCATGATTTTCCCAACATTTCCCAACAATTCTGGTATTGAAAATTTATGGCAATTTCATGATGGTCGATTCTGAAGAGATCCATTTTCACCAATCCAAGAGATGTCAAGAGTCCTTTGTTCGAAAGTCTGATTTCAATCTCCTGCAGGAACTGGGTTTAACTGGGTCTGGATGTTTGTCTTCAGAGGTGTGCCTTCCAGAAAATCAAACATGGCTGGAAAATCTCCCATGTGTCGATCATATCAATGATATCCCATTAACGACATATTAAAACCCTTCATTTGTGATCATGTACAGTATGATATTTGAATATATTTGATGTGTCACCGTGCCAGGAGGGGCCGGCTGCTGGTGGCCTATTCCAGCAGCCTTTTGCTGGGTGCCGCCCACGTCATTCTGCAGCCGCGACCCAGTTCGGTCGACGCCTGGGATGCCGAAAATCCTCAAGCCTGGCGCGGATTTCTGCAGGACATTTTTGTGGCGCCAGCAGCATCAGGCGTGGAATGGCGTATGAATGCTTGTTTTATCTTGTTTTCTGGAGCTTGTAGAGGTCTTTCATGATATTCAAGATATATGATTGATTGATATTCATGATATTCATGATCATATAGAATCGCACATTATTCTACGTTTCCAAATGTTTATATAATGTGAATAGGGCTAAAGTGATGGCAAAATGTTGGTTGCTTTGCATGACAAGATGTTGTGGAAATATGTTGCCATTGAACAATCCTTGAGGCAAGGGCATTGGGCGGGCGTCCTGGCTATAAACAGTTGAAGCTAGTTGCTGCAGGGTTGGGGGACCCAATAATACATATCACATAGTATCACCCAAACATGGCACAGGGTGCTTTGGGGACTACAGTACATGTTTGTATTTTGGCAGTTATGAGTTTATGTTCAGATTCCATATTATTATATAATATTATATATATATAGAGTTGTTTCTCACTGGCGATGTAGTTTCCTGGTCTAAAATTTCATTGGTCCTTCACCCTATATATATATATGCCCCCGTCCCCTCAAGGGCTTGGACTTATGGTATTTCATGGGCGTGCAACCTCATCCAACATTGCCAAACACTACATGGAGATAAGCCAGAGCATCTAAAATCATTTGCTCAGGCGTTGATGTCAAGAGTTTTTGCTGAATGCCAAGAAGCGGGTTTGCCCGAAATCGCCTGGTTTTGCCTCTCCGAAAATGCTTCAGTTCCTTGGCAGCAGGGATTGCAGATGGGTGGGTCGGGTGAGATGGTGTAGCGCCGCCTTGTCCACTGAGGCAATGTCTTTCTACGGAGGCTTGGGTTTCACACCAAGCGCTGCGACGGCACCTTAACGCTTGCATAATAAAGTTTTGCACCCTTGATTTGTCTTGGCAAGTTTCTTGTGGCCGACCTGTTGTCACAACCCACTGAATTGAGAAATCTGTAGCCCGGCCAGCAAGGTATGGAACTACTCGGAGATGTATGACACGACATCGTGACAAGAAAAAGAAACAGAGAGTTGCTGACAGGGACGGAGTGACAGATGCGATGCAACAGGTGAAACTTGTTCTGCTTACATGATCATGTGCATACCATGCCCAGAGCAGCACTTTGCTCCACCTTTTTCCCCTTCTTTCCAAATGGGAATGCGCTGATATATGATGATATATGCATGGTTCACGTGCCCAGGGGTTGCCAAAGATGTATGATTTTTACTGCGGGCATCACCCTAAAAAGCGATCTTTAGCTTTTGGCGGCTCAATCGCCTGAAATGCATGGAGACATGCGCTACTGATATGGCCTCAGGTCATCTACAAGCTTCCATAAGCTTCCCATGTGACTGAACATGTGCGGATGAAAACAGCACTTAAGTCTGCCCTCTTCAGCAATGTGACTTTAGACATGGCCTTGGACTGAACTTTGTTCAGTTACCCTCTGGTAATTTAACATAACTATTGAAAATGACCATACAAATAGTGGATTATCCCATTAAAAATGGTGATTTTCCATAGTTATGTTAGTTTACCAGAGGGTAGTTCACAGAAACCAGCAGCTATCCACTTTCATTGGCTCTGAGAGTGTAGCCATGCCTATGTACCGACCCTGACGCTGACAGAGCTGATCAAGCTGATCATGGCATCCTATTCAAAGTCATCGGCCAAGGCATGGCTTTCACCGGGAAATGGGCATGTGTTCTATTGTTTGAATACCCTCTGGTAAATTAACATAGGCCCTGAAAATCACCAATTTTTAATGGAAACTAGTCTTCCAACCCCTATCTGCCAGGGTCTATGTTAATTTACCAGAGGGTATTTATCTAATGGTGTCACGATTGTCATGGTGAAATAATTTCTACATGTTTTCATTATCAGCGCTTCGTTTCATTTCTGCGAAATTGGTAGCTTGTTCAATTCTTTTCAGTGCTTTTTTTTGCCGAGCAGCGAATTCCATGCAATCATTTTGACATGTTGGGATGCTTCAGTTTCTCGTGTCCCCGATCTCGGACCAATGTTGGCAGCTTGTCTCCTTGTCGTAGCTCAGATGACCCAAATGCTTCTGGCTTGTTTCTGCAGGAAATCATTGGGACGAGAATGTGTGCAAGTAAAGTAAGTCATCAAAAAACATATTGGACAAACAGCTATTTCACTCCTGGATAGAATCGCCCCCCTGCAAACAATCGTTCTCCTGCAACTATTCGTTCTTCTGCCAACAATCGTTCTTCTGCCAACCTTTCTTCTGGCAAGAATCGTTCTTCTGACTGGAATCGTTCTTCCGGCAAGAATCGTTCTTCTGACTGGAATCGTTCTTCTGACTGGAATCGTTCTTCCGGCAAGAATCGTTCTTCTGACTGGAATCGTTCTTCTGACTGGAATAGGTCTTCTGGCTAGTAAATTTGCAATGGCCTAGGAAAGTAAATTGTAAATGCTAGCCTAGCAAATTCACTATGACCTAGGAAAGTAAATTTACGGGTGATGCCATGCGATCACCGTGTGATTCATCAGTGTTTTCCCCCAGGCTGGCAGCAACGTTGGTGGAGGTGGCTGGGCGAAAGCCAAGCACCAATCTGCAGGAGGAGGTGGGGCCATGGTATGTTCGTGCAAGATAATTGACAATGGCTATGGAAACCATAGGGTATTGGTATGATGAAACATAATGCATGTTATTTCAAAATATCATTTGATATGACTCAGTATGATTCAATATGATTGAGTGTGTATATTTGAAATTCGAAACAACGAAAACACAAATTAATAATGGGGTCATTTACTTTGCCAGGCTTAATTAGGGATTTCATGGGATTTCAGGATTTATTTCCATAATGGGTATCTTAACCCCTATGAAAATGTATGGCGGGACGACCATCTTCGAAAAACATGGCACAGGCGGTAGCACTTTGGAGCGGATTCAGCAGATCGAGTTGGAGATCTCCAGAACGCAGAAGAACAAGGTGCTGGACATGGCTTGAGATCGTCGGAGTTGAAATTACTGCACTGATTGTGGCGCTGCGTCATACTTCATTGGGACAGTACTTTCAGATACTTTCAGATACTTTCAGTATTTCCAGTGTTTGAATGCAATTTTTTGATATTTTTTGATATGTTGACACCTATGAACCTATGGCACCTAGCAGGCTTCTGTTTTTATTAATGCTACTGGTACCATCTGGTACCCCTTTCATCTTTGCCCTGGCCGATGTTCCAAGGCAACAGCCAAACATCTTGGAGAGTGAGAGTCCCCAGCTGCTGGAGGTTGAAATACGGCTGGGAAAATCATGGGGGATTTTCCAAGTGTTTGATTAGGGGAGGGTACCCTCTGGTAAACTAACATAGCTATTGAAAATGGCCATACAAATAGTGGATTTTATCCCATTAAAAATGGTGATTTTCCATAGCTATGTTAAATTACCAGAGGGTATACCATGGTATACCGGATATATCCGGATATAATATATATATAATTTATATGATTGTGATGAATTCATATCTCAGAGCTTTGATGAGCTTTGGCTGATCAATTAGTGATTGGAATTTAATTTTTGGTTCCGTAAAAATCGTGCAGGAAACCAATCAATAGGGCCTCCCTTATCCCCATTTTCTATCGATTTCAACGCACTTGGGTGTTTCAATATGTGTAAAATGTTCCCACATTTCAGGACAACTTCATAGTGTATCACCTGCAAAATCAGCAACAGACAACCTCATTTTGTTCAAAGGCTCAAGGCCAAGTTGTGCAAGCTCAAGCGTGACTTGCTGGAACCTTCGGGCGGAGGCCAGGTTTTCAGGTACATTCAGGTACCAGACTTCAAGCATCGTCAAGCCACCACGGGGGACACCGTTGATGATGTTGATGGGTGGAGCTGGATGATGGGGTGTCCCAAACATTGGAAGAACTGGAAAGGACAACACCTGACACTTTGCACATTGAAAGTGTCGCAGGTGTCGCAGGTGTCGCAGGTGTTGCCTTGATTCTTTCTTGTGTCTTTGTGTCTTTGATTTCGCAGGTGGCGGCAAGTGTGCAGGCTTCGAGGTGCACAAAGCCAAAGCAAACAGAGATTGGGAGTCTGAATCATTGAAGACCTCATGAGGGTGGCGGTTGATTTCTGATGGGTTGAATTCCCCAAACTTGCCATGACATTGGTGGGACTTGCAGGTGCAGAAGATTGGAGATGCACGCATTGGACTTGTTGGCTTTCCTTCAGTCGGGAAGTCTTCCTTGCTCACAGCTCTCACCGGCGTACAGTGTGGCACTGAGAGAAGAGTCATGACTCATGACCTCTCCGAAAAAGTTGTGCTCTCGCAATGATTGATCATCATTTTTCCCATCAAACCGCCAGATTTGGGGTGGACCCCATATTTGGACAAACCCATATTCATTCTACCGCAACACTCATGCCTCTTATGACTCATATGGACCCTTATTGCATGCCATTGCACCCCTTGCACCCTTCCATGCAACTCTCGCAGCTCTTTCCATGGCCCACCTTGGTGTGAGGTCGGAGGCTGCTGCATACGAGTTGCGGCCTCGGCAGACAGATGCAGCCTGTGCCCGCAATTGGGTGGTCCCCAACGATCGAAATGTTCGCCGATTCCAAAACGATCTGCCCAGACTGATTGCCAACCTGGTCATTCCTCACTTGATATCACTTGATCCTAGGATATCCTATAGGAATCCCCTTGGGGACATCCTAGGATCAAGCGATCCCTTCCTTTTTGGCTCCGGGCTCCCTTGGTAGGTTCACCACATTGACCTGCATCCCGGGGGTGATCTACTACAATGACGTTCGCATCCAGCTCTTAGACTTGCCCGGGTTGATTGTTGGTGCCCGGGTCAAAAAAAAAAGCCAGTATGGGATGGGGGGCAACTCGGGGGAACTCATGGTAAATAGCTAAAAAAAGCCATGGGAATTACACCCACTTTTTTTTAAGACCTACCATTTGGGACGGTGGTAAAATTGGCTGTGGTTTGTTATTGGGTTGGCCTTTTCCACCAGTAGCAGTAGCTTCAACATGATTGAAACCCAGTAGTCCAGGAGTCCAGGGGGTTACTGAAGGTGCTTCCACTGGGAAAGGTCGTGGACGACAAGTCATTGTGACTTGGGAGAAATTTGAGGGAGGGAGCAGAAGCCACAGAAACTACAAATATTGTGCCATGGAATTCTGGGGGAATCTGAAGGTAGGATGCAGGAATATGCAGGAATAGCATGGAATAGCTGTTCCAACAGATCCCGTGGGGCCCTTCCGTGACTCTGCAGGCAACGGCCAAGTCTTGCGACATCATTTTGATGGTGACTTGGTGCAGGGAGGTCGGGGACTTCTCAACAACTTGCGACCCGCCTGTAGCGGGTTCATTTTAGGGTCCACACATTGGTATCGGATGGTTTCGAGTTGTATGTTGTAGGAATCAAACTGTCATGAAACCCTCGTTTTTTTTTGGACGAAGGGTTGTTAAAAATTGGATGTGTATTTTTGTAGCAGCTTATGTTGAGGTGCTTCGAGGTTACATACATGTATCCAGGTAAATTATAACGACCTCACTGCGACCTCACTGGAATCATGGTTAATAAGGGAAATCATCCCAAAATGGCCTTATTTCAGGTTTGTAAAATATAGTAATTATGCGAATTTAAAGATCTTAAATTCTGGAAAGCGCACTGGGCGTACAATCTTCCAGAGTTGAGAATTATATGATATTATTGAATCATCTTGAATCTATTTTTCAGCATGAGCCATTCAGGAAAAAGCTGACAGAAGCAGGGGACGCACTGATATTTGGGGTTTGGTAAAAAACTGTCAGTACAGATTGAAACAAGCCAACATTCATCGTTTTGATCCATCATCAGAAAACCTCAACCCATTTTATAGTAATATAGTGCGGCGTACTTGCCGCATTATACAGGTGGATCATGGCTCTAGCTGGCTTTGATCGCTGAGGTCTTAGATCCCACAAAGGATGATGCGCAAAAGGAGATGCTGACAAAGGACATTGCGAAGCTGGTGCTGGACACTGAAACGATTTCTGATTCTTCCTGGTTAGCGTGTTTTGTAGGTGATCCCAGAGCGTCGGTGCTTAAGTTCAACAGTTGTTCTGTTTTTTTTTGAATGGTCAGGAGTTGGAGAATGTCGGCATCCGATTGAATCGGAAACCTCCGGATGTGACAGTGCGACAAACGAAAGGAGGAGGAGTGGATATACTTTGCTCTGTGGTTTTGTGATGTTTTACGTTTTGCAGATCTTTGAAGTTTTACCGGTTAGCCATGGTTAGCCCTAGTTTCTTTCTTTTGTTTTTAGCCATGTGTCGCCATGTGTTGCATCACTGGTGATTCGCCCTGGAGGATTGAAGTTCCAGGCGACTGTTCCACTGAACCATTTTGACGAAGAGGTTTGTGCAACAGTGCTGAAGCAGCCTGGGCCTCGTCCGACGTGACCGCAACGGCATGTCTTGCATCCCACAGCCAGAGCCATGAGGTACAAGATGCACAACGCTGATGTGTTGGTTAGAGAGGATTGCTGTGTCTGTGCGTGTTTGATGCTCGCGTGTTTAGACGCCAACATTGGTCCCCAGTGAAGCCCGTGCAAACTTTGTGGCCGTCTACTTGCAGGACATCACAGTAGATGATTTCATCGACGTCATTGACGGAAATCGAAAGTATTGTAAATGCACCTGAGCCTATTTCAGTATGGTTTTGGGCCACGCTGTTTGCATGGACATGGCATTTATTCTGCAACGGTTTTACACCTGGCTGTTCCAAAAAACAACGGAAAATGAGCCTTTCTATGTCTGCAGAGGTATTTACGTGTACAACAAGCAGCTTGGATGCGAATTCTTGAGCTGCATCTTGACCTTGTGCCGCCGTGAAGACAAGACATGAATCATGATACAATATGATACAATATGATACAATATGATACAATATGACAATACCATACAATAGCATGCATGCAATACTTACAAGATCCGTGTAGAAATGACAGTGCCAGTGTCCTGGTGGTTGCCCCAAACAGGGCTTGCACCACCTCATCAAACCAAGGATAGATTTGTTGAAACTCGAAGAAGTGGATGAGCTGGCTAGAAGACCACAATCCGTGGTCGTTTCAGCCCCTTGGATCCCCTTGGCACTTTGCCAATCATGAAGCTATAACTAGTGGCTGAGCAGGAGACCGAACTTTCGGAATTTGATTCACCCTGAGGTTCAAAACAAATGGAATTACGCTGCTTGCCTGGAACGAAGTGGTCAGGGGAGGTAACGGCACCGCATGATTTGATAATGCTACAGTGCTACATTTCAAGGTCAACTTGCATCGGGACCATGTGCCAAGCGTTCCATCTCGTTTCATGCAATATGAATCTCATGAATCCACCAATCCAGGGATATCCAGGGATATCCAGGGATATCCAGGGCCAGTTGAATCAATTGAGATCAGTTGAGCTGAGGAGTTTCTCCTGCGTAGATTGTGGGATGAGATGGAAATTCTCAGGCGCGGCATTGCCTTGGACAGCTGAGTTGAAGGGAAAACCTATAGGAAACCATGGATTTCCATTGGATTTCCCATGATTCCCATGAAATACGGGACTTTCATGTGAATTTCCCTGAAACCAATCCATTGATGAATAGATCTTTGAGCAGCATTGTTCTATTTTCTGGTATTTTCTGTGACCCTGGGATCCTACTGTCAGATTGATATTGCATGACATTGCAGGGTCTACACCAAGAAGAAAGGCCAGTTTCCAGACTTCTCGGCTACTTGCTTTGATGTACGGTGTATGGAAATGTATGGAGCGTGGAGGTTGCTGCCGCTATTCACCCCATGTGATTTCATGGTGTTTACCCTCTGGTGAACTAACATAGCAATGGAAAATGGCTATTTATAGTGGATTTTCCCATTAAGAATGGTGCTTTTCCATTGCTATGTTAGTTCACCAGAGGGTATGTAACAGGATATATGAATATATGATATATGATCATTTCACCCTCATCAAATTCAGATTTTTGCCTTCCAAGGACCCTATCATCATCACTCCACAGCGCGGAAACAAGCAGTTTACGGTTGAAAACGCCGTGCTGCTGTTGCACAGATGCTCGCATACAAACTTCAACTGCCACATTTTTTGGAGAGTATAGCCAAGACATAGACCTGCAGACATGTGGATTTATATACATATTCACGCTATTTCACAATGTAATTCCTGCTATTTTAGAGTTCTGTGCTATTTACAAGCTGGTTGGTAATTTCAGACATGCTCACGTTCCATCCTTGAGCTGGAAGATCAGTTGGCTATTTGGAATGGGAGATATGGGAGTTGAAACCACCCACCAGCCTTTCTCCATGCTTTTGCATGTGATTACTTCAATGACAGTGTTGCACTTGACATCACTTGATATCACTTGGCCATGCCTAGAATCGCTGCTGGAAGACTTCAAGCATGCCCTCGTGTGGGGCAGCAGCGTCAAACAATCTCCCCAGGCGGGCCGAGAAAGTGATGGGGCTCGTGGTGTTGTAGAATGTATGAGTTCCATGGGGCATACCTCCAACCCCAAGTGGCAAATTTAATGTGTTTCAATAGGGAAGATGATTAACCAGTAGATTTGGGGGTATAACTTAACCTATATATACTGTAATTGTCAGATAGAGTTTCAAACGGTCGGTGTCCCTGCACTTGGTTCAGGTGTGTGGCAAGGATCACATTTTGCATGACGAAGATGTGATCCAAATTGTGAAGCTCACATCGGCGCTCGCCCAAGCCAGCCCTTGTCCAGACGTCTTCAGACAAGTGAGGACAAGACGCTCAGGGAATCTGTTTGACATGAAACATCAAAGGTATTCAAATGTGCAGCCATGATGATGTGATGATGGCATGATGATGGCATGATGATGGCATGATGATGGCATGTCAATTTTGTCAGGCCACACTTCATAGGTGCCCGGTGCACTAGGTGGATGTCTCTTGCATCATCCGAGGCGGAGAAGGCTAAAGCGCTCCACGGCAAAAAGACAGGAGCATTGGGGGATCATTATTTCGGTATCACCAACGTTGTGGCCCGGGTTGGCAAAATCGAAACAGCTCAGAGAAATGATGTATGTTTTTGATGTTTTTGTTCTCCACCTGCCCGGTCCTTCTTCCTCTTCTCCTCCTCGTTCTCCTCCTTCGTCCTCGTCCACCGTCTCCGCCTCTTGCTTCTGCCAGCTCGTCGATAAAATGCCAGAAAGAATGCCAGGTAGAATGTCAGAACATGTGTCTGCTAGAATGCCAGATAGAATGTCAGAATAGATGCCAGATACTAGTAGAATGCAAGATAGAATGATAGAATGGCAAATAGAATGTCAGAATACATGTCAGATAGAATGGCAGAAAGAATGGCAGAATAATATGTCAGGGTGGGGATCACTCACAGTCAGGTAATTTGGCAGGTTCTGACAGGATGTGATCTATGTGCATTTCTAATATAAAGTTATAGTTATATGTATAACTTATAATCTTGCAATATTATGTTCTTGCCTCATGCAACGTTGAGTGTTTCCATGCACTTTCTTTTTTGACTCTAGCCATTGGAGGAACTACCATCGCAGGGTCCAACATCAAGGCCAACTCTTGGACCAAAGAAGTGTTTGGCTTTGGCTCGATGATCCATGATGTTTTACATTCAATTTACTACTGCAACCTTTTGCTGCAAGGTCGGGCCAGCAACTCAGGGTTCCTAGAAGTGCACGGCTTCAGGTGGACAAGAAAAAGGAAGACAAGGCTCCATTGAAGAGCTGAAGGGCACAGAGATTCGGACATCCTGAGGGATTGCCAGATATTGAGTCCTGAACGTCCTTGGAAATGCGCCAGATGTCCCGCCAATTCAAGAGCTAATGAGTCTAGGATAGTCTAGGTGTTTCCTACTTCTCACTGTGGGTGCTAATCTGTTCAAAAAGAGACACAATGGCAATCTCTTCTGTGGTGTCTTTCGAAGCCCGCAAGAAGCGTAGCCTTAGGATGCCTGGCTGCCATATCCGGTGGCATTTTAAGCATCAGAAAAGGAGGCATTCTAAATTTCACTTCGTGCGGTTGCAGCCATTACCCTCAGCTGCGACAACATCTAATGACATCCATCAACATTTTGCATTGGCTGATTTGAATCTCTATAGAGCTTGGCTCAAGCCAAGGTTTTTCTCAATCGCCTCATTGACTCGTCAATCAATCCAGAGCTCCCATGGGCCGCGCTGATGGCGCCATTAGCGCTTCGGCAACACACCAAAGTCATCTCCCAGCTGGGCAGCTTGGGAACTTGGACCAAAGTCTTGCAGCTGCTGGGGAAGATGCGCAGCATGCGGGTGCAACCCAATGTCATTACCTACAATTCCAGCTTCTCGGATCTTCTCAGATCTTCTCAGATCTTTCGATATCTTTATTATCTTTGGCGCTATCTTGGGCTGTTGTATGCTGTTGTAGTCTATTTGTAGTCAGGCTTTGGGTTTGATATGGTTTGATATTTGTGCTTCTCGGTGGTTTGTGCTGGGGAGCTAGGTATCCATGCATGCGGTCGAAGCTCTGTGTGGCAGCATGCACTGGCCTTGCTAGATGAGATGAAACAAGCCTCTTTGCAACCTGCTGCTCGCTTGATTTATCATGATTTATCTGGAACCGCCAGTGAGGGTCGAAACAGCAGAAGGGTACGCGCCTCGCATTTGACCCTACCCCAATGGTTTCGCATATGACCCTACCCCCATTTTGGGGTAGGGTCGAATGTGAGAAAGTAGCGTTTTTAGCTGCGAAAAGAGGGTCCCGGAGATG
>Ga0126342_10012612_pt1 | contig 15060 bp, 15 predicted proteins | sample Cyp1metagenome_FD_92528 | JGI IMG/M metagenome (GOLD analysis project Ga0126342, IMG submission 92528) | Coral microbial communities from Lord Howe Island, Old Settlement Bay, Australia - Cyphastrea 1 metagenome | ecosystem: Host-associated > Invertebrates > Cnidaria > Coral ...
CTGCAAAACATGATGCGATGCAACGCTACGCATGGGGTGGGGTGGGGTGTGGTGTGATATCATTCGTCAGTACTGTAAGACATGATGCGATGCTACGCTACGCATGGGGTGGGGTGGGGTGGGGTGGGGTGTGATATCATTCGTCAGTACTGCAAGACATGATTTTGTTTTTCTGATAATAAACTCCACTGATGAAAAATGAAAATAGATGACGGTTTTGACTGTTCGTAGTTTGTTTATATTTTAGCTTAATTATGTATAATATATGTAAATGTACACATGCATTGCACATACTACTGTACATGTATTTTGTATTACATTTTTTAAACCTATATTCATATACCACTCAAAAAACAAGCAAATATCACAACTCACAACCTGACTTGGCTGCCGACGCCTAAGGACAACGATGATGTCACGTGGGGTCCGATCATTGCTTCGAAAGTCAGTGTCTTCGATGTGGGTAGTCGGAAGCACAAGTGATCCGGTTCGGCAATGCAAAATCCATGTGTCCGGTCAAACGTTCCAATAGTGAGCACACGAGTCATTTTTGTGACTGTGATGATTCCGTGATTAATTAAACATCGAACAAGAATCCAAAAAACTAGGGTTCAAAGTTCTGAGGAATCTGTTCTGTTTGTTAGTTGTTTCAACGTCGAGTGGTGAGGATTCCGTGTGAAAGTGTGAACATATTTTTTTTTCTGACGCATATATCGGTATCAAAGTCTATCCGGTCTATCAAATATGGTTCTTCAATTCAATTTCCATATATATATATATATTTGATGCTTTCAATTTTTGAAGCAAAAGATCTCCGACGGTGCCTCACCATACGAAACACGGGTTATCGACTTTAATGTCGAACAATATGTTGTACGCACAGCGAGTGCCTACACTAATTACTTCGAACCAACAGACCGTGCCAGTCAGACAAACATTGACTGGACAAAGTCCGAAATGACGGGGCAAAAAATGATGCCAGTTGCTCTGCTCCGGCAGTGCTTGATAAAGCGATTTTTCTTTTAAGTTAGCATTAGCTGTCCCGAGCAAGTGTATTCCTGCAGGAGCTGGTGGAACGTGCCAGAAGTCAAGCTGCCCACAAGGCATGCAGAGCGCTGGACAGCTCATTCGAGAGTCTACTCACTGGAAGCGAAGCTGCACCAATATCATTATGATTGCAGCCAATACATTTAAAAAACACTTTCATAATTCATAATTCATAACATTTGTGAACGCCGCTGCAGCCAATACATTTAAAAAACCACTTTCATAATTCATAACATAGTATAATGATTGCAAATCGATGCATTTGATCTGAGGAGCCAAGAAAGCTTGGCTGAATGGCTACAGAAAATTGAAAAAGGTGACCAAGCATCAGGCGAAGGCCAAATCACGTTTTTTGACTGTTTTATGCTAAGTTTTCATATTGTTTTTCTGTTGTTTTACCACATGACCTACGGGTATCGAGTATGATAACCGTTGAAACAATTATCATTGACTCTTGCCATGTGTGCCCAATGCCTCAGGGGGAGAGTTGGCATCTATGATTTGCAATTTACAACAAAATCCATCCAAGCGTCCCATCGTGGCGAGCTGGCTTCCGGCTCTACTACGTCAAGGATGCATGTACATCATCCATCTCCACGGCGATCAGTCAACTATGTGCGAAGAACGCTGGATGTTGGAAGAGGACTGACAGGGTAAAAAAAAAACGAAAATATGTTTGAAAAAATACGAAACAATCACAGTCACAGTCACATTCACACTGACACTATTTTTTTTTATCAAACGTTCTGCCTAAACTGAAATCAGAGAAGAATCGGCACCACAAGAGATATGTGACCCAGTGCTGTGTGCCTTTCAACTTATGTTACCAGATCAGGAACATCTTCAATCGATGGCCATTCCCCAGTTCAAAGAGCATTCGGATCCTTCAGAACCATGCCCTCTTTGGGGATACACTCCACCATATACGGTGAAAAAAAGATTAGCCGGCAACGTCGCGAGTTAGCACTTTGTGTAGATTGTTTTTTTTTAAAATGTTTTGTATTTTGTTCATTGCGTATGTTCTCTGCCGGCGTTGTATATGTTACTTATTTTTTTAGATATGTTGAACGTTGTTATATATATATATCGTTATGTATGTATGGACGTGTTTATGTTGTTATTGTTTCAATATTTACAAAATATAATTATTTTTTTGATACTTATATTATATATAATCATGTATATTATAAGATTATATCATATCATATTATAATATTTTATTATTGTTTTTTTTCTCGGTTCATAAATTTGTTGAGTATGTGTGTTTATATTCCTTGCCTGGCCGAGGCCATGCATGCGGCTTGCATGGGAAGCATTTGGGCGGTCCTTCTATGCGTCCTGAAGTACAACCCGTAGTGTTCCACTGAATGATATCAAGACGTGTGTGGCTCCATTTGGGCGGTCCTTCTATGCGTCCTGAAGTACCACCCGTAGTGTTTCACTGAATGATATCAAGACGTGTGTGGCTCTGTGAGGCTATGTGTTTAAAAAAGGAATCGATCAACTAACACTATGTTAACTGATGAAATGATTTGATGTCACATAGGATGTCGTCACAGCCTCTCCACGGGCATCTGAATCTGGAGCAGATGGGAGTTGAGGAAACAGAGAAAAAAAGAAAATGATAGATTGCAGAGGGGCTGGATATGGTGGAATCGGAGACTCATGCTTATCAGCATACAAAGCATTACAAGCTAGTGATCACATACCAGAGCTTTGGTTTACATGTTGCGGCATGTCCAGCATATTAGCCGTCAAAAGTAAATATTTCTAACCTCAAAACCCAAGGGGTTATGCAAATCAGCAGGCACTACCTTGTAGTATGTCATTTTGTGCGTGTGTGCATGTGTCCTTGGATAGCATGAAATATCATGTGGATACATGGTGATATATGGTTATATGGTATATGTGTAATATATATATATATATATCGGTATGATACATGGTGATATATGGGTATAATATGGATTTGTATATTATAATGTAATTTTACATGCACATAATGTAGATAGAAATGTGTCAGATGGGGGGGCGATCATCGTATCTTTAGCGCAACGTGTAGACAATGAAAATGGGACATTTCTTTCTGGTTCCAGCACTACGTAGGCTCAGGACGCTGTTTTCTTTCAGGATAGCACTGCCTGGGTTAGCCAAGTGTTTAGTTCCTGGATCATGCTGGGCTGCAACCCAAAACAAAACCTGCATGGTTATCATGGGGTTTTCTTTGGTAAGTAAGGGAGTTCATAATCTAAACAACCACCTCATACAGGTTTTGCTCTAGTTATAGCTGTAGCATCCCTGAGCTACAATCGATTTGCCATATGCCATCATAGCATGTGATAGCTGGAAAGTGCCATCTGTGGCAATCATTTAGCATCATTCCCATGACGGATCCATGGTGCTGGTATATATGCTAACATAAAGGGGGTATATTGATGGGATCCATGTCACCATATATAGCAGCACCGTTAGGATCCGTCATGGGATTGAAACCAAGTATACTTGATATTACTATCATTGAATCTCCTACCTAGGACTACCTATGGTCCTTGATGATTCGAAACGATCAACCCGCCCTATTCTTGGGATGGGTTGGTCCACTGGTCCACCAATGATGTTTCTTTTCGATGGTTGGTTCAATGCTGATCAAGGGTATACCATGGTACACCAGTCACTGGGCCAAAACCGGGTTTTGATTCTTTTAGCGTTTCATATGATTTCTTTTGAACCAATGATACACGGATAAACATGGAAAGCATGGGAACAACTACCCTCTGGTAATTTAACGTAGCTATAGAAAATCACCATTTTTTATGGTAAAATCCACTATAAATGGCCATTTTCAATAGCTATTTTGACATAACCAGAGGGTACCATCCAAATCTCCCACCAAGGTGACGGAGCTGCAAGCGCTGATTGGCAGTCTGGACAGCGATCTCAGCCACTCAACGAGTTGCCGGAACGAGCCCGGCAAGTCGTTTTTGTAACGTTCGTACCTCCTTCAGTGGGCATGTTGATAAGAAAAATGAAGATAAACTTAACTGGATTTGGGGAAACACTCCAATGTAAAAAATCCAACCTAGGTTATATTATATAGTTATATACATTGTATATACATGTCTACATATATACGCAATAGGAGTGATCATATGGTGACCAATGTTCGTACATTTTGGTACATGAGATTTATTTATGATACATATCATGAGTATGTATGTCCAATTTAACCTGTCTAATAGTTTATATTATATTGATTTACACTTTTCAAATGTCAGTAAAAGTTGAAAACACAACATAATAATAATATATCATGTTATCATGGTTCCAAACGTCGTTATCTCCTTATAACTTCGCCATTTCGATGCCCCTATTGAAGTTGGTCAAACCCGGGGAGCCAACTTAAAGAGATGCCGAAAAACTCGTTACAATAAGCAACCACGCAACAGGACAACAAACCTTTTCCAGATGATTTTCTGTAACATGGGAAAGTCCTTAAGTAACACGATGTCTTGTCCGGACTGGTGACATTTGCAGCATTCACTGAGACTGTCAGCTTTGCTCAGCATGCTCAGCATGCTCAGCTGCAACTTTTCCCATCCACGTGGGTTTGTTCAAAAGTAACTAGCGTAACGGATCCCATGGTTTAGCACCTGCAGCATCCATACGTTGGCGACTCAGCCGAGGCAGCCTGGACTGTTTGGCGCCAGTGGCTGCGCAGTCAGATGCTGTTCCTAATCTGGGCTACATACCTTGCCATGTGCAGGATACCCATTGTGGGACAATTTCTGGGGATGGCCAAAGGGTGATGATGGTGGTGATGGTGCTGGCGATGGTGATGGTGATGATCTTTGGGGTACCATGACAGACACTGGGATGATTGCAGGTTTTAAACTAGTGCTGTAGAATGTGTAGAGTTTTGCCACAGGTTTCTGTGAAAAGTACAGAAAGGTCTAGCAACACCTTGTGGAGATTGCAACGGATGTCAGGATCATGAGCAGACAACGTTGGTACTGCGGTCTTGCGTGGTTATGGGCTGAACATGCCCCCTGTGTGTTGATACGAGCAATGCGCTAAAATCATACTACCAGGTTTAACCAAGACATACCAAGACTACCTATCACCCGTGACAGGAATTCCGTATTACCACCCAGTACCTATATAAGTAGATGACACCCCCACTTTGCATGACACGGCGCAGTTTCTCTGCAGGAAGCTGCTCAGAAGCATGCTGAAGCTGAAGCAGAGCTACATGCGTTGGACTCGTCCATGGACGTTCTGTCCATCATGTTGTAGCCAGGAATCAAAAAGGCGACGCTTGTTCCACTTGTTCCTTTCAAGTTTTGAGGACCAATGATGGGATCCCCCTTCCCATAATCTTCATATGGGGTTTCTTTTGGGAGTACTACTGTATGAGAGTAGTATGGGAATGGAGGTCCCATCATTGGGGATCCCTATAAAATCCACTAATCTTAGGGCCCAAGGTCAAAATCTGCGAGAATCTTGAGATATCTCGAGTGTTGGACGACCCAAACTCATGAAAGAGGTGTTTCACAGTATACTGCAGACTTGAACACGGACCCAGCCTGTGGGATGTGGGATGCAGGTATCATCTAACAATGCGTGCCATGCGTGAAGTTTTCGAGTTCATCGAACAATTTGTTCACCGGGCAGTTGAACTACCAGGCATGCGACCCAGAGTTATCAACCTAGCAAGGTCGTTAGCAAAAAAACACCTAGCGGCCACCCTCACATGGTTTTTCTTTTAAAGACCCATGTTTCCGTTACAAACAAAGAAACCATGAATAAACCCAGTGCCCTCTTATGACTCTTAAGATGTGGGCCCCCATCTGGGTGAATCCGAAAATCAAGGATTTACGCCAATGGGTCCAAATGGATCCAAATAGCATGTTCAATTGGGAAACTAACATGAATGATGAATGAAAATGAATGATGAATGAAAAAAAACATGAGAACGAAATAGAACGAATAAACACGAACGGAAACGCGTCTTGAACGCATGGATGTGAAGATGAACTCTTTGACCTCGTGTTTTCCCAGCCGTTTTTGAACCAAGGCAAGTGGAGGACCTCTTCCAGCGCTTCGAGCAAATCTCGGCAAACCAGGCCGTTCAGGCCGCTGAAACTTGGCTGTATCTCATCCCAGGCCGAAGATTTCAGGTGAATTATAGGTGAATTATAGGTGAATTATTGTGCAAACCCAGAGGTGTTGGATGATTGTTTGGATTGTTTGGCACATGTGACTGTGTGATTTTTTTTTGAGCGTATGATATTTGTTTGTTTTGATTTTGCGATAGGTGGAGATGCTTTGTTTTTTTTTGCCTGCTGTTTTGAAGTTGGGATCTGGTTATGTTATGTTTTGGATGTTTTGGTTTTGATTTTGTTGGGTGGTGATAAAGATACAAAAACAAATACGGGAAAATGGTTTTGCAAGGTGACTCGAAACTTTCATCAAGCACTGGAAAGAGTGGATGAACAATGAATAGCCCACGTCCCGTGCGGATGTTGTACGCGGATCCACTCCATGATTGAGTATGAACTAGTACGAACTAATTAACTATGTCATGAGTACTCAATACATTATACCCGGCTAATCATAGTTTTGGCCATTTTGGATAGTAACAGTATTAGCTATGATGGATATTAGTACATTAAATTAGTCATAATTATCCTCAATGAGCACTAATGAGCACTAATAAATACTAATAATCTATTAGTATTCCACCGGTTTTGGCCTATTTTTCCTGTGGATCATGGCCCCAGACCAGCTTGCTGTACATGGACGCTGGGCCTCTCACATGTTTTTGCTGTGGACCAGGAATGCCAATGACTCCATGACCTGCATTTTAGATCATTCATTCTCCACGTATTACAGGCAAAAGCCTCCAAAACAAAGCTCTCAGATGGCTTCCAGGTATATTAAACCATATTATACCATATTCAACCCGCGGTTTATATGTGAAGTTGATAGTTCTCTTTCGCGGTTCTCTCTGTACGCCGTGGCCGTGACATGTGATGTTTTTTGACCTCTTTTGGGACGGTTCATCCGCCAAGGAGCTGCTGATCCAGATCAGTGCCTTGCTGCAGAAGGTCTCAGCCAAGAAAGGTTCCCTGACCGAAATGACCTGGCCGATGAAGGGGTAAAACTTTCCCATGATTTCCCACCTATACATGGATATACATGGTATCATGGTGCGGTGCTGGAGGGATTTTCCTTCCAATGGCTGAAACTGTTAGTGGGCCAGTTGCGGAAGTTGTTTCAACATTGTGTAATAGGACGGGTATAGCAACCATTAATCAGATGACATGATACACTACATCATACAAGCAGCAAAGCGGAAAGAGTCAGCGGACCGAAGCGGCAAGTATTTCTCAACCCCGGAGACATGAACGGTAGAATGCAACTGTAGACAGATTTTTGCGAACAGTTGATTTTCCCAAGTGTGGAAACATGTTTCTGATTCATACGCAAATCCATGGTGTTTCAAGATTTAGGCATGACTTAGGCATGACTTTCTTGAAACAGCGATTCCATGGTGATCTACTAGCAAGTTTTGATCCATCCATGAGTTAGGCATGAGTTTGTCGTTTGACTGTACAAATCATACACATATATATATAATTATAGTACTTAATATGCAGCAGAGTCATACATATACAGAACAATTACAACATATAGTAAAGTTTAGTATAGTAAAGTAACATTATAATCCATTACATATACAAATATAATACACATTGACTGTCGTTTCGACGTTTAGGACGAAGGGACATGAGCCACTTTTGTGTTATCGTGGCTGTTTAGGGTCAAGCGCATAGCATGCCCCCACCTCCGCACTGCAACAAGTGCAAGGTGGGTTTTTGTCAGCCAGGTGATTCCTGGTGTGTGGGCTGCTCGTCGCTGGAGCTCGGGCAGTCTTTGCTGAAGCAGTCCTGGGGGCATCCTGGCATCCGAGCCGCTGCTGAGGAAGCTATCCTCTCTGCAGCCCGGCTTGTGAAGGCCTTTAGCAACCTGGACCGCGGCCTCTCGCGAGGAGCTGCTGAGCCTGGGCCTGGTTTGACACCCAAGGCCAAAGCACAGGGACCTCGATCCCGGAAAGGCCGCCTCTGCCAAGGCCGCCGTCACCGCCTCGGAGGCCTTCACCTCGGAGGTCTTCACGCAGGGAACCCTCTCCTGGTGGTAGTGAGGAGTTCTTTGACGAGGAGTCGGAAGAAGAGGAGGAGCCAGACCTTCCCCCACGAGCTCCAGAGTCCGAGGAGGTAGTGAAATCGGAGCCCGGCGCTAGGGAGCGCCATCCTGGCAGCAGGGCACCCCCTGAGCCAGAAGGTCCTCCCCCTGGGAGACCTCGAGAAGATCGACCAGAGATCCCTCGTCGACGTGACAGTGGAGGCGACGGTCACAGTCATAAGAAGAAGAAAAAGAAAAACAAGAAGAAGAAGAGAGGAGGTGCAAAGCACCAGAAACATTGTAGAGAGCAGAGAGATCCGTTTCGGAGGAGCCATCGGCCGCTGGGTGCTGCAACCCTTGCGCTTGCCCGATCCTTTCGTGCGGGTCTGGAGAGGAGGATCTAATTGCCCTGTTGGGCGACACTCCTTGCTGTCTGCGGGCGTGCAATGGAGGACAGAGAAGAGGCAGAATGGCTCACAGAGGAAGATCCTTTGGAAGAGGATGGGCGAAGGGAAGCTGTGGAGGAAGCTCTACGCGCATCCCCAAAGCCCGCAGTGATGCAGAGGTACAACACCACAGAGGCTGCTTTCTGGTTACACCGGCACGTCCCAGTGGGGTCGGTGCTGGTGTACGCCGCAGAGGGTTCCGAACTGGGCGCCGCTGGCTCCATAGCCGTGCTGGTGACAGGTTACGAATCCACATCCCTCGGGGTTTGGCTGGACACGAAAGTCCTTGGCTGCTCCTCACCGGATTTTGCAAAGCAGATTGCAGCCAAGTTCAGAGGAAGTCGAAAGAGGAGGCACCACATCTGTTACCCAGATCCCGAAGGACAGTGCCCGATCCCCTTCGAGTCTGGCGTTCATTTGAGGGAATTCGAATGGCACCCTCCTGGCGCCTTCAAGGCCGACTGGTTGTCCAGAAACGCCGTCAAGCTGGTGGCACAGGGTTTGGCTTTATAAGAGCAGGAGGCAAAAGACAAGGACAAGCGGCCAGCTGGCGCTGCGCCGAAGGCTGCAGCTGCGCCCTTGGAACAACGGTTGAGCCAGCTTCGTGCCAGAGTCAGTCCGCGCGTCTCCTTTGGTCCGGTAGGGGAAGAAGCTATATCCGCTGCTCGTCCAGGGCGTTCTGCGGAGCTACCCCGGGCTGGGATCTTACGCCGGCCTGGGGGAGGATCCTCACCGCCGGCCCCACTCCCTCTTGGGGATCAAGTCAAGAAGGAGACGGAAGTTGTGGAAGTAGAAGACAGCCCCAGCAAGAGCAGGGGGCGGAAGACAAAGCACAAGGATGTGGGGGAGGCGCTGGCTCGTGCTGTAGCCGCGCGCCAATCCAAGAGCCAGAAGGCGGAAGCAAAGAAACGGAAGAAGTCAAGGAGCCGCTCGAGAGAGAAGGACAAGAAAAGAAAGAAGAGGAAGGAGAAGGGATCCAGCAGTCCAGGATCCTCGGACGACAGTTCAGGGGAGGAGAGTTCGAGTGCTTCCCTTCAACCACCGCTCAAGAAGAAGGCCCTCAAGGAGCCCGGCTCGGTCTTCCGCCTCCTTATGAATCAGGCGGCAGAACAGCTGGCCCAGGAGGGGTTGGAGATGGAAGGCTCGTTGTCTGCGGTGACGAAGGGGCCCAGGGTGAAGCTCTACAGCTTCTACCAGCTGGCTTTGAAGCCGGTGCTGGACCCTCGGTCCAGGGATTGCAAGGAGATCGCCCTTCTGGCTCGCGGATTGGACCTCCTTCAAGAAGGGGACCTCCCGCAGCTGGCCGATTTGTTGGCCGCACGGCTTATCGCCGTCGAAACAGCCACCCGTCAAGGGTGGCAGACGGCCAAATTCCTCGAGATACAGTCGTTGGAGGACGACGGCACTGCTCCTCCCCACATCCTGTTGGCCGCCCAGCGGCATTCCCGCCAGGTCGGGAAAGCAGGAGGGAAAAACTCCTGGGGCCGCGGGCAAGGGTGGCAATGGGAGTGGGGGGGAGAGGAAAAGGCAAAGGGAAGGATCCCCGAGGCAAGGGGAAGAAAGGCAAGCAAAAAGGCAAAGGCAACAAGGGAAATTGGAATGCCTGGGCCGGAGGAGACAAGGAGAAGCCTTCGGAAAAAGGAGGCAAGGGCGAAGGAAGTTGAGCCCCATTCCCGCTGGTTCTTTGGAGCCGTGTTCCGGGTTGATGGATGCGACATGTGCGAGTGGGGCCGTGGCCTCTGATTCATTGGTGGTCCTTGCTGGACAGGTACAGCCAGCTGGACTTGCAGCTAATTCGATTAGCGCAGGCGCTGGTGCCCCTTTGGAAGGCGCCTTGGCATCTGCGCTGGATGGGAACTCTATCGCAGACTTTAAAGGGCTGATGGAGAAGCTGTCCAAGTGTTCCAACCTGGCGGAATGTGGCGTTTGGCTGGCATGGGGATTGCAGAGAAAGTTTTTGAGCCTTTCTGGGCCCATTGCTGGACCTTCACAGGCCGCTGATCGGAAATCCCGGTCGAGCGGCTTGTTTCCCCTGCCGGTCACTTTTCCGGTATTTGGGGGTGACAATTGGCCAAGCCTGGCTGATCTCCAATCGCGCGAAGTCGCTGTTGAGTGTTGGCTAGGTGTGGCCATTACGGCCATCAATGCTTTGTATGGCTGCCCTCAAGATGGTACGCTGCGAAAGCCAGGAAAAGTGCATGCTGCAGCGTTCCGGGTGTTGAAAAATAGGATTGATAGGTTTTTAGAAGGGGAAGTTCCCACTGACTTGAGTTTCGAGAAGATTTGTTTGGAGTTGAAAGAAAGAAGAATTAGCTATACTGGTGAAGAAATAGCCCAACCTGTGGCACTTAGCGTGGAGCAGATCGTCAAAGGACTACCCCCAGTTGGGCACGGGGGTTCAGTTCCGGTTTTAGATTGGTTAAAGGGTCGAACTCGTTTTCTAATGGAGAACCCCCTCGAATGCGTCCTCCCTGAAGAAGAATGGGGTTCCAGTTCTTTACAAGTTACAAGCGAAGGTTCATATCCAGAAAGGGGAGGAGCTGAAACTTTTCGAGCTCCTTCGAGAGCGTGGGGTTATCGAATGGGTCCCGGCGGAAACTGCCTTTGTTACTCCCCGGGGGCCCATTCTAAACGGACTTTTTGGAGTTGTTAAGCAGGGAAAATTGACTGAGAATAACCTCCCGGTCCTCCGTGTCATAATGAACCTCATCCCGGCCAATTCTATTCTTTCAATAATTCAAGGAGATATTTCATCCCTTCCAAGTGCTTCCTCGTGTATCCCATTGGTTATCTCTGAAGAAGGTGAACTTTGTATGAGTCAAGGAGATATGTCCTGTGCTTTCTACCTATTTGCAATTCCAAGCGATTGGCAAGCTTTTATGACTTTTAACTTTTCAACAGATGGGAAACATATTGGTTTGAAGGAGGGCGCGCTTTTCAGGCCTGCATGCCTGGTTTTACCCATGGGTTGGTCAAGTTCTGTTGGGGTAATGCAACAAGCTTCCCGGGAAATTTTACTATCTCATGGACTATCACCTCAACTTGAGTTAAGGAAGGGGTCCCCTCTGCCACCATGGTTCACTCAGGTCCTGGAGGCCATGGTGGCAGGTGTACCTCGACAACTTTTTATCGGCTGATGCGGAGGGGAAGAGCTCTGACTCGCTTCACCGCAAGCTTCAAGAGCTGGCAATGCGTGCCTGGGACTCTGCGGGGATCCTCTCTGCTGAGGACAAACAGGTCTTGAGCTCTTCAGAGGTCATTGAACTGGGTGTTAGAATCGATGGCGCTCGTGGGCTGCTGGGCGTCTCGCCCGAGCGGCTGCTCAAGACCTTGTTGGCGAGCGTTCACTTCTTACAAAGACCTCGATGGAACAAAAAGCTCGCTCAGATAATTCTTGGAAGATGGGTTTTTGTTGCTCAGTTTCGGAGGCCCGCAATGGGTTGTTTGTCCAGGAGTTGGGAGACCGTTGAAGCTTCGTGGCCGTCCCCTCGTCAGGTAGGACAAGTTCATAAGGAGGTGCTGGCATTAATGTGCCTTGCACCGCTCCTTCAAACGGATTTGAGAGCCGGCTACGACTCCGTTGTCACCTGCAGTGACGCCTCCGAGCATGGTGGGGCAGCGGCCCGTTCGGCTGGGCTGACATGGTCAGGGAAATCCTTGGTCGGTTTTTTGGCAGACCAGCGGCTGCAACCAGTGCGGCAGGGCATCCTTTTGATTTCAGTTTTTAATGGCATGGGCGGCATGTTCCGCATTTATGACGTGTTAGGCGTTTGTGTGGATGGCCGCATTTCAATCGATATCAGTCGTACAGCCAATAGAGTCACCAGGAGTACCTGGCCAGGCGTGCTTGAGCTCCACGACATTACCCTTTTGAAAAGGGAAGATGTCTGGGGGTGGGCTAATGCCTACCCACGTATCAAGGAGGTGCATGTAATGGCGGGTTTCCCCTGCGTGCACCTTTCGTCGGTTCGTTTGAATCGCCAAAACCTTCATGGCCTGGCGAGGGCTCCAACTTGTTTTGGACCCTCTTAACACTTTTGTCCTGGATACAGGAAATTTTTGGTACCTTCTGCAAAGTCAAGTACTGCGTGGAGAATGTGGCCTCGATGGATGAGAGGGCGCGGCAGGAGATCTCTGCTTGTCTGGGGATTTGTCCCATCAAGCTGGATCCAGCTGACTGCCTGCCTACTAGTCGCCCTCGACTTGCGTGGTGCACTGAGGAACTTTTTGCAATGGAAGGACTTCAGCTCTGGACAGAACGTGATTACTTCAGGGCGGTTGTTAGTGGCCCTGGTATTCCGACATCTAGCTGGATCCGTCCAGGCTGGGTCTGGGAAGGTGAGCACCAGGGAGCCAAGTTTCCCACTTTCATGAAAAGCATCAGGCGTCAACGACCACCTCCAGCACCCGCTGGGTTTCACCGTGCGGCACCGGAGACTCTGCGCCGCTGGCGTGAGGATGAGTTCAGATTTCCTCCTTATCAATATGCTTCGCAGTTTCTGGTTTCTCATCCCACTTTGGGTCAACGCCCGCTGGATGCGTCCGAGCGGGAGTTACTGTTGGGATTTGGTGCAGGCCACACAAAAACCTGCATGTCGGCCTCGGAGGCTAAGCGGAGCAAAGCGGCCTATGAGGATGCCAGAAAGTCCTTGTGTGGGGACTCGTATTCGGTGCTTTCGTTTGCAGTGATGGCCAGCCAGATGTGCGCCGATTGTATGCCACGTATGGCGCCGGCGCAGATTGTCCGACGGTTTGGTCTGGCCCCTGGTGCAACAGCACACCCTGACGTGGAGATCCCGTTGACCCGCTGGCTTGCTTATGGTGGCTCCGGAGATCCTGGTCCAGCTGCCGCTCATGAGCTGGTCAAGTGCCTTGCCTTAACAGTTAATCACACGGGGTCAGATGTCAGGGTTAACACAGGTCAGGTCCTAGGTCGTAAAGCTCCCAGCCACGGCTCTGTTCGGTCATGGTGGTGGCAATGGAAGCACCTTTTTAAAGTGCGTTGGAACCATGAATCACACATCAATTACCTGGAGATGAAAATGATCCTCAATAGTCTGCTTTGGAAAGGTAGGGATCCCCTTAAAGTAGGGTTGCGCTGGCTTCATCTCGAAGATAGTATGGTTTGCCTTTACATCCTAAGCAAGGGGAGGACTTCGAGTCGTCTGCTGCAACCCTTATGTAATAAAGTGGACGCATTGCAGCTTGGGCTCGGGTGCTCTGTCCTCCACGGCCATGTCGCCTCTGATGAGAACCCTACCGATGCTGCAAGTAGGTCCTGATGAGACGGCCGCTTCCTAGGGTGCTGCTGGCTGCCAAATCCCAAAAGGAGCGGAGGCGGCGCCGTGCAGGCATCAGACTCAAAGACTACAGTATTACTGAGAAGACCAGGCTACGTTATGAGAAAGCTGTGTCGCGTCTTCTTCCTTTTCTGGAATCACAGCCTGATCTCAGTGATATTGATGCAGTACTCTGTGAGTACATCGAGTTGCAATGGGCTCGTGGTGAGTCCCTTTACTTTATCTCAGATGGTTTGTCAGGCCTACATTTCTTTTGGCCCGAATTGCGTGGTATTCTGAGAAACGCCTGGCGGTATTTTAAAACTTGGAGGCGTATCGAAGCGCCGGCCCGGGCACCGCCGATCACGGTGATGCTGGTTAAGGCTACGATTAGCCGTGCCGTGCATCTTGATCAGCTTGGCTTTGCTTGTATGTTGGCAATTGGTTTCCATGGCCTCTTGCGCACAGGTGAACTCCTAAAAGTTCGGAACTGTGACCTTGAGCTCGCAAAGGCCTGTGGTATTTTGTCCTTGAAGCAAACCAAATCTGGCTTGCGGGCTGGTGCCGATGAAGCCATTGCGTTGCGGGACAGCTTGACTTTACAGTTGCTTGATACCTGGCGCTGTGTTGTTAAACCTGCGCCGGGTGACCTTTTGTGGCCTTATAGTGCTCAGTGCTTCCGCGGGCGTTTTCGGGAGTACCAGCGCTTCTTTCGAATCATGCAATTAGGGTTCAAACCCTACAGCCTCCGTAGAGGAGGAGCAACCCTGCTCCTTCAGCAGGGTTTGGCTATGGAGGCAATATTGCTTAGAGGACGCTGGAAGTCCCTTGCTGTCGCACGGGTCTACCTCCAAGATGGTCTCTCTATGATTCCATCCCTCCGTATTCCTTCTGAAAATCTACCTCGTATTCGTACATTTGCTCGGGAGACCCCCGAAACAGCCTTTCGAACTTTGTCCTAAGGCTATGTGAGGGGTCGTGGAAGAAGGGGGTTGACTTGGTCCCTTCTTTAAATTTCTGTTTTAATGAAGTGAGCTGTTGTAAGCCTACCATGCCTTTTGGAGGCTACACAGTCTCGTTTGACTACCATGCCTTTTGGTAGA
>Ga0126342_10012613_pt1 | contig 15060 bp, 18 predicted proteins | sample Cyp1metagenome_FD_92528 | JGI IMG/M metagenome (GOLD analysis project Ga0126342, IMG submission 92528) | Coral microbial communities from Lord Howe Island, Old Settlement Bay, Australia - Cyphastrea 1 metagenome | ecosystem: Host-associated > Invertebrates > Cnidaria > Coral ...
TCCTGATACATGGTAACATCTTCTTATTCATATGAATGAATGAAAATGTCCTGATGATCATGTCTGTCACACATGTACAAGCCTGTTGAAGTCATGTTCAAATACATCTATATATGTTTCTATGGATACTGTAATCATATATCATAAACGTAGGCCTAAGCGAGCCAAAACGTAGGCCTAAGCGAGGGACTGACCGGTTTTACGCTAGCTTGTGACATTCCACATGCATGCAGCCTTGTCAGAGGTGGTTATTTTAGCAGGATTCTAAGCTCACCACTCTTGCAGCCTGCCGTGTGACAGCAAGACCATCCAAAAAGCGCTCATGTAGCTATTTGGTGATAATATGTTATGCTATTTGAATCTATTTGATACTTTGAGATCTTTGAGCTGCTTGGTTTCTGGTTCTAAGATTCTATCGGATGCTTTGAGAGTTGTCTCAAAGAACAAAGACACAAGCTGGGGCACGTATCACACGGTAACGAATGGCGGCCCTGACAGCTGTTCTCGTCACTCTGTCACAACCCCCCGTCACGAATCGTCTCCCAGCTTACACCGTGCCTGCCGGCGCAGAAGCAATGCAGCTTGCAGGCAGGGAAAGTCTGCGGCTTCCAAATCTGTGGCATCCTCCAGTCGAACCATCAAACCCTGACTCCTCATATCTCCTCAAACTCCTCTATGTCTTTCTGCTCTTTCTGCACCGTACATGTGTTCCAAATTCAAGATAATCGTCATCGTCAAAGTTGGACATCGGAATCGACTTGTGTTTACTTTTGCTGTGAGTTCAGCGACCAAGGCCGGGGCGTGTGCTGCACAGGTAGAGGCGGAAGCTCAAGAAACCTTCGCGAACCGAATAACCCAAAGTCACTTTTAAAGTCTTAAAGACTGCACGTCTCTATGTACGTCGGATAAGATGTTTGAATCTTTAATGGAAGCATATAGCAAGGTTGACCGCATAAAATCACAACAAAACCAGGCTCTGCTTTCTCTGCTTTCTCTGACGCTGCTTTGCACCTTGGCCGCGTGACGAAGTCCAACATCTTGTCGTAATCAACACCTTGGCATCGTGGAAACCAAGGCCACTCGACTCATTTGGCCCTCACAGATATCGAATGACACAGCTGGCATAAATTCATATAATGTACATATATATATACCTATCTATGTGTAGAATATAATACACATATATATATATATATATGTTCATGTATAGAATATAGATATTTATATGTATATACATATATATATAATGACATAGATATCTAGATAGAGAAATTGGATGGGCACAGTTGGACCGTCTCTGACAGGCCGGACGTCCTCGCTGCACCCGTTGGAACGTGGGTGGCAGGTTACAGCCCGGACTCACACCTGACAGGACCGACAGGACAGCCCTGACACGTTAGAAATATCTGGACCGTTAGAAAAAAAACAGACGTGGCAACGCCATCCGTGAGATGATGATCATGATTAAAAAAGCAAGTGTTCTAAGTGTTCCAGTGATTTCCTTGGTGTGTTTGTTCTCAAACAAGAATGAGTAAGTGAGTAAGTTGAGACAATTCACACTCAGAGCGGGTTTCTCAGTTTTTTGACGTCTTGGGTCTCTTTCAAAGGTGACAAAACAACTGCACGGCCCACAGACATCCACAGACACAAATTTGCACAGCCTGGTAGAGCTGGGTATGCGCAATCCAAGACGGTGGTCAAGGCTGCACAGGACAAAAGGATCACAGGCTCAACATCTCAAGTCGATCACATCACACTTTGACTTACTTCATATACATTACAATGACCCATCGAAATGATCGAAATCATGTCCAAGCCATTGTGTTTCTTCATTATTGACCAGTCGTTTTGGCATTGATGGAGTCACATCAAACCATAAGTTAAGTGCCCCACTTGCACCAGATGGAACCTGCGTAATGAAGCGGTTCAACCTTGGTCTTGCAACATGTTCAGCTTCAGTCCAGCTTCAGTGATATGATATCTGTGACACAAAAAGCTGGTGCAAGGTCAAGGACATATTCTGATATATCTTAGGATATCCTAAGAAGCCTAAGACGGATTCAAATTCGAACCTAACCCTGGAAGATCCTGGAAGCCCACGTTTCTGTGATTTCCACACCTTTTTTCGGTCAGTTCCATGATGTTCCATGTGTCTTTCATATCGATGTTCCATATTTTTCGATGATTTTGCCGGAAACCATCAGTCCATTGGTCCTGGGCCGCACACTCCAGCATTGAGATCAAGCGATACGCCGCGTTGGGCGGAGGCTTTGGCACGGTTTTGGGGACGCCAGGTGGCCTCAGTGGAGTTTGAAAGAAAATGAAACAAACTAGTTAGTTTATATTGTATTATATTATATTATATTATACTATATTATACTATATATATGTGGGTTTATATGTGGGTTTATATGTGGGTTTATATCTGGTTTATGTGCTTTGATGTGCTAATTTAGAATAATTTAGATACCTGCTGAAAAATTGTTGTCACTCATTGCAGCTTTCAAGGGATGCATCGAGCACGAACCTTTATGGCTCAAATACGGCTCAAGCTGCACTGGAAATTGAGCACCAGACGCAGGCGAAGTCACCTGGAATGTGGGAATTTCAACGCGCACATTGCTGAGAATGCCATCCCGGACAAATAAAGTGACATCAAGTCAACTAAACATAACTATAAACATAAGTAAACAGAACTAAACTATACGACATCGAGTCTCTCCTGAAGGCAACAAAGGCAAGGGGCCTGCGACCACCATTCTTTTGGAATATCTTCCGCATAGTCTGAGGGTACCAAAAAGGCCTCGTGGCAAAATGATCAGCTCTTCGGGCAGAAGTTTTCTTCGGTGAAGAGATCAAAAACATTCAAAAAGCCACTTCTCTTGGCAAAATCCTCTTCCCCTCTTCCCTTCATTCTTTTTGAAATTGGAGATCACTCAGATCACTGATAGGTCTTGACCGTGCCTCGTGCTCTTTTCCCGCTGGGTCCTGTCAGGCTCTGGCGGCTCTAGCATGAAGGGATCAGATGGATCAGTGGCAAACTGGAGGAACTCATGACCTCCGTTGACCTCCCTTGACCTGAGAAGTTTGGCGGCCTTGGGATGCTGTGTGCCGAAGCCACAAAAAACGAGGACCAGACCTGCAGCCGGGCTGTCCATCGAAACCAGCATTGCATGGTGATCTGTACTCTACCACAAACGAAACGTGCCAGGGCGGAATAGATTGAGGATGATTGAGGTACTGAGGTACTTGACCTTCGAAAATCGGTGTAAAACCCAGGTAGGATGCTTGTCTTCCCTATGTCGCTGCTATGCATCTGAAAGCGGGATCTGGCCTGGTATGGTAATCCTAGTATTTTTTTTCAAATAGTTAGCATATGTTAGCATGTCATGGCGAATCATTCAAGTCTTCATAGTCTTCATCCCACACCACGAAGTCACGAAGTCCAGTTTCACCTATTGTTTCGTTTCTGATGAGTCGGACTGTCGCCAGGTTGAGCTCCTTCCATCAACCTAAGGCTTTCTGCACAGAGGGATGGTTTGTACCGTCCATTTCTGGCTAGACTGGGGATGGTTTATGCTTGTTTCATGTTATATATATATTATATATATACATTACATATCAATATATATATATATTATATATATAGTATATATGTTTTACATGGTTTCCACATGATGCGTGTGGGTGGATTGAATCCAAACCCACAGGATCTCCAGGAAGTGTCAGCGCTTTTTCAGAAAAAAAACACTGGCCGTCTTTGGGCTGTAATGCGCTGGGCCAGTTCGCTTTGAACAGCCTCAAATTGAGCTCAAACGGCCCTCAAAAAGGGACATCTGCACATTGCAAATCAGATCCAAAGAAATCATTAAGATCCATGTTGTGTTAAGAAATGCTGTGAATGTGTTGTGAATGTTGTGGGTAGAGTCGGGTAGAGCTGGGAATCTTCAGGTGACGTGGTCACAATTTCGACATTGGCTTCAGGATGGCCACTGATGGACCACTGTTCTTTGAAAACGTTGCAGGACGGCTTATCTCAGCGTCCCAGGAAAAGCTCCGTGATGGCAGACAAACCTGGCCCCATCGAATCATATCTTGGATTTGGTGAGTATGGTGCAATTCCTGTTTTTAATATGTTTATATAAATATCTTATCATGCTAGGCGGAAAGGGTGCAGGTTAGCCCTGTTAGGCTGGTCTTAGATGGGCCTCAATGCCTAGTCACAGAGTTGATCCAAGACTTTGAGGCTCGACGAGTTAAGTCATTGATAGTCAGTCCGTGGTTCTGTATACTCCCAAAATGTCTCCTCTGCAACCTGAAGGCGTTGCAGGAGCCCTGCCCTGATCCCGTGCCTTTATGGTACTGCTCTGGATTCCACGTTGAAGACTCTGCCAGGCCCGGGAGCATGGTGATCATCGGGTCTTGGCTACCTCAGCCACCATTTACAAACCCCCGTGGGATTTCCTCAAAACATATGGAAAAGTGAAGAAAATGCCTGATGAAAAGAATGAAAAGAATGAAAAGAATGAAAAGAATGAAAAGAATATGAAAGAATGGGGACCCAGTGACCCAGCGCTGCATCTTCCCTCTCCTGTGCCTGGCATGGCAAGGGCCGCCCCCACCGGTTCAACGACCAGGTTGGAAAAGTCTTCTGACTCGGTTTCCTGTGACATCCTGTCACCCAATACCAACAGCATAGCATATATAGCATGATAAAGCCAATACCAAAGGTTACCAAACCCTATTTGGAGGTATGGTTTTTGAATTTACCCAAGATGGCGACGTCGGGTATGGATGGGTATGGTTTTTATATGTGTTTATCAATGTTTATCAGGTCAATCATTGAGTTTACCATGTTTACCTCACGAGACCGTTCAAGTTGTCTCCGCCGTCTCACCTGGAACTTCTGCGCCAGTTCTTCATCCGACAGGCCTGCATCAGGGCTTGGAAGGCCTGACACGAATCCGGCAGTCCGAATTGGATGCGAAGTGGGGACATGGACGGACATGGATGGACATCGTGGTGTGGTTCATCGGTCCAGGCTCTAAAAAAATATCTCTACTCGTGATTGCAAAGATTTTTTTGTTGCTACACAAGCACTCGTTCTTCATCCATCCCAAGTTGTAAAACACCACGACGATTTGAACGAACAAGAAAAGAGCAAATTTTCGGAAAAGATTTCATGCAGTATGAATCCCAGACTCAATTCACAAAGTGTCACATTGACTCACCAGCTGTGCATTCTCAGCTGTGCCCCAGATCCCAGATTTCCAGCCTAATTCTTCACAAAGCAAGTTATGTCGATGAGTCCGGAGGAAGCGTCGAATCCCTTCAGCACCCAGATTGCCAGCACCAAATCCTTCTCCATCGGTGGTATGAATCTGTGGATCTGTGTAGAAGGTTCCAACCCCTTGGATATCACACACCACCAGCATTTTTTGCGACAAGATATAGGTGAAATAAGAGAAGGCCGCCGCAGTTTCGTTGTCCGTTTCTCGATGTCCAGCATTGTCGCTGTGTTTCACGTAGTCCCCCGACAGGAATGGCTCCAGGCAAAGCGGCTCGGCGTAACCTGGTCTGTGAAACATCTCGCGAAACAATTCGGTTTTGATGAAGGGTTTCGATTCGGTTTCAATTCAGTCTCAACGGGTTTGGCCTTAACGTTAATGCCTTTTGAGGGAAAATAATTAAAATCAATAAAGGTATATCAAAATGAATGAAATTGGACTCAAAAGATTCTAAATATTTCAAAGTATTGATGACTCAAGTCTCTTTGCAGCATTGAAAGTCGCTGGAATTCTTCCAAAAACAAAAAAAAAAAACGGTTCACTTTCATCCACTTTCTAGTTCTGCTATGTTCGGACAAGGCACCGTGGATTTTCACCACTGACACAGGCAGGAACGCCAGCCTGTGAGGAAGACCTGCCTTGAAGGTACAGCTACGACAGTACGACATGCAACGGAAATCAAAGGAATGCCGGAACGGCTGTCACACTGTCCATGCAGGATATTCACATCGCTTCCAGTGTGCACTCCATGGCCATATAGAGAATCCGATGATTACAAGAATTAGTTATATATATATAGAGAGAGAGAGAGAAAGAGATTGATTGCAAGAAATATTACAAACAAATGCATTGCAAACGCATTGCAAATGCAACAAGTGCTGTGCCTGCGCACATGCCTTGTTAAACTCCTGAGCATAGCTGTCTGCCACCATTTGTGTGATCGCCTCGTGATAGTTCACCTCTGGCTTCAGGCCACTGGCCGGTTTTATCCTTTTCACTACCTTGGTGCAGAGCGGTTTTACACAAAGGCATATTCGCCAAGATACATCAATATATACAACAATATATACACCAATTAATTATCAATATACGCCAAGTCAAAGTAAAAGTCCAAAAGTCCAAATACAGAATTCAGATGTGCCTCATGATTCACGATCATTGGAGTTCTGCTTTCAACCAGGATTCGGATCATGCTCCAATTGCAATTCTCTGTTTATTCTTATTGGTTCATTCAGATTCATGTTGAAAATCAGCTACAGAAGGTTATGTCGGTTCTGTCACATTTCTGGCATGATCCTGACCACAAATCTTTCACCACATTTGATGCTGATCCCCAGCAGATTCCTTGAGCCCTTGGGTCCAGCAGCTGCATCCACTTCAGATCCATCTTCCAAGATTTCTCGGGCTCGGTAGACCAATCCTGGGAGAAACCCAAACAACTCTCCCAGTCCGTCCAGTCCATCATGTATATATATATTATATGTGTGTATGTATATAAGAATATATGTTTTTCTAAGATTTTCTAACATGTTTTTATACTATAATATTTTATAATCCCAATCCCCTTTGCCAAAACTGTACTAAACGCATCTAAACGCATCTAAACCCCTTTTCAAATAGACCTCCAAATCAACAACAATCCAACAAAACAATCAATGTTTCCAAGGAATGTTATAGATGGAATCTAAAGAAGGATTACAAAGGGATGGTTCTCATTGTAATTCAGTGTTTATCGATAAATGGTTCCAGGTGTTCCGTTTATGATCAGATCATTAAAGAATATCCTGTTGATAAACACCCCTTCATCCAATTTTTCACCACAGAAAACTGTTTGGAAACATTTGGAAACCGAAAATCAGATAAAAATGACAAAACAAGTGAATTTTCAAATCCTTGAACAGTCTTCCGTCTTATCATTTTTCCAACCAAGCATCGCATCCCGCCTTCTCCAAACGGCTCTCGGTTTAGTCGCAAGGTCACGGGATGCTCAAACCATTGGTTCGAGTGGCAATCGAACGTGTACCTCGTCGGCATTTCCCGGAAAAACTGGTGGTCCCCAGGTCCGGTCAAGAAATTTGTTATGGTTTTGGTAAATGGGAAAAAATGTGTGTGAAATAGATGCGCCCTAATCAGGGAAAGGGATGAGAAGCTGTGGGATTATGAAAACATGGCACTGCAATGGTTTCCTGTGCAAAAATTGACCCGGTAAAGACTGAGAGCCGCTTGGTCCATCAGCTATGGCATGCCATCAACCGCTTCGGCGGCTTCTGTCTGAAACCTCTGAGCCTGTCTGATCTGTCTGAATGGTTCTCAGAGAGGTCCTGGAGCCGGAACATCTGGTTCATCACTATAGATGGTTTAGTACAATGCCATGCATTCACTGTCCCTGCGACAAGAACTACTGTGCACACTGGCGCTCAGGTACCACGATTATTTGGACAAAAACAGCGCTGTCAAAACCCGATGCGGTCTTCCCCATATGGAATGTTAAGAAAACAAAAAATCATGGGACCCTGATTGTTGCTGTCTTTCGGGGGGCTGATGGCTAGGCTAGGAGAGTCACTGCTAGACCGTGGTATATCCTGATGCTAGACACTGTGCTCAAAAAGTTAGGCCATGGTATTTTGAACAACAGCTGCTGGAAGTGAGATGCTTGGGGACTGGCCCACAAATTAAAGAGTACCAACTAAAACCAAGGTTCTGGGACCGGTCTTATTGGAGGGACAGTAGTGCACCCAAGAGTTTCACCAGGGGTTTTGGCTGGGCCTATCATGCTGGCATGAAGCTCCAGCTTGCATGGGCCAATTGTTCGGCTGCTACTTCGTGCAACTATATGCCCAAGCAAGCTACTTCAGACTTATTGCATGCACTCAATTATTTCTGTACGTGAAGGTGTCAGCCACTCTGCAGCCATATGGCTGTGACCAGAAAACAGCTGGCCATCAGTGTCAGGTTCGTGGAACTGCACGTTTTCTTTTTGATGGAGGCGAAGCCAGATGCATCATTTACATTTCCGCAGGTACATTTTTTGAATCCACATATTCATACAATTTCATACATCTGTTGATTTCGTCGCTGTCTGTATATTCATACAGAGATTCAGAATGGTTCAGAATGGTTCAGAATGATTCTTTTCTGCAGGATCTGCAGTCGAGTTGCTTTGTAGCTCGATGCTCGTCTATGGGAAATTCTTTGTCCATGGCATCCACAGCACGTACACTGCGTACACTGCCGTGCTGGCACAACGCAGATCCACTGTGGCGCCTAACTTTGGGCCCCTTCGGCACCAGAGCTGCCAGTGACTGAACATGTTGTGATATGTTGTGGCACAATGTGGCACAATGTGGTTGACGCCAAGACTTCCTGCTTAATGTTTCTCTCTCCAACAACTGCGCACTCGCATTTGCACATATTTCCACTAGTTCCACCTGGTTCAGTTCACCGTTTATATCCGTTTATGCACCCGCACCACTGGAGGTTCATCAAGATGTTGGCTTTGGACGGAACCTGCACATGTTACCATTGATGGATATTGATGATATTGATGGCACAACATGCCGAAACTGATTCCAATTTCAACTTATCCCCGCAACATCTGTCAAATGGGATCTTCATTCCTAACAGCATTCAGGATCGAAGAAAAATAGGAAAAGAGCAAGAGGACGCTGGTTTTGCTGCAAGTTTGCTGACCTTTCCTTGTCCCTACCTGTGCTGGCGAAATCTTGTTGCCACTGTCACTGTCTACCAGCAGCCGGATGCGATCATCATCCAGCAGCAAGGACTGCCTGAGGAAATTCAGCAACAAAAAACAAAATACGGAATTACGGTAACAAGGGTTAGATCAGTAAAGACAAGTTAAATGATGCTAGATGGGCATAATGAGCATTCCCTCAAATTGCCATTTAATGAGGAAAATATGATCTGGATTTGTGAGCAAAGCTATATAAGTGTATCCCAAAAAATATGTTTGACCATCGCACGCCCCCAGCCTCAACATGGTGTACATGTTCCACGCATCATTCACGGCACCCTTCAATCGTGCATGAGAGCCTGCACTATCGCCGTGACTTCCGCCAATGACTTCACCGGTGAGCAAAGGCAACTTCAGCAACGAGGCAACTTCCCTGCCTGTGTAGTTTATGCCAACAATCAGAGCCTTGCAGGCAGGCCATGCCATGCGGCCACCAATGAAATTACGGGCACTAAGATCGGCTGCTACAATTCTGCGAGTTGAGGAGTTGAGGCCAAACATTTTACTCAGCAGCAGTTCTGCACACTGTTCTCTTCCGTAAAAGTATGTCACAGACCACAAACCAGCCACAACCTCCACATCAGGTACACTGTAGCCATGTAACCGTTGACATCCGTTGACTATGTTGACTTATGTTGTACGTTCCGATCCAGCCTTCCGCCGAACATTGGGAGTAAGCGGCTTGCGCATGATGTCAGGCCTGGAAGTGAGTTGTGTCCAAAAAATCTGCTAGTTGCAGTCAATCATTTTAATATAAATCATATTTAATCAGATTGCTTAAGTCCTTATGCCTTCCTTGCTCGTTCCAGTTTCGTAGTGTCAATGAGCTGCACCCTTTGCTCTTCCCAAGCCCAAGTTTCGAACAGTGATGCCACCTCGACCCTTCCAAGCTCCTCGTTCCGCTTGGGCAATTTGGGCAGTTTGGGCAGTTTGGGCTAGAAGTGACAGGGGTTGTCAAATGTTGTCAATCTGACCTGGAATCTGCTGAAGTCTGCCATATGCAGGTGAGGCGGAAGCTGGACCGAGCTGGACCGAGCTGGACCGAGCAGACCTAGCACCCCTTTTTTTCACCAAAAGAGATCATCCAAATCCAAATCTTCTTCGACCTGGCGAGGTGCAATGTGCCAAAGCCAAAGCATCTCATAGCTTGGTGCAATCATAGCATGCCACAATTGGATACAAATCATCTGACACAAGTGCATAATAGTGACTTTAATAGTGATATTATATAATATATATATATTCTATTAAAATTCCAATAGTGCATACAAATAACTTTAATAGTGCATACAATTGTCACAATGTCCAAGCTGCGCCTCACCGGTCTCAAGAGAGCGCACAACGCGTGCCTGACCAAGGACGTTTCCTCAAGGCTGTTACTTGGTCAGGCACGGATCTCACGGATCTCACGCCTCGGCCCTAGCTGCAATGAGCTCCGGTCGGCTTTGCCATAGCTCCTGTTGATGCCTGGCATCCGGCAGGATTCCACACTGAGCTGACTCGGAAGTTTCGGAAATTTGACTTAGAAGAAGCACTTGGAAATACTGAGAACAGGCGTACAGATGCGTACAGCACAGGCCTGTACGACAAATCTTCCTCAACAGTGCCAAGAGTGACAAATCGCCAAAGGCAAACTCGCCTCAACAAGTGTGCAACAAATCAAGTAAAACACAATAATGTCAGTTTCGCATGCGTTCGCGTCTGAACAACTATGAAAGCCCAGTCGTCCGGCATTGTGAGCCACATTTGACTTTCTATGGACAGAAAGTCCCATGCTCGCTATACATGGAGTTGGCTTCTCTAATGTTTTGCTTCAAGTGCCTTCTCTGACCCAAGCGTAGGCAGCGGCCAAGTGCTTGTAGTTCCTTAGTTTCACAAATTGGTGCTTCGTCAAATCTGAGTGAACAAGTCTGATGTGTGGGATTAGCTAGGGAGGGACATCTGATGAGAAAGAAGTCAGCGACAAGAATCCGACAATATACCTTGGTTATCCTGGGTTATCCTTTGTTTTAATATGGTTTAATAGCTTCTCATTCAATAGCATCGAAATGAAATGAAAAAATGATCTCATTTAATATGCTAATAAAAGATCAAAAAAGTCAAGAAAATACCCAGGCCCGTCACATTCTGCAGGCACTGAACAAAGTTTGCTACCAAGAGTCATAGGCTACACTGAGCCGATGAGAACTGGCCAGCATTGGATGGACCAGCAGCACGTGATTCCTTGCAAAACAGCATAGAACAGCTACAATACAGCTACAATGCTGCAGTGTTTCTCGCTCAATGCAGCAAGCTGTTTTTTATCATCCAAGGTTGGATATGGTTGGATCAGGGCTTTAGAACGACGCACTTGGCAAAGGTGTGAGAAGTAACTGCGGTTGTCCGAGGATATTTTGGTCTGAGTCGTCCTACTGTGATTCTGAAAAGAAGAAAGTGCGCAACTTTGACCAAGATGCGCTCGCGTCAGATTGGTGCCGGACGCAGCATCTTGCAGTGAGAGGAGCAACACTTTGAAGTCTCTACCTCAGATAGATTCTAGAGTCAAAATGAGTCCCGCAGAATGCCGCACACGGCCGCACATGTGCTGGTTTTTAATGACTTTCATTTGTTTCCGCGCTAGATTAAACGTTTAGCATCGTTTAGCTATGTTTAGCTCGCGGCTGTCATGCGGTGCATTTTGGAAGCTCGTCACCACCTCGGAGCTCAGGGTGCTGCGTCGTGCCGCGTCACCAAATTCACCAAGGACGCACCAAGTCGAAGCAGCTGAGCCGAGCCGAGGAACGTCATCACGTTGCCAAAAGCTGTTCAGAACCATGCTGTCACTGCTAGCATCGTATCGCTCCTGGAGTGAATCTGCACTTGCTTTGCTGACAAAAAAACAAGCTAAACTCGAAGCCCAGTCGTGGCGGTAAAACAACACCTCCAAGAGGGTAAGCAGGTAAGAGGGTGCAATCATCTAAGCTTGCAAATACACTGAGAATGAAGTGGCGTGATTTTTAAATATTTCTCGTATGCAAATTTCAACTGCGTCAAACTGGCGGGAGCTATCATAAATATTTGAGACATTCCACTGGCCAACCCTTCTAAGTAAGTCCACAAGGGCTCCTCTAGGCAAACGTATGGCACCTGGCAAGGACGGAATTTTGGCGGAAAGCGAATCTCTTCGAGATGAAACTCGTTGCTATGCGTTGCTTGTCGCGAAATACCATCGAAACAGCATCGAAAAACTGCTGTCTTCTGCAACTCATCCCATCTGCCTCGAACTCCGTAAACGCTTCTGCCAGTTTCCGCCGCAAACTCTTCCACTGGACAAAGACAATAGCTCGTGCAGTTGGGTCCTCGCAGTGTGAACTGCCACCGTTCAAAGATCCACATCTGACCCCAAAAAGAGGACTGGACCTAATCTGCAAGATCTAACAGAGCAGATGAGCAGATCCAACCGCACGACACAGAATACATTGAATACACATGCCACAGCATACGAGACAGCATATGACCCGCACTATCCCGCACTCACGGGATATTCCGGGATGCATTCGATGCATTCGATGCATTCAACACTCTTCGACACCGTTCGTTCGACATCGTTCGCCTGGGCTTCGATGTCGCGCAACTTTCGAACGACGTGGAAGATCTTGGACCCAAAGCGGCCCAAGCGCTGCCGCTCCTGGCGCTCCTGGCGGCCGGCCAATCTGTGATCCGTGCTGTTTGTCGAACATTCGTCGAACATTGCGTTGCCATTCATTGGATTTCATCGGCATTATTGAACATTAATCGAACTGCAATGAAAAAGTGCTCGGTAGTTGCTTACTCTGTGCAGCCAGGTGACAGAATGTCGAAAAGTCAGAGACCTCCTTGTTTTACTGTGATCAACTGATACTACAGTACTATACAGTAGTACTGTGCCATGCTATGCCCAACTTACTCTGCTCCTCTGCTTGAACTGCACCCGGCTCTCGTACTCGCAAGACCTCATCCAAGGCTTCCTTTCGCAGGGACTGACGGCATAGAGCACATTCCCCAACACTCCTGGTGCATCGGCGTTGACTCCACAAAGGAAAGCTGAAGGCAACTCTGATTTTGTTCTGCACTTTTTTGAGCTCTGCTTGGCAAAATCTTGGAAGGACAGCATGCAGAGCACAATCCAAAGCACTCTGGAAAGGAATTGAAGGAGTGTTGGATCAACAAGCAGCATTTTGGCGACTGCTCAGTTTGAGGACGGCTGCAGGAAGTTGTGCGAAGTCCAGAAAATTGCTTCGTCCGCAGCAAGATTCTTCGAAGCTATCAAATGATAAGTTGGGCGCGAATTGCACCAAACACGCAGCTAGACATCAAAGGACCAGTTCACTCAGTCCGAGTCTTTGATTGGGAAAAACCTTGGGAGACATCACACTTTGCCGGCTGCAAAACCAAGAAATCATCTGCAAGGAGTCTGGCTCTCCACCGCTCTTCCTGTTCACTTGAAACAAAGCACGACTCTAAAGCATTCAAGTTTGAGCTTCAGTCATTTCATCAAGACTAATTCAGAATGATCGACAAGGAAGATAAGGAAGTATTTAAAAGATTATGTACAGTAAGTGTTATTTAAGTATGTTTGGTACATCTTGGCCCTTGCAGCTCCAGTCACTTGAGGCTGTAATCTGCAATGCTGACAGCACGATTGCCAGCTTTGAAGAACAGTTGGTCGTTGGGGTTCCTTAGTCGTTTCGACCATCTCTCAGCCGAATCCACCGCAGATCCAGTCTCAGGTCTACTGCGTGATACCAAAACACAGTTGATTCAGCAAGGGATCAAAGCCAATCAAAACCGATCAAAACCGATCAAAGCTGCTATGGTTCTGATTTTGCTGTGGATCTTATGGTTCTCATAGTTTGCATTGAAATTCTCCATTGAAACCATTGAAATCATTGAAATCATTGAAATGCTGTAAAAAAAAAACTCATGATCTGTTGGTCTTCCCTAAGTGCCGTGCAAAAAGCCCAGCAGCCGCAGCCGTCCCGTGACGCTGCCCGCGGACCTCTTGAGCGCGGTGACCTGAAGTCGTCAGCTTCGTGAGAAATGTTGAGCGAGCTTGCACATGAATATATTGTGTGTCATTATAAGAATATGATATCATCTATATATATATAATATATACATATTGTTTACATATGTTTACTATCTGCAAAATAATGCGCAATAAAGATGAAAAAACGTTTCCAAAGGGTTGCAAAATTCGACGCAAGAGGTTGCATCCGTGGTTGCTTCGAGATGTCCACTGAGCAAGCAACGACTTCCTCATCCACAGTGAGGGGATTGTATCCAGCTCCAGGCGCCGCAAAGAGCGTTCTGGTGCTGGCAAGACCTCGATGGACACAAGATGCACAAGATTCAGATTCGATGCAAATCAGCGAATGAATGTTTCGCTCTCATTAGTGTGAGGCCCCCCCCTCAACAATAGCTATACCGGCTATACCCTCTTTAAAGTTGGGCGCAAAAAAGGGGTTCCCCTGGGGAAAAAAATCTACACTTAAGTAAGGATTTCAATTGGCTACAATTGAAATCTTTTTTTTGTTGCCGATGAACTTGTGGTATTTGTAGTACTTGTAGTACTTGTGGTACTTGTGGTGCTTGTAGTGAGTGGGGTTCAGCATGTTGATTGCGTTACCTTTTCCACCTTAAGCTTTTTTTAATGAAACATGTAATAAGAGAAAGGGAAAGAGAAAGAAAAAGAGAAAGGGAACGAGAGAAAGAGAAAGAGAGAGAAAGAGAGGAAGAGGAAGAGGAACATAGAGAGAGGGAGAGAAAGAGGAACAGAGAGAGAGAGAGAGAGGAAGAGGAAGAGAAAGAGAAAGAGAAAGGAAAAGATAAAAAGAAAGAGAAAGAGAAAGGGAAAGAGAAAGAAAAGGTTGTTTTTGCTTCTTCTCTTGGCTCCAGGATCAGCTCTGGAAAAGTTTGCTGCAATTGTGAACCCTGAGAACAAACCTACTAAAGTGAATTGGACCCTCTCATGGCCCAGTGCCTTGGAAATTTGTGGAAAAA
>Ga0126342_10012614_pt1 | contig 15060 bp, 16 predicted proteins | sample Cyp1metagenome_FD_92528 | JGI IMG/M metagenome (GOLD analysis project Ga0126342, IMG submission 92528) | Coral microbial communities from Lord Howe Island, Old Settlement Bay, Australia - Cyphastrea 1 metagenome | ecosystem: Host-associated > Invertebrates > Cnidaria > Coral ...
CATGAAAATCATGAAATATGACCTGGTGATGTTTCCAGTTTCCAATTTATGGGGGAAATATGAAGAGCTGGATTCGGTTCAAAAAGTGCAAAATACCAATCTAAAATGGATGATATGACTGGGGATGCCCCCATGACTTAGGAAACCTCCATATTAGATACAGAATAAGCCATAAAACATATAGATGACTTGGGGAAAAAATACCAAGATTGGGCTTAGGTAAGCCACCACAAAAATTACCCACCAGAAAAATTGAAACCCACCATGGTAACTATGGAAACTATGGCTTTACCATAGTGATTTACCACTATTTACCCATCAGTGATCAACAATTCGGTGAAACCCACCAGTCATCAGCCACCGATCGCTCTATCATCCACCGTGTCAACATGCGACCGTCTACGTGATCACGTGCCCATTGCCGTTGGTGAAACATCTCCATCTCTGAATGGTCATATTACCACATAGCTATGGAAAATGGCCATTTTATAGATGGTTTACCTATTAAAAATGGGTGGATCTTTCCATGGCTATGTTAAATAACCAGAGGGTATGTCATATTCTAAAGTATTGCTGGTTCAATTCATAATGATGATAGATCATGATAGATCCCTAGTGTTTTATGTGTCCTTCAGGTCCCATATTTTTTGCGAGTAGTGACCAGGTCAGTTTCGTCCCCGCTGGCGCTTGCTTTTGGTCGCAAGCACCCCACTTGCATAGATCCATCGGGGTCAGTCTGAGCGTATTCGATGCCCTCAAAAATTCCCTCCTTGCTTTCAGGTCATTTAAGTCATTTTGCAGAAAAAATACCATGACAATCCATGACATACCATGACATACCATGATACGTTCGCCAAAGGTTTGGAACACATATCCTCTGGTAATTTAACATAGCTATTGAACATCACCATTTATAGTGGATTTTCCCATTGAAAATGGTGATTTTCGATAGTTATGTGGCTGTTTACCAGAGGGTATCCTCCCGCTTTTCCCGTTTTTTTTAGAAACCCACCTTGGGTTGCACTGTCTCGGAACGAGCAAAGTCGACACGCCAACACTTCCAAACCTTGGAGATGTGAGAAACAGGTTTCAACAGGAGTCAACATTGAGTGAAGACAAACAAAGTAGGCAGTGATGGACACCAGAAATATCCAGAAATTCAGAAGTCAAAACTTTGGTGATCTTTTTGTGAAGTTTTTGTTGTTTGGGGAGATCTTTGGCCAACATAAAACTGAGAGACCATCATGGGACCATCATATGGGTTTCTGATAGGGTACCCAAAACACCACTGGCTTATTATCATCTTCCATTCCCCATTAAAATCATTTTTTTGGGTATACCATGGTATACATTTTCTGACGCACTCATTTATACCTTGCGAAATCAAATAAACCAATTTTTTGGTTCTAAGCATTGTTTGATCAACGATGTTCTTCTTTGATCAAGCAGCATAAATATCATAAATTTGGGAGATCGGAATGTGACCAACAGCAACCACGACTCACCACATTTATATCACATTTCAACTTTCTTCCCAGCCACATGGGCCATGCATGGGGTTTCTGCTGCCCGGGTGGCCGTGGCATCGGCCGACTTGGTATCCGTCCGCATGGTGATGGTGAAGTGATTGGAGACCAAACGCATCTTTTCGCCGCGCGTGCCGAGGCTCAAACGCGGAATGTCCAGGCTACGTGTGTCCTGGATGATGGATGATGGTTGATGATAGTTATAGCTGTTATAGCTGTTGTAGCTGTTACCATCTGGTTATTTAACATAGCCATGGAAAATCACCATTTTTAATAGGTAAACCATCTATAAATGAGCCATTCTCCATCGCTATGTTAAATAACCAGAGGGTAAATTATAATTAGAACATCTGATTTTACACACATGATCCTGATGGATGATTGATGCTAGAATCAGAATATATCAAGATGGATGATGGACGATAGATGGTGGATTAAGATCCAAAAAACATCAAACAACTGATGTTTATATCGAAGATCTATTCATCAATTAGCCATACGTGATACATAGGAATATCATGGGAATATCATCCTCAATTCACATTTGGCTATGGGATGATTATCACATCATTTTCCACGATACATCTTGGTGGTCTTGGCAAAGCCAGTGCACCCAGCAAATGGCAAAACCCCGTCGAAAAAAAAAGGCAACGCTTTTCGCATGACCTTCACGTAGAAAAATATATTTTCTTTTACCCTCTGGTTATTTAACATAGCTATGGAAAATCACCATTTTTAATGGGAAAACTCACTATAAATGGCCATTTTCGATAGCTATGTTTTTTTACCAGAGGGTATATGGCATATTCTAGAATACATCAGAATACAGAATCTCGGCTTGACCAACCACAAGACACCTGAACTGTTCACCGTGGAAAGGGGAGAAGTTTGCAAAGATGTAAGACTCGTTGCCGACTCTTTGGTCGGAGGTCACATCATTGGCTTGTGGCTAGCCTCCTCTTTACTACCGGATCATCTTTTTAGGAGGTGTCTAAGAACATCGTCAAGTTGTGACACCCCCTTTTAAACATTGAAACCCAGCGAAGCCAGGGCAGAAAAATATGGCAATTTTGAAGTATTGGTCATCGTAAAGTGATCCAATCCCCCTAGTTTCACCCATGAACAAAATCATGGTTTAAGGACCATACAATGCGGGTGTTTAATCTTGGCTTGGGATGAAAGGGCCAATTTTTCAAGCACCATCCAGTCATGCAATGTCATGCAGTCATCCCACGCCATCGGTCCGGAATCTCTTCAGGCACAATATTCTTCTCTCCTTCCTGCAACTGGCTGGGTATAGCTGGGTTGTGATTGGCTGGTTGAATTATCACATTTATTACCCTCTGGTAAACTAACATAACTATGGAAAATCACAATTTTTAATGGGTAAATCAACTATAAATGGCCATTTTCAATAGCTATGTTAGTTTACCGGAGTGTAGATTGTTTGTCACTTTCTTCATTTATGATATATGAAATTCATTAATGGATAATACATGATCCACCAATTATCCAATTACCCTCTGGTAAACAGCCACATAGCTATGGAAAGTCACCATGCTATTAATGAGGGTAGCAAACTGTTAGTATACCAGAGGGTAGCTTCATTATCTATCAGATTTTCTGTGAATTTATCTTCATTTATCTTCATTTCTATCTTGATCTACGCTTTAAAAACATGGTGAATTTCCCCTGGTGCCTCGCAAAGGCAGACTTTTCACATCCACGAATTTTTGCTGATCCTTTTCTTGGTTCAGTCCCCATGACAGTTACTGAATCGAGTACTGCTGAAGAAAGGAGTACCAAAGGAACCAGAATTTATTGGTAATCATTAGGATGATATAAACCATCCAGTACACATGAATGCTGAAAAAATCCAAAATAATTCAAAAAAAATGCCCAACATGAATGGTTGGTGACTATCCTCCTCAAATGATATGTTTAGAGTTGGGTTTCATATGGTTTCATGCAGACTCCCGTCCAGATCTGCTCGCTCGGCTGCTTCGAAGTCATCCGCGCCGAAACGTCGAGAGGCCTCAGCAGGCTTTGAAGAACTTCTGGCGGAAAAGTCTACCAGAAGTTAACATAGCCATGGAAAATGGCCCATTTATAGATGGTTTACCTATAAAAAATGGTGGTTTTCCATGGCTATGTTAAATAACCAGAGGCTACCCTCTGGTAAACAGCCACATAACTATGGAAAATCACCGTGCTATCAATGGGTAAATCCACTATTTCTATGGCCATTTTCAATAGCTATGTTAAATTATCAGAGGGTAAAGTCCAACCATATCCATCCAACAGAATATCCGAACATCGATGAGTTTTGCATGTTTTTCTATTCAACATCCATCATTTCTTGATAATATCATATCCATCCAAAAGCTTTCCGACATCGATGGATTGGAGCATCTAGCTACATCATTTCAACTGACATGCCGCTGAGACCATGACCAGATTTTCTTCGGTGGGGGCCATCGATGGGGCAGCCGTGGGTGGTGGAACGGAAGGGGCTGCCTGTGGCGCCAGTCTCTGCGGACTGGAATAGACATGGAGGTTTCTGAAACTGCATGGCGATTTTCACCCTCCATAAGTTGAGATATACCCCCCAAAACTATGGCTATATATGGCTATATATGGCTATATATGGCTATATATGGTCGACCATATATAGACTTATAACTGGAACTCCACTTCCAATTTGGGGCTCCACTTTAGGACGTCCCTGGGATGAAGTCACCCTTCTGGTTGATCAATTCAGATCTGTTTGGTGAGCTAAACAATGAATCCTCAATGAGACTCTGAAAATGGTTGTGAATCAAAGGATCAAAGGATCAACACATATATATCAAAACATTTTTTTTTGTGCACACCAAGAACAAGTGGTAAATGGATGTTCAACCGAGTTAGAAAAGCCCAAATCTTGCTATAGGTGAGGTTTAAACCGTGCTCAAATCCTCTTTTCCGCACCTGTGAGGATTGTGAAGGGGCTTCCGCAGCCTGACCGGTGCTCGGTTGATGAGTAGCTTCGTCCAACCCCTATTTTCTTAGGGGATGAGATTTATGGCACTTGCTTTGCTTAAGTAGCAAGCTATGTGGATCACTGCTGCAGCCATGGTAGAGGTGTGGAATTCACACAACAACTTGCCATGCCTGTCCGTAACCCTTGCTCTCTTTGCCGCCATCTTTGCCCCACCCTTTGTCCTTGCCACCATCTTTACCCCACCCTTTGTCCTTTCCACCATCCTTGCCACCATCTTTGCCCCACCCTTTGTCCTTTCCACCATCTTTGCCACCGTCTTTGCCCCAACCTTTGTCCTTTCCACCATCTTTGCCACCATCTTTGCCCCACCCTTTGTCCTTTCCACCATCTTTGCCACCATCTTTCCCCCACCCTTTATCCTTGCCGCCATCTTTGCCACCATCTTTGCCCCACCCTTTGTCCTTTCCACCATCCTTGCCACCATCTTTGCCCCACCCTTTGTCCTTTCCACCATCTTTGCCCCAATCCTTTCCACCCTTGTCTTTCCCCCAATCCTTTCCACCCTTGTCCTTCCCCCAATCCTTTCCACCATCTTTACCCCAATCCTTTCCACCTCCTTTTCCCATATCCTTGCCACCACTGGCTGGTGCGGGTGCCGGGGCAGCGGCCGGTGCCGCGCCAGGCGTACTGGATGGGCCGGAGGGACCCCATACGCCCGCAGCGGGTGCTGCTCGGCCCTTGCCCAGACTGGGATAGTCCTGGCACCGGGAGGCAAATTACCGATCAACACAACATGGTGGTTTCAACCCATCTGATAAGCCCCCCCGCCTCTTGACCTGAGTCGCAAGGTGCAGATTTTCGCAATTTGACACAGAAAAAGGATAAACAAAAAGGGAACTCAGCTGCAAATAAATGGGATGTGAATGAGGATACAGTCACGGAAAATGTGGACAGAAAATGACCCAGGACCTCTACAGTTTCACACAACTCATCCAATTCCTCACCAGTCATCGAAGGCCGAAAACTTGGAGCGAGGCACCTCCACTCATTGTCACAGTTTTCTCGCTGAGAGTAGCATCAAGAGCTCAAGTGATTCGTTGCGATTCGAAACCGTCATCTGAGCCAAAATATCCAGAGGTGTATGTGGAGCTGGTTTTCGCCATTGATGACAGCACACCTGACCCCAAAGCTCAAACCCCTGTGCAGCTTTTGCAGAGGATGTCAATCGACACGAAGCCAGATCGAAATATTCAAACAGCCTTGCGAAAGAATCCCAAATACAAGGGGGTGGTAAAATGCATCACACATCGGGATTTCACCCAAGCCAAAGACCATATAATTATTAACCAATATCAACTGTAGTATACTCGGATTTGCTTAAGGAACCCCAAAGCAATCAAAATACATCAAACAAATCGAAATAGGGGATTTCCCATGGGGAAAAATGTCAAAATAGCCTTCAGCAAATCGAGGTATATCACCCAGCAAATATCACATAACTATATCAACTGATATCAATTCACATCAAATATTCTCAATAACAAGTAGAAATTCATATAAACTCATATCACCATATGTCAACTACTATTTTTTATCATCCACATTCATCCACATTCATCGCCTTCCCATGAAACATAGATGTGGAGAACGGAGAACTCACCATTTCTAGACCGTGAATTTCCACACCGGAAACCATGGCTTCACCTCTACAGCCAGGCGAAAACCGTCATTGGCTCGGAGTCGTTCCAGAGCCTGGGAAAACGCAGGGAAAATGTAGGGAACTATTTATGAAAACTACAATCCTCATGGATTTGCTTAAGGAAACCACCAAAAAATAGCCAAGATATTCCCCAAGATTCCCCAAGAAGTGGATTTCCCATGGAGAAAATAAAAAATAATCTTCAGCAAATCCAAGTGATGAGAATCCATTCTGAATGTAAATCCAACTGTGGGGATGTCAATATTGTAAATCAGCCAATGGGGAAAAGTCACCCAAAAAAACATATTCTGTCTCCAAGTTGATTTTTTAAAAGGACACATATGATGATCATGGTACTGAACGTTTGGGAAAATGAGGATCATCCGTTTTTTTTGGTTGCCGGTACCCCATTTTTCAAACAAACCCATAAATTTCAAACGTATTGCATCTTTAGACTTCTTTGGATGGTCCCCTTGTTTTTCGTTTTCTTTTAGATCTTGACATGTGTGATTGATGTGATTAGATTGACAAAAAGAGATAATGTTGAAAAGTGTTGAAACATGTGAAACATGTTGAAACATTCGCTGGGCACGCTTGATCATGTTGATATTTTCGGATTACTTGTAACGATAATGTCTATTTCAGATCCCAATTCATCAATGGATGTCCGTCTCTCAGCATGGGTCCTCCATCATGCGATCCAACAGTTTGGATACTAACCAGCTAAGGGATCTAAAGGAGGATCACTTACATGACTATGTGGATCCATAATAAACAGACTATAATAATATATATATATATGTATATATATATATATATTATAGCTTATATATATAGATGTATTAACATCAAAACCTGACCATAAACATCTCTGCAGTGGAATCTTCCAGTGGTTTAGCCCCTTGTGCCTCTGCTTTGGAGACCAGCAACCGCACCACCTGGGATCACAAATTGCCGAACCATAGGTATACCTATCAAAGTGAGTAAACACATCCCAGGTGGCTGGAATCTTCATCATGCCCAGCAACGGGAGAGCTTCTGAAGCTTTGGATCCCCATCGTATGGTAAATGCCTTCATCAACTGGAGGTGTTTATAATGGAAAATTCTCAAACAAAATGGATGATTTGGGGTACCCCCATTTTAGGAAACCCATGGAAACCCCCATATCAAACTGAGGTAACACGGATTACATCATGGTTTTTTGGCAAACTGTGGAAAAAAAATCTGCCTGATTGATCCAGCTATCTCCAGTGAATTTTGGTCACAGAAACCCCAGAGCCACGGATGTCTTTCCCAATGATATTTGTTTGCTATGTCTCCATTTTCGCACATATTTGAGCTGCCGAAAAAACATCCAAAAAAACGTAGGTCATTTCTATTTACAAAACATATCAAATGTTCCCAAAAACCGGTTGCTTTAGATTGGAACATCAACCAACACCTGGGAGATTTAGGGCTAACCCCCCATAAAATTGGAAGCCTCTGTTTATCATTGACAATCCTCCCATATCATCGGTTTCTCACCTGCAGGAGGTTCACAGATGCTGAAAATCGCCTGGGAAATCCAGGCTGTCAACTTAGGGTTTGTTGATCTAAGCATTCCTATGAAATATCTTGAAATATTTCGGTAATCAAAGCTGAGCTTTGCCTCTGAATGTGGAAGAAGAAAAAAAAAGGTTGGACAAACATGATCAGTCATAAACATCACAAGCCCATCAAAGATACCATGTCATGACTTCAAAAAGACTATCATCTGGGTATGGCTTCAGGGACGAGTGCTGACAAAAAAGGTTGACAACTGGCTCGGCCGAAAGGTCACAGAGAAATTCCGCCAGAAATCTGGGTGATTTCAACCTGTTTCACTGGATCAGCAATTTTTCAGTGACAAAAAAAAAACAACTGACCAACCCAGAGATTAGCAGATTAGCACAAAAAAAGGTCATATTCTGGGCATATCCCAAGACCCTAACAGTTAGTGAAATCCATCGATCCATCCCGGCAGGTGGTGTCGCCGGAGCCTCAGGGTATCTTTGCCACCTACACCTTGACCAATCACCTGCGGGATCCATGGCAGGATGTTCCAGCAATAAATCCACACCTCGAGGTTCTGTCAGACCAGCCATGGTCTAGCCATGGTCGATTTTTTGTTTGAAATCATCCAAAATCTTCGAGTTCCAGAAAAAATATTGGAATCTGATTCCACTTGGGCTTCCTACACTTTGGTGACACAACTTCCACTCTTTCAGTAAAAACGGATCGATCCGCCAAGATGCACGGAGTAACTGCGCAGCGTCCAGGTTCCTCATGGCTAGGACGTCATGGCCATGGCCCATATAACCATGATATTCATTGGATTGGTTGAAGGGAACATCGAAACAGGAAACCATAGTTTTTTCCCATCACAAAAAAAGGGGATTCCGGTTTTCAATTTTTCCCTTAAACCAATCCATTGAGATATCATGATGATAACTGGTAGATAACTATGATTAAACCATGGCGATTTTCCTTTTTTTTCTACGCCTACCAGAGGGATCCAGAGGGATCCAAGAAGAGATCAAGAATTTGAAGATCAGCTGTCAGATGTATAATTGGAATATATGGGAATGATAGATCTGTTGAACTTCAGCTGATATTATTGGATGATCCTCACACCTTTGCCGGAATCCGGCAACATGAAGCTAGAATGGACATGGCCCATGGCTGCACGTCAGCTTTTTTGACTCAACGATCTTTGCATTGCTGCAAGTCTTGAAGTGGACTTGGGTCCTCTGTGATGATGCTGTGATGATACTGTGGTGATACTGTGATGATACTTCATAGAATTGGATGATGGGAAAATTTTAACCGGAAAGCCCAACCAATTTGATGGTAAAAACCCGTGGGTTTCCGGTTTCGATTTTCCCTTCAACCAATCCATTGAGAAGTCGAAACGATTTTTGTTCCCAACGATTACAGATCTGGTAAACAGCCACATAACTATGGAAAATCACCATGCTATCAATGGGAAAATCCACTATTTCAATGGGTCATTTTCAATAGCCAACTGTTAAAACATAACCAGAGGGTACAGATCTGGTGAACTCTTTGCCAAATCCACAGAAGGTGAAATCAGCTGTCGCTGTAAATGGTGGAGTCCCAAGCTTCTGGACCCCAGCCACAAAATCATGGTTTTTTGACGTCGTTTCCATTTCGAAAAACGGAGGGACAATTTTCAGCAAAGCAAAATCCTTTTTCTGAATCCAGTTTTCAATGAATCAACCAAGCCTTTTCTGAAAAGATAAATTCCTTCAAACCAAGCCGTTGCCAGCGTCAAGACAAAAAAAAGTGTTTTTGTTGGAACTGAGCCGGTGGCGATAAACCCAACTGTTCCATTGAGAGTTGCTGGTTCTGGGTGTCAGACACTTGTTACAAAATCGCATGTGTCATATTAATCATATATTATATGCATCAAACACATCTGTCATATGTTCTATCAACATTGCATATCATATCATATGTATATATATATATACATACGATACATATCATCATAGCTCCCTACAAGTCTGGGCGGACCCAGCCAACAAGCATCCAATCAAACAGGTCACCTGGCCACGCTCAACATATCTCAAGCCTTCTGTATTTGACACAGCTCCCCGCGCATCAGCGACGCCCGGCAAGCTCTGCCATGTCAGCCAACTCTCGAGATGCAGCACTTGTGGCCTAGCGGAGGTAGCATCCGAACCCTAAGCATATCCCCCTATCATATTTTAAATAGTTAAGTGGAATTAGTCCCAATACATGCATCCTAGCCACATTTTCTGGGGGATATGAAATGCATTGAAATGCTAAAGAAAATCATCCCCAAGTAAACATCCACAAACCTTGGTTTTTGTGGCCAAAAACTTGGTTCCTCATCAAATCGTCCACAGTCGGTGAGTTTTCCCACCTGCATTGTCTCAGAGGGCTCACGGATCATCATCATCCTGCCACCATGGAATTCAAAGGGACACTAGATGTTTGTTGCTCAACTGGAGCATTGAACACAAGAAATATGGATGTAAAATTCACCATATTGGGATAACATGGGATTTAAGACCCAAGAATTATGATATATATATAAATATAATGAGTTTCTCACTGGAGGATGGACCTCGAATTTTTATGACAAATTTTCTTGAAAACATTGGAAACTGCTGATCGACCATCCCATGAAAGTTTCAAGGTGCCCATCAACTGAGACAAGCCCATGTGTGAAATTATGAGATCCGAGATTTGGGCATAGCGAAAGAAGTGGATTGATGAGAAGTTTCGGAAGTTTCCTGCATGAAACCTGTGGATGGGCCAGCGAAATCCTGCACCACCAATTTGGGATGGTTGAAACATGTTGAAACCCTATAAATCATGGGATAAACCATCTATCAACTGGTGATAACCGGATTTCGCTGGCCCATCCTCAGGTTTCACCCAGGTTTCACCAATGGCAGCTGTCAACCCAGCAGAACGCCATTGAGCCAACGTGGCTTTGTTTATCACCTCATGCCATCCAATGGGGTCATGGGGCTACCAACCAAAGTACCCTCTGGTAAACGTTTACAGTTTGCGAACTTGAAAATGGCCATTGAAATAGTGAGTTGTCCCATTAATAGCATGGTGATTTTCCAGTTCGTTTTATGTGGTTGTTTACCAGAGGGTAGCCTCTGGTTATTTAACATAGCCATGGAAAACCACCATTTTTAATAGGTAAACCATCTATAAATGGGCCAAAATCAAATCATCTTAGTATTAAAAAAAAACACATGGCTTTGGGTTGTTTTCATGGGGCATACACCCATTTTCTGGAGGACGAATTCGTCCTCCGCCAACTCTATGAACTCTCGCCGTGTGGCTGTGGTTTTCTGCACCTTAGCGTGGCGTGGCACGAGAATCTCGGGATGTCACTTGGGATCATCGTTAGACATCCATCAAGAGGATCTATAGGATGTAGATGTTGGAGCAAGCAAATAATCTGAAGAGATTTGATCGCTGAAATCGCAAAATCCTGGGGATAAATTGGATAAATGATGAACCAGCCGAGTACAACATATTACAACCTCTTTGGTTTCGCGATTGGCTGCATCACAACTTGGATCGTGAAATTGCCCAGGTCTGAAATCATCCAACCAACCAACTCCAAGACTCGGAGTTTGGGGATTTCCCACGTGTAACGAAATCGAGGCTAAATCCCCAATGTGTAACTCCCCATTAAATCCCAAATCCCCAAACAAAATCCCCATGAAATCCCTAGTCCCATTCAATCCCAATAAATTCCCATGAAATCCCCATAGAATCCCCATAAAATCCCATAAATGAACCCGCGCGACTTCACGTTTCGCTCAAGGCACTAAGGTGTGCTGAGGAACGGCCTCAGGATGCACCTCACAGGTGGATTTTTGATCCTCGCAACGAGGCGCCTGAGCCACCCGACCTGCTGATCTGAAAGATTGGGATGGGATTTAGTTGGGGGTTTCATGGGAAATTCATGGGAAATTCATGGGAATTTCATGTGGATTTTAGTTGGGGATTTTAGTTGGGGATTTTAGTTGGGGATTTAATTTGGATTTAGTGGGGATTTAACCACTGTAAATGGCGATTTACTAGGGATTTTATCCTGTGGAAATCAAACAAATGGCTGGAAAAACCCTGGTTTGCGAAAAGCATCGAACTATAGCTGGGACAAAAATCTCCAGCCATGTTCAATTGCTGGAGGGTAAGAATGTGAAAGTTTTTTCAACTTTTTAGCTCCTTTCATGAATATCTCATCCTTATCCATGGGGATTTCTTACCAGAATGATCATGTCAGAGTTGAATCTTTGGGAGCTGTCCAATGGTGTCAAAGTCTGTCAGTTGAAATAACTTTTGGAATTTAGATGGGGGGAGAACACATATGATGGAACAGTTATTCCCAAAAACAATGACACAGTCTTTTCCAAACAAATGGACAAGTTGTTTCAATGGAATACATGTGTTATCCATTTTTGCTTGAATAACAGTTCCATGCGTTTCCCATTTTCTTGGGAATATATGTATATATATAATGTATATATAAACGTAAGGTATATATAATATTATATATAATATATTATATTACATTATATTATATTATATTATATCATATTATATCATATTATATTATATTATGCTATTTTATATTATATTATATTATATCATATTATGTTACGTTATCTTATATTATATTATATTATGTTATCTTATCTTATATTATATTATCTTATATTATATTATCTTATATATTATATTATCTTATATTATATTATCTTATCTTATCTATCTATCTATCCATCTATCTATCCATCTCTCTCTCCCTCCATGTATATATATATATGTATAATCCACGTTATATATATATATATATATTCACAAAAAAATATACGATTCAACGATTTCTTTCTTTCACCTCAGGGATCAGGGCGATCGCCAAGCTACCACCAAAGCTCTGAGCCAAAACGAAGAGGCAAAGTCCCAAGAGACGGAGGAAAAGCATCTGCTGCTGCGCAGATTTTTCCTCGGTTTTTCTGTTTTCGGATCGTCTTTTTGAGTTTCAATTTTGGTCAGGTCGAAGACAGTCAGACAGTTCAAGAAAACCACAACAAACATAACGTTCTTGGCAATTCGTTGCAAGGTAACCATCCCATTTTTGGAGGGTGCAGTGCAGATATGTGAAGAAAAAATTGGGGAAACGCCGAGAGTCAAGCACCAAAGCTGTGCACAGCCGAAGCTAACCTTTTCACAGGCTGAATTTGTCTTGAATTCTTAGAACTTGAGCCTTAGTGCTGCAGATTCCCGAAAAATACACCGTAGAAAAATCAGTTCAATAAGTAGTATGTGGTTGGGAAACTCCTGGTAGCTCCTTAGCTCCCCATTTAATAGGGAATATGAATACCCATAGCTCCTTAGCTCCCTCCTAACCACTGGATAGATAAAGGGTGGTGCCGCCCCAGTGATGTTTGTAACGATGGTCATAAAACTGGTGGATCAACTGATCAACTCGCCACGAAAAATTCGCTGCGCGGATCGTCTGAGATCTCACACTTTTGAGCTTCGTCCACCACTCTTTTTCTGCAGGTCTCCTTGACGTATCGCCACAGGACACAGGAATTTGACTCCGGTCACATAGCAATTGAAAATGATTTTCCATGATTCTCCTGTTTAAAACCCTGATTTATATGGGATTTTCAAGGATTTTCCATTGCCACGTTTGATTATCGGAGTCAAATTCCTTCGCATCTGATACTTTTGGATCAATTGCACGGCGGGTTTTTGGTCCATTGGTCCTCTGGGTGCCGTAGCAAAGAGGCAAACATGGCCTAAGCTGCACGTCGCTGACGCCGTGGATCAGCTGTACAACCCTAAAAGGTTCGCGCAAAACATGGCTCCCCATTTTGTTGGTCAAGCGGGCCCCCACACATATTGCGAGATACCATCTGGCTATTTAACATAGCCATGGACAATCATCATTTTTAAATATTTTTAATAGGTAAACCATATATAAATGGGCCATTTTCCATGGCTATGTTGAATAACCAGAGGATACTTGTGCATGTGTCCATCAATCATCAGACACAGATCAAATGCGGGCGTTCAATCCTGACCTACCCGTCCCAGTTCCGGAATCAAATTACCACTCTCTCTCTCTCTCTGCCATATACAGCGTGTATGCATGATATAGATGCAAAATACATACGTAAATAATATATAAATACGTATGATAATAGTTAACTATCAACAAATTAATTAACACATAGTTCAACCGTAATTAAACAACACATAATAATATGACATATTATCTGATTCCTAAGTAGCTAACAATCAACAAGAATCCGGACATAACTTCTATGCCCTGTGCCCCAAAATTGGCTGAGCCGCGCAAGCACTGGCAGAACTGGAGGAACGCAAGGCAGCTTGAGAAGCCTCAGCTGAATGGCTTGATGTAGCACATGTAGCCAGGAAAGGATTGGTTCATTAATCAATTTTCTGTAATTACTAAAGTCTTTACATTATATACTGAATTGATCTCAAATAATAACTCATTAGTCAATTAACATGGGATACCCCAAAGTCCAGTAGTTGATGTTGCTTCCAATAAACTCTGAAATGACGGCCGCTGTCCCACATTTCAAGAGATAAAACACACACCTTTTGCGACTGGTCATGGTACCCATGAAGGCATGGCACCCATGAGGATATTGACACCTAACCCGCCGAATCCCCTGTGAATCATGTAGTTGAGATAAAGCAAGGGCGGGTATCCCTCATTTCAGGGAAGAAACAAAATTGAAATACCTTAAATTGTCAAACCCCATTGTCAAAATTGTCAGAGCCCATGCTTTCTTCTTTGACCATTCTACGAACACGTTCAGGTGTTTTTTGATGTGGAAATAACATTGATTTCTCAGGCTATTCTCTATTCTCATTGGGCATTTCCACTTCTCAAAATCCAGCGCGCTTTGTGCGTCCAGCCTTTCCAACAGCTTGGCTGAAGTTGCTCGCTGCCTGGTGCAAACATCGCCATTTAACAACAACGAAAACACCATAGCAATCTCCACCTTTGACGACCAACAAGTCCTACTCCATTAATGGGCCGAAGTCAACAGTGAACTCTTCATTTGTCTATGTATTTAAAGCTGTTTCTTAGGCCACTGATGCTTTCTTTTCGCTGAAAATCCGCCCGCACCGAAGGTGCTGGGGCGTGATCTTCCAGATGGCACTCGTAAAAGGTTACAGGTTTACCTGGGGGGGGGCATTTTTCGGCCAAAACCTCCTGTTTTTGATAGGTCGTGACGCTCGCCTTCAAAAAACACTGTAAAAAACA
>Ga0126342_10012615_pt1:0-2500 | contig 15060 bp, 13 predicted proteins | sample Cyp1metagenome_FD_92528 | JGI IMG/M metagenome (GOLD analysis project Ga0126342, IMG submission 92528) | Coral microbial communities from Lord Howe Island, Old Settlement Bay, Australia - Cyphastrea 1 metagenome | ecosystem: Host-associated > Invertebrates > Cnidaria > Coral ...
AAGAGACTGAGGGCTCATGGCGAGAAAATGGATCGGAGACAGACAAAGCAGACCCGGGACCCAGTGGTACCGTTTGCGCGCACTTACGACGTCGCACAATGCTGCTTGATCTGAAGATGAGCTGTAAACAGTCAATGGACTCGGCATCGAAGTTTCCTGCGCGGCTACAGTGATAAAACGTGCGGATCCCCTTATCTGGCTACTGAGTCTACCGCAGATATTGAAGCTCCCACAGATTGCCAGCCTTGAGACGTTCCACTTCTTGTAGAACCTCTCCTGCCAATGTCCCAGCATCAAGGATTGACCGCCCGATGCCCTGACTTTCTGGACTTATCAGTGATGGATTGATGTTCCCTGAATCCAGGTGCAGCAACTCCGACTCCTGGATTGTTTCCAGCCTCAGCCACCACCGATATCAGATACCACGGATCTCATGACCGTTTCTGCATCTGGGTAAAGGTCAAAATTGGATTGGATGCAAACAAAGAATAGGATGATTCCCGCCAAGAAATATCTAAAAAGGATCAAACTATCCCAAACTCATGTTTTGACCTATATATACAGTCGTTGCAGGCGCATAGCGAAACTAAGACGCCAACGGACGCTTCTGTCTCTCCGTCCATTGCGTCTCCAGCAGCATCAGCGGTCAAGGAATGAGATTGTCACAGATGGAACCTGAATGGATTCTATGCCCTATGTATAAACCAGCCCCAAATTGGAGGTGTTGATGATTGGGTTTACCATAATGACTGGGAAACTCACGCCTTCATCTGTTCAAGTGTAGCTGTCTTGTCATGTTGTCATTTTGACGGATGACGTCCAAACCAATTGCTCGTTGACTTGCGATGGCTCAAGTCCCGCAAACTTCTGAAATCAACGAACGGCGAGATCATTCGATAACAATATTCCTGAGTTTCTTCTGGTCAATGTCAGCGCGAAGTCTCAACAAGACCCTCTGCTGTTGCGGGCCACAATTGGATTGTCCATCCGATTCGAAGCTGAGGGCAGTCCCACATGTTTGTTCGACAGGAATCCCCGGTCGGACGTGGTTCATCACCAGAAATTCGGGACAACGGGAAAACCTAAGTTTGTTCTCAGAAGCCGTGGTTGTTACAGTGTGTTTAACATGAAATATGCCAGCAAGCACAGTTTCCTCTCAACACGCAAAAAGTGGCCCACTGATAGATATACATATATATATACACATATATATATATATATGTATATATACATATATATGTATATATACATGTATGTACATAATAGTCCCAATAGTTACCCCGAGTTTCAACCAATTTCTGGGATCATCCACACACGTCCAGTCGTCATCCCCAGTCCTCAGCTCAATGGGCTGGTCCTGCCAGGTCAGGTTCATTTTTGTGGATGATTTTACACCGAAAATGGTTTGCAAATGTTGGTTTCTTCAACATTTCTTGGATCCCTGTATCCATGCAGAGATCATTTGCCCTGAGGGTTTTGGATGGTTTTGGGACACCCGAAAATCATCCAAGTTGTTGGTTTAAATAACAGGGAAACCAAGACGGACCAAGAGTTTTCGGGCATCTCAATTTTGAGAAACATCAGCTGCTTTTTGTTGGCCTGATGTTCCAACATCAACCAATGGGTAGGTATTTACCAACATCCACATGCCATAGAGTTGGTTATATATGCCATCTTGTCCCATGACATTCCATTTTAATCCCCACAAAACAGTTGGGCTTAGAAAAAACCCTCATGTTTACCCAAAATGTGGTGAAAATCTGAAGATACTGCACCTCAAAATCCTTTGGTCATTGTGATTTTCCTTCTGACACGTCCATCCTCCTGCGTGCAGTTGAAGACGCAGCTAACCTCGAAGGGATTCCGCAGCGTCTCACTGGCCTGGCTATAAAAACAGCAATGGAATGAGATGAGATGATAAGTACTATAAGGCCTTACATCTGTACATCTATATATATAACATAGACATTATCATGAGGTGAAAGTAGGTTATAGTCAAGATACATTATGATCATTATATATGCACATTAAATCACATTGTTTCTATGTTACTATGCACTATGTACATGTGTACATATGTACATGTGTATGTACAAACATGTCGAATTCCTGGCAAAACATCCCTTCAATCTGTAGTCCGCCAAAATGCTAAGCAGTGTTAGTTTGTTGTTTTGTATTGACTTCAACCTACTATATAGAGCTCTTAATGGAAACACATCTCACTGATCGCCTTCTTCCCGGTTCAAAACATAACAGTCATAAGTTGCATTTCTGACTGTGTTTGTTCTATAAATGAGGATTGATTGCGATTGCAGTTCATAATTGATGAAATAGACATTAACAAATAACTCACCTTCATGGTTGTCTTCCAGTCTTTGGATGTCAGAATGTCCTTCACACCGTCCCATTTAAAGTATCAATCTGCTTGTAGTGATGAGGTTTGCAAGCGCGGTCTCTCTCAGAAGCCTTATATACTCCACGTTGAACAGAATGTTTGAAA
>Ga0126342_10012615_pt1:7500-15060 | contig 15060 bp, 13 predicted proteins | sample Cyp1metagenome_FD_92528 | JGI IMG/M metagenome (GOLD analysis project Ga0126342, IMG submission 92528) | Coral microbial communities from Lord Howe Island, Old Settlement Bay, Australia - Cyphastrea 1 metagenome | ecosystem: Host-associated > Invertebrates > Cnidaria > Coral ...
AATTCTTTCCGGAAAAAAAAAAAAAACTGAATCATCAATGATATTGAATATTCTTGGATTGCTTTGCAACCTCGCAATGGCTCATCCAATGATTTCAACTCCTCTCAGTCTCAAAACTTATGCTGGCCTCTGAAGAGGCCACGGGGGACGCAATGTGTGCATCTCAATCTAACACTCTCCAACACTACACATCTGGGAACAGGTTGCCTCAAAATTAGATGGCTTATACTTCACATCGCCAGTCCATCCCTCCATTTTCGGTCTCCTAAGCCTTTCATTTTGACCAGGAGCCAGCAGTACCCATCTGAAGCCATCAACCCTGGCATCAACTGAGGCTGTGGCTTCGCATATCCGGGGCTCTTGGCATAACCCACCGGCGCCGCCACCATGGGCGCTGCCACAGGCGTCACAAGGACCTTGTGGTTGGCTTCCAACCTGATCTCCATGATGTTGCCGGTCACCGGGGACACAGAAATTATGCATGATTTATGACAGTTATAGGAATTCTTTAAAAAAAAAAAACATAGGGATTCTCGATGATTCCAATCACATCCAATCATCCAATCCCTACAGTTTCAGCATCTTTCAGCAAGCTCCATCAACTGTTTTCCACTTGCCATGACTCTGGGTGCACCGGACGCTGCCCTGTGCTTGGCATATTGCCTTGGATCTTAAAGGTTTGACAATGCACCAGGACCGCAGTGATTGATAAATACTGCGTGGTCAAAAGATTACATTACTCAACTATGATTGACCTGTCAACCAACAGATTTGGATGATTTTGGAGGGTCTCGACTTACCACATGGTGACCCACAGGCAAATGGTACTAACTGGGCACACGAGCTTGTCCAGCTCGACGTAGAAACGGTCGTCCGAGGCAATATCAGCTAAACTAAACTGCCTGACCATGGAACCACGGGGCAGTCTGAAAATGGAGTGCCATTTTATCCAAGGGTTTATCATCACTGGTTTATCCAGATCTAGATCCACTCAATTTTCCCATTAAATTGCCATTTTCGTGGTATCCCTCATTTTGAGATACACCCAAATAGACTGGCTATCACAGAAGTATGACCTCGGTACCCTTTAGCGGTGTGGCTTCTGCCTGCATTGCTTCAGGACCTTCGCATTAATGGCTTCTTCTGCATAACCCATCTCTTTCAAGGACCTCAAGCGCAACAGAAGTACTGGTAGCTGCACTACTCAGACTGGATTCTGATGTTTCTATGCGGGGTAGAGAATATGGGTATGGCTCAAAATGAATGAAACGAAACCCGAAATTATTCATATTGTTTAGTTTAGTTTAGTTAGTATAGTATTGTCATATAATCCTACTGTTGACCAAGTTTGTGGGCCGACTGGTACCCGAATTTTGAGACATACCTATGTCCTGAGGATCTATCTACTAGAGATGTTAAGTAGTCTTCCGGGACAACATCGAGGCTTCCAACCAAAAGAACAACGGTTCATCCACGCATCAGCCGTATCAGAATTCAAATGGAAACCTCGGAGACTTCTGTGGCCTGAAATATCAGGCGTGTTTAAATATCCCATCAACCCGAGCTCCAGACTGCAGCACCAGCTCATCTCCTCACGGAAGTTCAAGAGAAGGATCCAAGGAGATATCAGTCGCTACACCCTACTGCAATCATCCAAGATGGATGTATGAAATATATTGAAATATCGCCAACCTCCACTTCATTCATCATATGTACGCCCCGTCCCAGGTGGCCACCAGTTCACCTTGCTTCCATCAATCCAACCCCCCTGCGCCCTTCCCTCAGTGGCCTTTGCTGTACTCCCGGTTTCGCCTCGGCCAAGCAGCCTACTTCACTTGGAGCTCGTGCAAGAGTGGATGACCCTCAAAAAAGATCCAGCATGATCCAGCCAGGTACAGCTCCCTGCATCTGAAACCTCCGCAGCTGGAAATGGAATGGACTCAACGATGCCACCGGTTTTTTTGAGCTGCGGCACCATGTCCAGAGTCCACCAACCCTCGATTTTTTGGGTGATATCAGCGCCTTCAACTCAGCCCCTCGTGGTAAATCAACATATCTCAACTGATCTCAACCAATCATTGGCATGTTTGGGCAGCCTGGAACCATAGACCTCCAAATATAAGAGCAGCGTCTTGAGGGCCGGACTGTTCAGCCTGGCATTCTTGTCGGGTTGAGAAATGGCACAGAAAGTAGGCTTGGTTGGGGCGTCAAAACCACTCATCGATCCAAGTGTCGGACGGGTTGCTGTGACCCATCGCCAGTTCAAGATTCGCCAAAAGTGGAACGAACTCTTCCAAGTTGGTTGGAATATCAAGAGCTACAGCTACACACCATTGAAAAAATGTAGAGACAAAGCTGTTGACTCATTCATAAACCGCCAGACTCCTTCTTAGACTACAGATTGAGGAAGTTCAGACCTAAGTCTAATGCTTCATGTTCAGTCATAACTTTTGGAGGTCTCACTCCAATGCCCACCTATGGTGATCACCAGCTGTATCCTTCCCAATATGGCGCCTTCATGAACCAGTTCTGGCCAACACTGTTCAGGCTGCCTTGTGGACTCACACACATGGATGATTTGCATAACCAATCATGTGGGTATGGCTCAAAAGTGAGGACATCCATGGATTGACTCGCTTTGGGTACTTCACCATCGTATTTCCCGGGAAAAATGGCTGTATGAAAATAGGGTATGTACCCTCCAATTTGATGGTTTATGTATCAATGATTCTTTCCACTAAAATGGCATCTATCTGGGGTGTACCTTTTTGTCAGAACCCTCCTGAAGGAAAGCGCTGCAAAACTCTCCGCGGTTCCCGGCTGATCCACTCATCTGCAGTTGCCCGCAGTGCATCAGTGACGTTGGTCAGGATGTCACTTGGCGTTGGAGTAGCCTCAAGGGCCAGCTGCAGCCAACCCTGTAAAGGGACGCTTCAGAACCCCGGACTTTTGTCCACACATGTAGTGCTGTCAAGTCATGACATACGATGTTTATGATTATGTTTATGTATATAATTACATATATAGACAAATATACATGTACATATGCATAATATACATATATATATATATATGTATATATACACATAATTTTAATAGTATATATATATATATAATTCTAATAGTATATATTATTTTAATAATATAGATATTATATATTATATATATATACATTGCTGATACTGATGAACCCACGAGTTCCATGAATGCCCTTTTCCAAATGCCTATCTCTGAGGGGGTCACTGGTGTGACTTCCATGGGAGCGACGGCCTCTTCTGGCATCCCGGAACGTGCCTGCCTGGTCCACTTGGAAGGCGCGCGAAAAGCGACGAGATGGAGAAGATCTGTGGGAAATGATCATGACCTATAGTAAAATCATGTGTCATAATAATAATAATAATGATGATGATGATGATGACTCTATGACTCTATATATAGGTATTATTCTAGTCATAGAAGCAATGATGGTGATAATACTAGTACTAAAAGTAGGGATACTGATAATAGTAGCAATGAACCACGTGATGCAATATGTCAAGAGTGAGCTCAAATGCATAAACCAAACCTCCACATTGACATCTGGATTTGATTTTCTTTCTATAAATCTCCCTGTCACCAAGAGCGACAAAGTCGGTACAGAAGCAGCATGTCACAGTGCGAACCTCTGAAGATGCGTGATGAACGAGTGCCAATCCATTCGCGCTCCAGTCTCAGACCTTGCAGAAACTTTCAGGCTTTGGATGGCTTTGATGCTTCCCAAGGACGAGATATGACGAGATGAAATGGCAACTGAGGGCCCATGCGCTCGACCTGTGATTTGCAGGAAAATGGCTTGAGCTGCCTGGAAAGCCATCAGCGTGTCAGAAAGCTCAGCGGCTGAGCCTGGCTGTTCTGTCAGACATCCGCCGCGCCTCCTTGGCATTTCGATGTCCCTGACATCGCAAGCTTTCAGGATGGATATAGGATGGATACATGGCAAAGTTTATGTCACTATTCTGCCAGTCTGAAAGCTCACTTAGACGTTGGAAGCTGTTCGTAGATGTTGGAACTGACTGTTGAGTCTTAAATGTCCCATGGATGTTCCATATATTACATTTCGATAAATGTCCTATTTGTATCCCCATTTTTTCAAGCCATCCGCACATCTTGCCTCGGGCAGCAGCGACCGAACGTCCTGGAGCGACAGGAGCCCATCTCGGTCCTTTCAGCGGACACGTCAGGAGTGATCTTTGCAGCGAAAAAAAAAACTGTGCATCCTAAGCAAAAGATCATCTTTTGCAAAGATCTTAATCATTCTTAATCTTTGTTCATGATGTTCATGGCAACTGCTTTGGAAATTCATGGGTTCCCCATCAAGTGATATCAAGTCGTTGTTTCTTGTTTTTCCAAACCAAGTGGGAACTGCCGCTTTTTGAAAAGCACTGTCCGCCTTGTCAGCAGTCTGAAAGATCATCTGGATGCATGGCTCAATCGTTGGGCTTCCCAAGTCGATGCAGGCCTCAGATTTCAAGGATTCTGGTAGAGAATTCATGTGAATTCAGACTAGCTACGTCTACAAACTACAAACTGGGAACTGTCCCTCCAGGGGAAAAAAATGGCACCTAGAGAATCAAGATTTTGCCCTCTGGATATGCCATAGCTAGGCTACATGCGAACTGTCCAGAAAAGCTCAAACCCCGTGCATGCTTTAGGCTGCGGACCGCCACAAATTCCGTCCAATCCTGCGGGCTGACAAGACTATCTATGTTGGTTGACCCCAGAAATCAAACAAAGTCTCATTGAAGAAAAGTGTGATTGGATCATGCCCAATAGGAAATAAGAAATGTGGGGATGTTATTTCTATTCAAGGAATTTCAAGGATGATGATATGATATGGACTTATGCATTTGCCACACTGAAAAACGGCAATGTTCAAGCCATCACATTGTGGCGACACAACGACCAGTAAGGGCCCGACGACAGCATTTTTGTTCTGGCTCAAGTTCATAGCTGCAGCGGCACCTCTTCACCGCCAAGAATTTCATCATTTCTGTTTGGGTCCATATGTTCACTGATACAGCATGATACAACATGATACAACTACAGATTGGAGTGGTGGCTGCGAAAGTAATTTTCATCAGTTTCTTCCATGTTGCACTTGGATCTCTGACTCCGAAATCAATCTGCAGTATCCCCAAACTTGCCTTGAAGCTACTGTGATCATGCCACCAATACTTAGAGAAGGACCCTGTCAAGAAGAGTCCAAAAACCCTATGGGTCTCACCATCCCCTCCTCTCTTATTTATGAAGTCAATTTACAAAACCATCACTGGTCACGTCAACCCGTCAATCGGGAATCCAGACGTTTGGATTGCTGCTCGTCATAGCCACAACTTACAAACTTTCTCACCTTGAAAGCTCGACCATGGAGCTGCACAGGTCATGGGACAGCACCTATGCTGAGACATGCAAGACTTGACACCCCAAATCCACCAGTTGAAGAAAACGCTGAAACTTGAAACCGAATTGAAACCTATTCTCAGGAGGAAATTCCTTCCTTGGACCCATCTTGTTCATGACCCAAAGCCCTAGTTGTGAGATGTTGTGGGCACTGGGCTCCCGGACCAAGACGGACTCCTGCAACATGCCAGTCCCTTCGTCGTCAAACCTGGGCGTCACTGAGCCTTGGGGATCATCAACAGCCTCCATCGATGTATCGATCGATCATATCACTTGGCTGGTTTTCATCCATGGGTCAACCCTCTGAACTCACCACGTTTCATCTTTCTGCAAATACGATGTGTCTTTGCTCAGATTTTGGATGCAACGCCGAAAAAGTACCCCATCCATGCCAGTGTGGTTCCTATGTAACCAACAGAATCCAACATGATCCAACATGAACACTCCCACCCTCTGGTGCGGATCAGCTGCTCCTTGAAGACACCCTTAAAAGATGGCATTTCATTTGGCGGCCACTCCTGGTGCAATTAGTCTTGAAACAGGCTGTAAAGACCTGATGATTCGATGTGGGTGCATCCACCAATGCAGAATGCTTCCATGTCACAAATGCAATCAAATTAAATGAGTGATTCCTTTGGATAGTACTGCTATTGGATTACTTGGTTGTTGAGCTGGTCAATTGCTGAATCTGGAAAGACAGGAGACCTGAGCGATCTTGAGGCAAATCAGCTTGTAGAATGCCTGGGTTCTCATGAGACTCCATCAGGTCACCTCTGGCTTGCTGAGGTTTCCCATGGGGGTAGCCCCAAATCATCCAGTCATTAGACCATGAATGACTTAACATTATAAAATATTATAAATATTATATAATATATATATATATACCTATGGTGTATGTATATATATATGTATATAAACCTGTGGTATATATATATATAAACCTATGGTGACTTCGGGACCATTTTAGGAAACCGCCAAAGAACTGGTTGCTGTGCCAAGTCACATCGCGCTCGCAGGTCGTGACCAAGCGGTTCACCAGGCGCAAGCCTTTCTCCTGCGGGAAGAAACAGAACTGGCACCACCTGAGAGGATCTCTATATCACAGGTGTATCGGGAGAATGTGGGTCGCCCCAATGCAGTTGAACACGAACAAAAAAAAAGGGGGCTTGAGAAACGTGCACAACTTCTGTGAAACGTGCGCGACTTCTGCGAATTGTGCACAACTGCTGGGAAACGTGCACAACATCTCTGACACGTGCACAACATCTCTGAAACGCGCACAACATCTCTGAAACGCGCACATATAGAATACTTGAAAACACTGGGTGGGGGCGGTAAAACACGTTATGCTCGTAATTATATATATATGTATAAGTTATACGAGTCCGATATATGTGTGCTTCTATTCCAACTATGGCTGGATGGTCTCTTATCTCTATCTTCATTTCTTGGAGGAAACGCACCCAGAAGAGGTCTATGCTAAGCCGCAGATTGCAAACGAGTCATCCCAGCCCGCAGTCCATCTGAGTGACTGGGATGGCATCGGAAGCCTCAGGATGTGCAATGAGGGATCCGAAAGGACCCTCAAAGTCTCAAAGCATGTTATTCAAATTTGACAGCCCTTTGCAAGTAATGCTCATAGAATCTCTCCACATGGCTAGGTGATGCAAACCTGGACAGACTTGCGGCATCAATTTCTTTGGCTCCCTGAATGGACCACCGGCCCAGTGCACATGTTTCCTTCAGCAAGGCCGTATGAACCGGAAAACATGTTGGGACTGTTGGGACGTGTTCAAAACAACCAACCAACATATCGGGTTCCAGCAGATCCACCAGATCCACCTCATCTCAATTCAGCAACTCGTCCATCAATTCATCCAAACTTCAACCAATTTATAGGAATTATAGGTGCCTGAACATGGGGGAAAAAAACCGTTGCGGCATGTTGTGGCCATTGTTATAGGACAAATGACAAATGACAAATGGGTATGGGTCAAAATTAGGTACCCCAATAATTGGATGGTTAATACTAAACTAGACTAACATCTGTGGTCCCCTAGGTCTTCCATTTTGACCCACATCCAAATGATGATAAACATAGATAAACTGTCAATTTCTGGG
>Ga0126342_10012616_pt1 | contig 15060 bp, 11 predicted proteins | sample Cyp1metagenome_FD_92528 | JGI IMG/M metagenome (GOLD analysis project Ga0126342, IMG submission 92528) | Coral microbial communities from Lord Howe Island, Old Settlement Bay, Australia - Cyphastrea 1 metagenome | ecosystem: Host-associated > Invertebrates > Cnidaria > Coral ...
ATATGTATATGTATATGTATATGTATATGTATATGCATATATCTGTATACAGGGTTGCGCCCATGCGTACCTTTATTTCAAATTATTTCTATTTTTTTGCAGCAGCAATTACAGCGTTGCACCCCAGTTTCATGGCAAGTTATGTACCACCTCTTTTCGGCTTGCCAAAGGTGACCACTCTGCAGGGACACACTCGAGATGTGCTCAGCATCAGCTTCGACCCTGAGGACAGTTTGAATCGGGGCAGATTGGAAACGTATGAAAACCTATTGCTGTTAAAGGTTGCGCAGCGTTTCCTTGTCCTTTCGACTCTGGCAGGACCATACACTCTGGAGCGTTGGTGATGAAGGCAAGCTCATTGTATGGAATCTCACTACCTTTGAGCAACATCCCGCGCGAACGGAGACTTGCCAGCGTGAACTTGGACCACAATTTCCGCACGATATGAACTTTTTCGCTTCAGCTTGCAGATGTTGGGCATCAAGGGCTTCAATTTGCTGGATTGAATTTCCATGAAAGTTCTTCAGATTTCAGGCCTGCTCAGCTGCACCTGGTTTCTGATGGATGTTGGACCCTCACCCTTTTCTGATTTTTCTGAGGAGCCTACAGCGAAATGGTGCGCCATCAGCAGCATCGCGCAGGACACCTTGACAATATGCAACTGATGATGGAAAAGTAATATGCACACATCATGGGCACATGACTTTATATGACTATGCCATCATACGGCCACATGTTCCAACATACAGTAAGAACTAAAACGCATATAGCATGTTTACACTCGATTGCAATACCTAAATGCCACCGTGCAGCGTGCACATGCCTGGATTAAAAGGCGGTAGGTGCTCTCCTTTTGAAAACTCTACACGTGCTACCTGCCAGTGGGAGAAAGCAGGACCAAGCTACTTGCAGTGTGATGCGGAATGGCAAGCAACTGCTACAACGCTTCTCTCAGTATGCGCTTGAGTATCCCGGCAGAGGTCGTTTGGAAATCTGCAGTGCCACCTTGCTGTGACTGGCTTGTCCTACGCAGCTTGCATCCCAGTCCTACTGGGAAATCTTGCCCCAGCTAAGGTTTGAGACGGAGCTCCATTGCGCCCAAATCACGCGACTAACTCACTTTCCTGGCAGCAGTGCAGTATTGGCTGGCACAGACAAAGGGTCTTTGCAGGCTGGACATGCCACAGGAAAGGCGAGGATGGACTGTAGAAAGTCCGAGGCAAGTTCAGGTGAGCTTGAACATGCTTAAAGAACACACCTGCAGATTCACGGTATGCTATTCACCTTTTCAAGTCAATTATTCTCTCTAGATTTCCCTCAGCCTTTGTTTTTGGGGTTGATTTCAACCAGAAATACTGGCAGGTCTACATGTCCCTCCCCAACGGCAGTCAGCCCAAGAGCTATGAGTTGCCTTTGCACGGTCTTTCCTGCACTGGCCTTTGTGTCTCAGTGGATGGCCGCTCCCTTGTCACCGTTGGCGAGGACTGGGTTTCGCTCGCAGGGAATTCCTTGATAGGCAAATCGCATCGTGAGCCGGAGTGCAAGGTGGAGATGCAGCGAAACTGCGTGCCTCTTGCTTTTACTGAAAGGTTGTTTAGACACTGAGAGGTGCACAGAGGCCGGTATTAGGGCTGACGGGTTAGTTTAGTTCATGTACATACGACAGGTGCCCATTAATTAAAAGGACAACAGAGGATGGCAGAAGTCTGAGAACGCGACTGACATAGGGTACAATGGCAGGACGGCGTCATCTTCATTCTGGGTGTCCAGGGGTTAGCTTCTCACGATGAGTGCTCCAGCTGCGGTTCATGCCATCGGACCATCTGAAGTCACCATAGAACAATAGACATCCATAGACATCGATAGACAATAGGACTGCAACGCTCATTCTATGGCACGTGAATGATATACCCATTATGGCTATGGTGCACAGGGACACGCAACCCGTCACATGCTCATGGCAGCTTGATGGAGAGAGAGAGAGAGAGAGATTGTCTCTATCTGAACGATTTTGAGTATCCTATCATAGTCCTATCATAGTCCTGTCATTCATCTTCCCACCCTAAGGCCAACATAGGCCAACCCTTGTGTGCCGCAGGCTCGCCATGCTACCGGTGGCCTTGCATGTCACTGACATGGACAAATTCTCACCAGAGGCACAAAGCATTTTGGCCTCCAAGGAGATGCGAAACCTGTTGACAGAGCCTTATTGGATCTCATTGCGACCTGCAGAGAAAGGTTGAATATGGTTGAATTGTGTAAAGTGTAAAGTTTAGTTGGCTCAAGATATCTGTAGCATGCAATCAGCATCCAAGATCTCATTGCATTGCCTCAGCTTGCTGGTATACACCCTACTGTAGCGGTTCACACAGAACAGAACCTGAATGGACAGAGACAAGCTAGCAACCCCTACCTTCACCCCATCATGGTGCACTGGTTCATATTCAACTGATTCAACATACGAAGGAGGAGATCCTGAAGCTGGAACGCCGTTGTGCAACTTTGATGAGCGAGTGCCGGGGCATGAAGGAGCCGCAGGGGGTATGAGTGCAATGTGTCAACACCATTGCGTTGTGTTTTTGGATGAGAAGCTGTTGCAATAGCTCGCGGGGTAAGCTTGCGATTTGACGGAACTGAAAGTGTACGATTTTCAATGTTCGATATGTTGTCAATTGGTGTCAATTGCAAATGCCGTGCATTTCACACCGCTGCAACAATCCCACCGACTCCGCTGCAGTGACCACAGGACCGCTTGGAACGCGAAGCTTCTCTCCATGAAGAGCAGTGTGCAGCCAAAGTGGCGCAAGCTCGACAGAAAGACCAAGCTGAAATCCAGGAGAGTCATGATTGGCTGGTTGGGCACAAATTCGCTGCCCGGATTGATTGATACTTGCCGTTTGATTGTAGACGCAAAACGTATTATCCCGGCAAGAGACCCCAAACAGTGTTGGGGGAGTCAAAGGAGAATGTATTATATTTAATGTTGATGATGATGTTAATGTTGATGATGATGTTGATGATGATGGTGATGTTGATGTTGATGATGGTGATGATGATGATGATGGTGGTGGTGGTGGTGGTGGTGGTGACGATACTGATGATGATGATGATGATGATGATGATGATGATGATGATGATGATGATGACGATGACGATGATGTTGATGACGATGATGGTGATGCTGTGTTGATGATGATGATGGTGATGATGATGATTATGCTGCTGATGATGATGATGACGATGATGATGACGATGATGATGATGATGTTGTTGTTGATGATGATGATGGTGTGCGAGCCTGCGCAGCCGAGATACTCATGAACAGCCATTTGTGTGTGGAAATTTACAGGAACAGTGCCGCACGCCAATCCCGCGACACTTGTTTTGTGCGTGCCTGCGCAGTCGAAAATGCATGGACATGTCGCAAGAGCCATTTTGTGTAGACATTTGCAGGGAAAACGGTCGAGGACACCTCCGCGGCCAGCATTCTGTGCGAGACTGCGCAGTCGAAATGCACATGGCCATGTCACAAGAGGCATTTTGTGCGGAAATTTATAGGGAAAATGCCAGACGCTAATCCCGCCGCCAGCATTTTGTGCGAGCCTGCGCAGTCGAAATGCATATGGACATGTCACAAGAGGCTTTTGTGCGGAAATTTACAGGGAAAATGCCAAATGCCCCGGATACCACCTCGATTGAACACCGGGCCTTAACTGTTACCGGAAGAACCCCTCAGTGTGGCCACACTGTTTGGGGAATGATAAAGATGTGTACAGATCAAGTCCAGTCTGGACAAGATATCAGTGGGATTCAGAGAGTTGAAATGTGAGCGCTGCTTCTGTGTGTAAAAGTCTGGATTGGCAGGAGCTGCAGAGACGGTATGGTGCCCTTGAAGAAGCATGCTCAGCCAAAGAGCGCGAGAGCCAACGACTGATGAAGGCAACCAAAATGGGAAATCTCATCAAATCTAATTATATATATATATATAATTTGTTTTTGTTTTTTGGTTGATATCCAGAGTTTGTTCCTGTCACTTTTTCAAATTTATATCATTTGGGATGTTTTGTTCAACCAGCCATGCGGCCCTGGTTGGGGACGCCAGGCCATGGAGAACCGGCACAACGAGGCGACGGATCAGCTTTCGAAGCTCTACCAGCGCAAACTGAGCCACGAGTCAGACCGCCACCTGGCACCGGTGTGATGAGCACATGGAGTCCACACTACTATAATGAGCATATAAGGTGTGTGTGCATATATATTTAAATATATATATATATATAAACATCATTAAACATCTTGATTAAGAATTAAGAAGGATGTGTACAAATTCATGGGTAGATCTCAGTTTTTTTCATAGAATTTAATCGTGTATCATTACTGATTTGGTAGCTATCGACGATCGATGCCTTTTTGTGTCCATGGAGGGCACGTCGTTGGAAGATAAAATGTGCTGAGGGAGTAACATTTGTTCACTTGAGTCTACACCTATGGCAAAATCAAAGGTCCTACCGCCTACGATTACTCGTCGTTGCAGCGCATGTTTTAACAACACTCTACTTACGTATTGTGTTCTTTTCTGACGGGCAGCGGAAGCGGGAAGAAAGAACAGTTCGAATTGGATTGACCCATGCAGCGTGCCCCCCTCTCCCTCTCTCTCCCTCCTTGACAGGCTTACTGGATTTGCAGATCCAGAAAGAGAAGTTGCAAGAGCAGATGCTGAAGGACTAGTAGCAGCACGCAAGGGATATACGTTACAGGTGTAATGAAGCTTGAATCTGGAATGCAATATTGTTCGGTATGCACATTCTTGATGAAATGAATGCAAGGAGCGGGAAGAGCATGAAGAGCAGCTGAAACAAGCTGCTGCTGCTGCCAAAGAAGAAGAAAAGAGATTGCTGGTGGAGCGAGATCTTGAGATCAAGAAACACCAGGACTAGCTTTCTGTTTCTTAAGCAGGGAAGATAGAGAAGCAGCTGGAGTTCTATGATTTGCAAAGTTTTATATACTTTTCCATGATTGCCATCTTTGATTCCTAGTATTCCTAGAGCTATCTCCCCATGAATTCCAGTGGATTGGCTGGTGGCCAGGACCTCTTGGCCTTTGTGCAGCATCGCTTTGAAGTGGTGAGAGAAGACACTGCTGAGGCGGAAGGGCTGTGCTTGCGGGCCTTCATTTTCAACCATTTGATCCTTTTGTTCGTGTTATTGTTGACAACCCCCCAAGAAAGAAATGACATCTTGGTATACATCTACAGAAAAACCTGAAACAACTTAATGTCCAACCCCCGCCGAGTTGTTGCAACCTTCCCAGCGGGGGGGGGTGAATGTCTGTTCCAAGCTGCGAAGTTCAGGAGCACGACCAGGAGGTCATGCGCTTGAAACACACTGGCTGGGAGGCTCTGGAGGAGCAGAAGCAGGTGCCACTGGCTTTTTGGGATGTCCCACTGGCATGGACACATAGCACCTCCTAGCCGACCTGAAGTCACAATGATGGCTTTGACGAAACCATTGTTTCAGAGAAAGCGTGGCGCCATGTCCATTTGTCTGACCTTCAGCTGACAAGGTGGAGGTGGACTTGCGAAAAGAGCAAGAATATCTTCTCCGAGGCTGGATGGAACATGATGGAACACAATGGAACAAGAGCATCAAGGATCTTTGGTCGCATGTGATAATATCAGCAGTGGCCCAACTTCGGACAATGGTTGAGGCTGAGTTGATGTCAATTGGAGATGAACCTGCCACAAATATCCACAACTAAAATATATAAAATCAAATAAAGAGAACCCTTTCTTTGTACATTTGCTGCATGCCTGCCGTGACGATCAGCTGTAGTCTGACCATGGCAAGTCGGACGTAAGCCTACAGAGATACAACGGCTCCTTACAATGGCATGGATTTGGTTCCAACGCAGCAACTCAACAAGCATTTGGTACTTGTAGAAGGCATAGCGCGGTAGTGTTCATGTTTACACGACATGAAATGGCGAACAGGTTCCCAACGAGGAACATCTCCCCAAACTCAAGCGAGTGAATTGAGAGTCCTCGCGCATCCGCGCGCACCGATGTGCCGATCGCAATAGCCATGGTGTTTTGAAGGGCTGCTTGATCGCCGTGTGGCACCATGGAGGCAGCATCTGCAGCAGCATCTGTGGGCTTAGCCCCCGACTTGAAAAAGCGAGTCGAGATCATGGCTGAACATGTGGCCAAGAATGGACAGGACTTCGAGAACACCGTGAGAGGCAAAAATTCCAACAATCCACAGTTCCAGTTTCTTGCTGGTGGCGAAGGCTCTGAGTATTACCAGGCGCTACTAGCCGCTCACCGTGGCTCCACTGTGGGTACCGTGGCAGTCACTGATACCATGGACCTCTCGGAGTTGATGAAGAGATGGCCCACCCCGGAGATCATGCCCTTGAGCCCGGAACATGACAGGCAGCTGACGGAGATCTTGAACTCGTTGGAACGAAACTCTTCAAGGGAAGCCATTGCTCATGGGAGGGCTTGGGTTGAGGCACGTGTTGACCTGGCCCCAGCTATTGCAAGTAATATGATGAAGCGTGTGGTGTTTCTCTCCAGCAGCTTGCACCGGCTTCATGTGTTGTACTTGCTGCACGACATTTTCATCCATGAAGCACAGCGGTTGGATACTTTGAGACCTTTGACTTCTGCCTTCAAGCCCTGTCTCGTATGGATGGTGAGGCCGACTTACCAAATTGCACAGTCCGTGATGCCTGAGAGTGAGGGCTGTGCGAAGATTCGGAAGCTTTTGACCTTGTGGGTAGAGAAAAATGTTCTCTCCAGTCAGGAAGCCGACGAGATTTCAGCGCTGATGGTTGCAAATGACTTGCCGTCTCCGCCCCAACCAGGCAGATTGCTACAGCAGGTTGGAGTTCAGATGGGCATGACAGCGTCACAGATGACGCACGGCTCCCACGGCCTGGTAGGCAGCATCCTTGGTGCCCTGAATCCTGGTGTGCCACCGGTCCCAGGGCAACCTGTCCCACCAAACTCAGGTGTGGCTGTGCCAGTCATGGCAACACCCGGAAACACCGAGGTTCCAGCACCATGCCAGGCATTGGTGCCCAGGCTTCCCGGCCAAACACCAGGTGTACCAGGTGCTCTTCCGCTACCAACTCCCAGCGAAAATCCGGAGTCTGTGCCCGTGGGTGTCATGTCATCCATGCTAAAACAGGTCTCCAGGCGAGGCAAGGACTTGCACGCAGCGTTTGTGCCCTACCGACCACTGGATCCATTGTACACGCCGCAGGTGCTGCCACCATTGCCGCCACCGAACTCTCGCTTAGTGGAGCGACTGGCACAATTCTATCGGATAGTGGGTGATGCTGCAAAACCTGAGCGACAGGAGCGAAGTCGCTCACCACCGCCGGAGCTGAACTGATTGCTCCATCAATGGCTTGCCTTATGGTGATGTGGTGATTCATGTGGCTAAAGTTGCCACCAGAGCTTGTTGTTGGCTTTGATTGCGGAAAAAATGATAAAAGGTTCGGTCAGTGAGGTTTCTCTTGAAGACTGGGAAAGCCCAAACCATCCTTCACTTTATGATCATTGGCTTTTCACGGCAGATGGCAGATGCTGCTCATGTTGGACACACCCCAAAATCCTAATTGCAGCCGAGTCATCTTTTATCCCATTTTTTGCCGCAATTCTTGCCTGTTCTACCCCAGTCCCATGTGTATAACATGTATAACATGACCGCACTGCACTAACTCAAAGGCATCTCCAATGCTGGCAGGTCTCGAAATGCAAGAGAAGGACAGAGAGGCCGTTGAAGAGAAGCAGCAGGAAGCTGCCTCCACGCTGAAGGGCTTGAGGCCAGGGGGAAAAACCTGGGTAGATGCTCCCGGGAAGGGAGGAATAAACATATTACATACATGCATGCATGCATGCATACATACAAACATACATACATCCATACATCCATACATCCATGCATGCATGCATGCATGCATGCATACATACAAACATACATCCATGCATGCATGCATACATCCATACATCCATACATCCATACATCCATACATCCATACATCCATACATCCATCCATCCATCCATCCATCCATACATACATATATATATATTACTAATGTTAGTAATAATTATATATAACAATAATAAGATGAAGACGAAGATGAAGATGAAGAAGAAGAAGATGAAGAAAAAGGAGAATAAGAAGAAGAACATTATTGTCATAATTCATGGTGCAGAAACATATGACAACGATGGTGAAGAAGATGATGAATAAGGAAAAACAGCAGCAACAGCTTCAGACAAACAGTAATCACAACGACAGATATGTGGACTATGCATAGACGATGCAGTTTTCAACAAGGGCCCTCCAAAACAGAGACTAACAAGCAAGCGGCGGAGTTGTTGTGAGATCAGGGCTCAAAATTAAGGAAACGGTTCGATATCTGCTCGGCATGCCATGATAAAGGCAAGCCCCTGCCTGGTGTGGGCAGGCAGTTTAGTCTCAGCATCAGTGGTACTGGGTAGGTCACCTTTCTGGCTCAATGATTCAATGAGATCAATGAGGGGGGAGTGAATGAAGCTGACTTTGACAGTGATTTTGGACTTGTGAAGCATGGCCTTGCAGGGAGCAAGCAGAGGAGTTGAAACGCACCTTGCAGAGCCTTCAAGGTGAACGCGACGATCGCGCTGCCACCCTGGCAGAAAAGGAGCGGCGCATCGAAGGCTACAAGTCCAAGGCCTGGAAAGCTGCGCTTAAGCTGGAGGATGCCAGAGGCATCCCGAGGTCTCAGATAGCTGATATTGCTGTGCTATGCTGTGCTATGCTGTGCTGTGCAGTGCTGTGCAGTGCTGGTAGGTGGTTTCCATTGGTTTCCAATTTTCATTTTTGTATATTGTTGATTATTGTTGTATCTATTTTGCATTCGTAGATTTGATGCAGACATGTCCGCAACCTACTCTGATTCACATTTCTCAGGTAGGCCGAGACAATAATATGTAAGATGTAACTATATAGTAATTTTATGTAATTTTGACGCTGATGCAAATGGAGTAAGGATCTTTCGTGCGCAGGAACGAACACTGAAGAAGTTCAAGATCCTTTTGGATAAGAAACTGGCAGAGGTGGTGGAGTCTGTGCAACCCAAAGACTCGCTGATTCAAAAGCTGAATCAGGACCGGGATGAACAGGGCTGACTTCTGCAAGCTATGTCAACAATATCCAGTAATGCTGGACGAGACATTGTGCAACATGTATGGCAATGTATGGGATATATGATCAGGGTCCTGGCCTGTGCGGATTGACTCACACCCTCCTCTTTTTCCACGGCCCTTCTGACAGCAGATAGAGCATGTTTCACATGAAACTAAAATTTGCAGGATGCGAAGGCAAGGGTCAGAGTGTTTACTCAAAACATCTCAAAACTAAAGAGACTAAAGTAGCCCCTTTCTATCCCTTTCTTTTACCCAGTTGATCCCAGTTGTTAGATGTTGTTAGTGCCAGGATCTTTCAGATTTGGAGTCCGAGTTCGAGCGGCAGCTGACCGAGCAACGTGTCTTAGAGGAGAAGATCGACTCGCGGCGACAGCACGCTGCCATCCTCACACAGGCTGGGCTGCGGCTGCATCCGCCAGAAAAGTTGCACTTCGAACAGCTAGCCGCCCCCAAACATGCCGTGGAAAGATGTAGCAAGAGTCTTAAAGAGTCTTATGGCAGCTGGAGCTTGTTAATGAGGCTCCATTTGAAACTGATTCACTCCAGCAACCTGCAGAACGAACCCAGGAAGCCAAGGGGTTTGCGGATCGCTTGGCGGAGCTGGACACGCACATCTACAAATTTAGGACACACGGATCGCAGGCCACTCACTTATCAGCAACATAATCATACATTGCGTAATATATACTGTACACAGTTAGTACAACAGTTGATTTTAAACAGTTAATTTTAAATAGTTAGTTTTAATGTGACCTACTTGAGGGCTATGGTTAATTATGGTTGGCTCTCCCTTTTGCTTCTGCTCCCCTTCAACGACGCAGGAGTGATGTGCACACCTTGGTGACCCAGACAGACTTGCAGGAATGGCCGAAGGACTTGCGGATTCATTCGCCAGTCGTGTCTTTGAAGGTTGAATAGTCGCCAGACATTTCCAAGACCTGTAGTGACAGAAAAGCAATAATACTCCACCCACAATTAATAGTTTATAGTATTCGAACCCATTTATGATTATTTTGGGGATTTTTTTTTTATTGCCTTACCAACATTATGCAGCTGATGCCCGTCATCACCGGGGTCCTCTTCCAGGAGATCCGGCGGCTGTACCACACCCACGTCTGCGAAGATGTCCAGGGAAATCAGCGCCTGCCGCTGGAGGCTCGGCCCACGTGCCGATTCCCTGGGTGTTGATGGGTGTTGTACGTTGGGCCAATGCGTTGTAAAAAGTGAATCAAAGTGATATAACATGTAAAACCATGTAAAACCGCCAATGTGTCCAAGAATGGTGGTAATGGAAAGTATAAAGTTAACCATTGGTGGAGACATAATGTGAATATAGCGGGGATTATAGAATGGACTGTTTCTCTGGCATTTCCTTTGTTGCGTCGCCATTTTTTTCCTGCGGCCAGGAGATGATGAGGCAAATGAGAGTAGTGGAGAGGCGAGTGACCAGCCTCGCAGCGAAAAGCAATCAGATCAGAGCCATGGGAAAGATGGACATGCAACGAAAGGCCAACGCGCCTTGGCAAGTCCCAAGACCAAAACATCCAAAACCGGGCACCGGTTTTGGCCTGGGATTTTTGGGTGCCCCCATGGCAGATGATGAATTTCTATACATTTGGCAGAAATAGCTACCCCCTCATCCCACTTCCTTAGCTACTGGGTCCCCTAGTAGCACGGTTCTCTCACGTTCTCTCGCTTAGGAGAATGCCACTTTGGTCCATGAGCTCAACCAGTTGAGAATGCTCAAGTGCTCCTTGGTCAGAGAGGTGAAGGCGTTGACGACGAAGCTGAACGCCTTGGAAAATGGCACAGAAGGGGAGGACCAGACGGGCGGTTAAGCAGCTCAAAGCACTTGCTTTCTAGATTTGCTGCCTAGACAGACTGGACATGCCGGCCCATTCCGCTTTGGGAAAGGAGGCTGCGAATGATCCGCCAAAGGGTGAGAAAGCTGTGATTGAGGACAAGGCGGGCCTCGAGCTTTTGAAAACCAAACAAGACATTCCAAACCATAGTCTATCGCGATCATCAACAAGGCACACACACACAAACACTAAGAGCGTTTATCATTTCATGGTTGGACATTGGAATGATAAACACATAGTGTATTCAGAGTGTTTATGCATATATTCACATGCATACATGCGACTACTATATATATATACATACATCTTTATATACCAACATCATTCATCCACACAAGTATGATAAATATGACATTGATACATCAATACGCATGCGATGAAGATCCCTGAACAGTTTTTCAGCTGTCAGGCACCAAAGGCAGCTCCATCTCCCCCGAGCAAAGTCTCCAAGGTGCAGGAGACCTGCCATTTGGAAGCCGCAAGATGCCATGTTGGCCCAACAGTGGCACCGGCAAGCATCCACGAATAGTGAAGAATGGACAAGACATGATAAGCGTGGGTTTTCAATGGGTTTTCGGCTTCCCTGATTCCTTTGTTGGAGGTTTGGTGTCCCAGCGCCCGAGTTGGAACTGAGGGATGACATTTTGGGCCTACAACTTAACATGAAATAAACATCAAGATTTGAGAGGAAGCAGGGAACCACCGTGATGACAGTTGAACCATGTTTAAAATTGTTGGACATTGTTAAACTATGTTAAACTAGTATTTAAACTAGCCGATTTCATTTCCTACAGGGGATGATGGGATCTTCAGCCATTGGATGGTGCAGGAGCCCAAAGGTATTCCTGGGCCGCGGCAAAACTCTTCCCGCGAGTTGCTGCCCGAAGTGCCCCAGAGGCGTTCCCCCATACCCCGCTGAACGGAGTCAGACCTGGAAGATGGCTATGGTCCCTAGGCATCAGTAGGTTTGCTATGGTTCAAAACTGTTTGCCCCCGAATGGATCATGATGTCGATGTCCAGCTGTGGACAACATATGGACACATAGAGCGAAGTGTGTGGACGACAGTATTGACTTAGCTCACTATGTCTGAATGATGTCTCACCTAAGCGGAAGACCCGCTGAGAAATCCTTGCTGTGGCATGTGCGTCCCACGCTCTTACAGTGTGTCTGAATGGCGGATGCACGCTGCAAAAACATGCGAAAGCAATCTTGGCCCATGCAGCCCGTGTTGGAGCCAATGAAATGCGATTGTTCGAGCGGAATTCGGAATTTCCGAATTACCAGATGTTGCTTCAAGAAATAGAGTTATCACATGTTGGTGGAAGCCATACTACAGTCTTCCCATCTATTACCAATGTTTTGGCGGCAAATTTCAGGGTGCTGCAAGGTTTGATCTCTTTGCCATCTCAGGTTTCCACATAGGCTCACAAAGGCCATGAAGCCACAAGAGTTGGATCCTAGTTTTCATCCCATTGCTGCCATTTCGGCAAGTCCGCACATGAATTCTTCTGGAAACCGTGGCTGTGGGAGCGAAAGCAACGTGTACTCAAGAATTGCGGCACGAAATGGCCACAGATGTAGAAGAGAAGTATATATAGAGCAGCTCCATTTGAGACACATTATTGCAAGATGCTGCAAGATTCTGCAAGCATCATCAATTTTGTACCATTTGATCCGATTTTGATCCGATTTGATCCGATTTGATCCGTGTAAAAACTGCTACCTTTGAGGGAACGTCTCGTTCCAAGCGCCATATGCTGCGAAGCTGGAGCATGAGCTGAGGCTGAAGGCTTGAGACTTGATGATTTTTGGATGTTTTACCAAATCCCACTTTGGCACACACACACACATACCTACATATATGATCATATATGTATAATTATGTATATATACATATAATATTACATAATGACATAATGTATATTTATACATTTATTGTCATTTGTCCAATAGTTTTATTCGCGATGTCAGGACTACATTCAGCCATCCAAATTGCCCAGTTCTGGCTGGCCATCGGAATGTCAGGTCAGAGCCTTGGGGCGGCGATGTCCTTGCTGAAACTAACTGGTTGAGGGGTGAGAACTGGTGACCCAGCTGAGGTCAAGAGATCTCTCCGAATCTCTTTGCTGCGAAACTCAATGGACTGCTGGTGCTGGTGCTGCTTGAACCTTGGAATGAGGATGGTGGCAGGAATGACATCCCTATAGGTTTTGAATTGGATGGTGGAAATAGCACCAAGAAAGTGTATGATGGCTCTGTTCGGATCCTAAACTTGACCTAATCAAATGATGTCAAAGATTTGCGTATTTTGTATATTTCCGAGTGTAGATCCTCCTCGTTTCTCTGACCTAGAGGTTTGACTGTTGGAAGAGTGATTTGCACAACCTTGATCTCAGCCCAGTCGGCAAATGTTCAGGATTGCTGCTGCAATGGCTTCGCAGATATGCTTTGGGATCCATCGCACTATGTCACTGGGAAGTGTCGTCACTGCTTGCCACCTCATGCAAGCAACTAAACAAATTTGTAGGAGCTGGTGCGAATGTGGCTCGCTCTTAAGCAGCCTTAGATTAGAACTTGTGATGCCTATGGTTCCAAACCATGCCAAATACTCTCCCGTTATTAGTGCTGAGAATCAAACAAACCCGACACATTGCAGATGCTTTGGAAGCACCGGTCTTGCTGGTGAGGTGATGACCATCGTCTTCTGTGGTCTACCGCTGCCTAGTTGCAAACATGCGAAGCCTTTCAAAGCCTAGCTCACTGCATATAAAGGTCTCCAGGCCCATTCAATGCCAACCTGGCGCCCGAAACAGTCAACAGCTCGATGTTTGTGTCAAGCAACCAGTCCGGCAGGCATCAAACGACATTCCACACATCAGGAATAAACGGGTACATTTTCTCGACATAAATATCCTACACGTAAATCAAGAACAAGAGCGCAGGTGTCAGGTGTCAAATTGTGCGGAACTGTGCATAAGTTTAACAAGTAGAATTGACAAATTATGCTCATTGACTCCAGTCTTCAAGTCAAGGATTGCACTGCAGCTTCTCATGTTGATCCTTTTCTTCATGTTGTTGTGGCACACTTTCCTTCTTCGCCTCTTGGCACTGCAGTTCTCTGAGTAGTTGCATCATGTCGCATGGCAAGGAAGACAGCACCAGGAATCGTAGTGAATGGGAGAAGAAACTCAAGCTCGGGTGAGCTCATCAAGACGGTCGTAGTGTCTGCAGGTCCAGAACGCCTAATTAGGTGATCCAGAATCCAGCTTGGTAGAATGGACGGAAGCCATTCCAGTGGGCAAATAGACTCTTCTAAGTCTTCTAAGTGCTCAATCGGACATTGACAGATTTGTCTTGCTGCTGTTATGTGAGCTTTCCATCCATCCATTGCCTCATTGCTGAGGCTATGGCTTACTTCTGGAGCTGTGGGGTGAATTGCGAGGGGTGGTCCTCTTCTCCTTTCTGCCGCTGTGACACCAAGCATTTTCCAAAGGATAGGGAAACCAATGAGTTTGGCTTCGCGTAATTTTTGTGCAAATCAATCCTTTTGGTACAGAATTCCGCAGGGAGTCTCAAAGTCTCTTTTCTGGACTGGTAAACATGGGAATACCTCCTGACCAGCTCAATTCGGTTTGATCTCAGGCGCTTGGGCGTTATGTTAGCTGCACGGGTGCCGCGACTACTGGCAGCACTGCACAGTATGACAAGGGAAAACTACTGGGTACCTGGTTCTTTTATGTTCTTTTTATGTTTTTTCCGATTTTGCATGACTGTAAGCGATGAAATTTGCAGATCAATTTGGGAAGGCTGGCCTTTTAACGGATGTTTGTTTCTGCGTTTTCCTTTACTTTTTCCCCACCTGCCAGGTGAGGATTGTTAGATTTTATCAGAGCTGTTGTCCTCCTCCTCCTCCTCCGCCTCCTCCTCCAGTTTCTCCTCGACCATGTCTGCATCAACTTCCACCTCCACTTCCGCCTTGCCAACTCTTCGCCAAGC
>Ga0126342_10012617_pt1 | contig 15059 bp, 14 predicted proteins | sample Cyp1metagenome_FD_92528 | JGI IMG/M metagenome (GOLD analysis project Ga0126342, IMG submission 92528) | Coral microbial communities from Lord Howe Island, Old Settlement Bay, Australia - Cyphastrea 1 metagenome | ecosystem: Host-associated > Invertebrates > Cnidaria > Coral ...
ATATGGGATACCCCCCATGATGTCATGGAAACCTCCAAAATATTGACGATCTATCGATATCGAGTTGGGATCATACGATCGTCATCGTTTGCATCATTCATATGCTGGTGTACAAAGGGGTATAAAAAATGTAAAAAAACATCCATGAGTAGCATGAAGAAAACCAACATTACTTCAATTTGAGATTGTGTGCTCACCAGCTCGTTTCTTTGATCAACTGCATGAGCGAGAGCTGCCGCAAACACTTTTCGCCGAACAAAAGGCATGGTGTTACATCACGTGAAAGTGGCATAGCAAACAACAGGAAAATTTGCAGGGACAGAAACAAGACCGACCAGCGCGAGTGGTTACATAGCCTTACCAGTCATCAACCAGGCCCTCTGTTGTAACAGGCATGAAATACTGCGTGGTTGATGATTCGCAGCCACCCAAGGGACGCCATCTTCTAATGGTGCTGGATCAAGGGTTCCCATTTTTTTCCACTGAAAAACACTGTGAAAAATTGGGGTTATTAAGCATGACAATAAGTTGGACAGTACCAAAAATAAGTTTGACAATATTGATTCACCATTACGGATAACCATTATCCATGTCCAATTGATTAACCAAAACAATAGTCCCAATAAGTTGGGATATGGGCCCCCTATATCAAACTTATCGATAAGCAACAATCAAGAAACCACGTTTGATATCCCAGGTTGGTCTCACATGTGGCACATTTTAGCACATACCCTCTGGTAATGACTAACAGTTTGCTATACATGGCCATAGAAATAGTTGAGCCTATTCAAAAATGGTGATTTAACGGTGATTTTCCATAGTTTGTATGTTTACCAGAGGCTACTGCCCAAGTTCACCGGAATTGCCCCGCCGTGGAGGTTGTGGTGGTGGTGGTCGAAGTCACAGTGGTGGTCACCGTGGTGGTGGTGCTGGTGGTCTGGGCCGAGCCATGGATTTTTGGGGCCACCAGTTGGAAGATCCACGGAATATTTTTCTGGAATATCCATAGTATATCCATAGTTTTAGTTTGTTTTCATGGTAGTTGATATCAACAAGTCTAAAATGGCGCTTGGATTGGTCAAAGAATTTGGGAATCCAAGCATTTTTTGAGAATCCAGTGAATAATCTTTGGACAAATCCTGAACTTCAAATCGGTCAAGAATAGTCAGATGGCTATGGATCGCCTCAGGGCCCTTCTCACACGCTACGAGCAGTGTTGACCTCCTGACGGCTGATCTCCGAGATCCGGACGGTGGAGGTTGTGGTGGTGGTTGTGGATGTCACCGTACTGGTGGTGGTCGTGGTTGTGCTTGTAGTCTGCGAGATGGATGAGGCCCGGCCCGGTTTGTCTGTATTTTCCATAAAAAAAGCGACCAATGTTCCACATTTTGTGGGTCAAACTGGAGTTTCCCATGGCGATTGCTTGAGTTTCCACTATTAGCAAACGAGGTTGGCGAACCAGCGGCTGATCCTAGGGAGTTCCCCTAAGGGCACCTGACCTCTTGGGGAAACCAACAGGAGATCCAGGATTCCAGGGATACAACGATGGTTTCTACGGAGAGGCACCGTAGAACCAGGATTAAAGACATAGCTGAGTAAACTCTGGGAAAATTCGATGAACTTTGATGCCAACATTGATGCGGACCTTCGCATATTTGCTGCCTTTATTCCTTGCCCCGAAGGATCCCCAGCTTTGTTTGGTGAGATTCCGGTTTGTTGGTCAAATCCTTCATCTTTCGCTCGTCAAAACCAGCATTTCCATCATTTGAATTGCCAACAATTTCGGGCAAACAATGGGTATGGGTCAAGTCGTCAAGTCATTGGGTACCCCAATCATCGGATGGTTAATCTTAAACATAGACTAGTCAATCTGTGGTACCCCAAGTCTTAATTATACTTTTGGGTTAGTAGATATTTCCAATACGGGTTGTAATCATCCCCATTGGAGGTTAAAAATGATGACTGGGGATGGGTTCTAATCATCCCCATTAGACCAGGTAGTATTATCCACTGTAATCTAATTCCTGTAATAGCAATCCCATTCTATTAATTATCTTATATCGTAATAATGACCAATAGTTATAACCAATAGTTATACCAGTCATACTATAAATATACTATATTTTAATAATACCATGTAATAACCAACGATATCTATGGCATCTATGGCTCATGTCCCATGCCGCACCGTGGTGGTGATGGTGGTCGTGGTGATCGTGGAGGTGGTGGTGAAGGTCGTGGTCGTGGTGGTGGACTCGGCGTAGCTGCCAAAAACCATGGTGAAGCGGTGTCATGTTCCAACAAATAGATGCTAAATATATGATATATATATATATATATACATATATATATATATATATATACATATATATATACATATATATGATATATGACATATGTGAAATATATGGTGTGAAAGGATGTTAAAGGTCAGTTCGGTGTTTCCAACCACGATCGGTGTGTGAAACACACCGAGAAAGCACACAGAATCAGGGGCTTGATCGATTCCATGCGGGCAAAATTGGGATCTTTTTTCCTTTTACTCAACACCTACGAGTTGGGATATAACCCCAAAACTATGATGACATTTATCCACCTTCACTGGAAACCCATCTCACCGCTGGATGTTCGGAGGTTTCCAATCATGGTATCTGTAGTATCCCACATCCACGTCACTCCACCATGGGTCGCATTGAAACCGTGACGACTGGGATTCCACACAGTGATGGTGCTGGTGGTACTGGTAGATGTGGTCGATGTACTGGTCGATGTGGTCGTTGAGGTCGTGGTGGTGTACTGCAGCTGGGGAGATGTTCACCACAGGGGATATTACCCTCTGGTCATTTAACAGTTTGCTATTGAACATGGCCATAGAAATAGTGGATTTTCCAATTAAAAATGGTGATTTTCCATAGTTTTTTGTATGTTTACCAGAGGGTACCAGCTAAAAAAGCGAGGATTTCGGCAGCGATGGTAGCACTATGTGGTGCTTTATGGTCATCCCATCCCATGGGAATCCAAAGATATTTCACATTTTGGGTATATTAAAATCCCGATGGATGACCCCCAATATTGATGTGGAATCCAACTTTTAACCATGGCACATGTGGATATTTTTACAGCAAACATTGAGATTTTCATTTCACGCGCAAAAAAATGGGGATTGAACCGGAAAACATGGACGCTTGATCAGCAACAAGTGGACATTTATCCGGGACTCAACAGGTCTCAGAAATAGTTGTTGTCGATTGTGAGTGCTATCATGTAGTGGCTGGGCTTCCTATCTTCACATCACGTCCATGAATTTTCCGAAAGTTGGGTTATCACGGGTTATCATAATCCCCACAAGGTGGTGCCCCATAGTTAGCTAAGTTGGTTTATAACTCCCATAACTATGGTTTATGGCAGATATAACTATAGTTAATGGGGTTTATAAACCAACTTATAACTGGGGGCACCATCCTGCAGTAAATTAGGTAGTATCTCCGACTCTGTCCACCAGGGCTTATCACAATCCCCAACAAGCCCAATAAGTTTGGTAGTATAAGTCCCTACAACCAACCAGGATATTGAAGTTTGGTTATCAACATGCCTAGTAAACTAGGTCCTAGGTGGTATACCCGGTATATGAATGGGTATAATACCCAATCATTATGATAACCAGTTGATTAGTATATAGTAACCGTAGTAACCAATCAACCAGGGTATTCTTAATGCCTCAGGTCGATCCCATCTGAGCTTGACACGCCTCACAGGCTTGTGCACGTCGAGCGATGGCGTCCTTTTGCTCTGGGTGGTTTTTGCAGCCTGAAAACACCGGCTGTGAAGGCCATGAGTTGGGGAGTCAAGTCATTGGTCAAGTTGGGGAACAATTTTGACCCACGCCCCTGTGTCAGCCCACTTTGGACTGGAAAGGATGAGCCAATGCCACTGAGGATAGTATATCTGAAGTGCCTAAAGGTGCACCAATATGTTTTTTCAAAGGTGATTTGCAACGGCCGGAGAGGATTGGTTGTCTAAGTCCAGGTGTATTCTGGAAGAGATGCCGGTCTGCTATGTGATTTGCCCCACATTTTCTTTGTTGGGAGGTTTAGTCTCAACTATTCTGCTTGGTCTTTGGGATGCTAAAATCGCTCAAGATTTCCCAGAGAAGCTTCCTTGGGTGTGTCCACCTGGCTACCGAAATCGCCGCGCCTCCCTTCTTCCAGCATTGAGTGTAGATGTCCCAGGCGTAGGAGACGGTATCCTGGGTTCTTGGGATTCCAAAGCAGCGACTTGACGAGTTAACCATAAGCAGGAACCATCACAATTACAGGAACCATCAGCAACCACAACACACCTATATTTGGCTGTTAAACCATGTTATAACTATGTTATACCTGGTTGGTGGTGCAATAACCATTTTGAAAAATGATGGAGTTCGTCAATGGGAAGGATGACATTCCATATATGAAATGGAACAATAATCCAAATGTTCCAAACCACCAACCAGATACCTTCCAAATATTCACAAACTTGGCAAGGCCAAAACCATGGTTGATTGCCATTCCCAGAGGCAAATCTAGAATGCGGGATTCACTCAATCATAATCCTACCATTTGGGGATGGTTTCAATCCAACCCATAAAAATGCTGATTTTGGGGATGCTGCAGTTTTTTTTTAACACTACAGGAACATAATTCACATCATCAACCAATGGCATGCAAAGTTTAGGTAAAATGGATGAAATGATATCATGATATCATAATCATTATATACAGTATATATATATATATGTATACATATTTATCATCATGATATATCGATCTATCCATTGCACCTATGTTCCACCCTTTGTTTTAGCTCCATCAACCAACCGGATGCCGAATTTGGGCTGAGCAGCTGGTGCGTCGTAGTCGAAGAGGCACCAAGCACCACAATGAGAGAACCTTCGCCAGCGCGGTGACGATGGTGTCACCAAAAACACCCTGAAATGTAGGGTAAACACTGGTCTTTACTCCACCTGTCACTATCCCAACAGTCCAATTCAGGGAATTCTGGAATGCTTGCTGCATATTATCACCGATATGAATGCCAATTGGGATCATCATGCTACCGAGGAAGTAGAACCACTAACCACCAACAAAAATTGCGAGTTGACCAAGAACACGGAGGTCCACGTGCCGTGTGTCGTGTTTTGGAACTGAAGCTTCAGCCAAGGGACATATGGTTCGCCAAGGACTTTCGGACCTGTGGCGTGTCACTGTCCTGGCGATGACGAAGTCTATGGATAGGGGAGCCCATCAATCCACCAAAAGGATCTACAGACCATCTGATTTACCACCCAAAATTAAGGAGACCATCCATTAATAATACGTAAACTCTCAAATTTACCACCAAATTTGGGCATCTTACCGCAATTTGTCAGTACTTTTGGCCGATTTTGTGTAAGGTACTTTGTGGGTCAAGGTATACTAGAACGCGGGGGGTGGGTAAACAAGAAAGGGGCATTTCGTTGCCAACTTTCAAACATCGCCACTAATCATTTGGGAACTAACCAACGATGGAATTACTTGGAAGACAGCCGAATTTCCAGCAGAATCATCCTGGAGTTGATACATTATTATGTGCGATGATATTTCTGGGGTTCAAAAAGTGCATGGCTATGGCTCAAACATGTGGTGCCAAGGGACCCGCTTTTGGAGCGGTCATTTCTACGACTTGAAACCATCTCATGACTTTGGACATCAACCATGTTCAGCTGATTGGATCTGTTATCACTGGTGTTCCAAATGCTTTCAGGCAAGGGCACTTCGACCTGTTGGAGTCTCAAAGGGTGAATGCCCTCTTCAACCAACAGCTGTCAAACAAGAATTGCTGTGTCATGGCTGCCTAAGCCTTCAGAAGTGCTGGCATCACCAGCGCTGCAAGTGGTCCATGAGAAGATTGGTATGGGGGTTATAGTTGCAATAGTCATCCCACGATCATGAATGGGATTCCAATTATAGTGGGTATATTAACCCAAGTCGATTGCCGTATGACCATCCCCCACTATGGGTGAATCTAATCCAATCGTTGACCATGGCACATATGTACCCATATCTCAAGATTTACTCACAGGGGAAGCATCCGCCCGAAAAAAAGAAAAACTGAGCAGTGTTCAAAACCCTCTGTCACTTTATTCTACTGGTTTATTCTACTGATGATGATAATCCCCAATATTTTGGGCACTATAACTTCCGAACTAGTCATCAATCGAACATCATTTAACCATCATTTATCGATTATACAGCCATGTTGACAGGTAACACTCATAAAAATCATGGTTCCCCCTCCGGTAATCAGCTCCATGGCTAGCTGGATTTTCTCTACCATTCACTTCGATGATCTTCCCAGCTATAAACATCTTTTATCCATTGGGGATTTTCCAGCCACAGAGATGATCGATCCGGAAAGTATATCTATGACCATTCCCACAATATTCCCTATGATATTCCCTTATGACATACCAGCATTTCTGGTTGTTGGTATACCTACCAACCCCTCTGAAAAATGATGGACTTCGTCAGTTGGGATGATGACATTCCCAATATGATGGGAAAAATAATCCAGCCATGTTCCAAACCACCAACCTGATTTGAAGTGTTGGTTGAACTCCCCATCCACCCCGATTTTGGTTGAGCAGTGTTCGTCACAGGCCAAGGTCACATCGCAGCCCTTGGTCTCGGGACTGTGATCTTGCCCGTTCTTGCCCACAATACCACCTCGCGCGACACTGAAAAGGTGCGATTTTTAAGGGGCTTTCCAAAGGATCCCGGGATCCCCCAATGATGCTTCCATAGCCATGGATAATAGCATATAGCTGGATGCTTTATTTATAATGGAACAATACCACAAAAAACATCGATGATTTGGTTTTGCTCCGTTGGATCCATATGGGTTTTGTACTCACGCTATCCCCACGATACTTGAAGACCCTCCAGATGTTTGAAGGCGTTCCATCTCAGAAAATTATATTGACATTATATTGACCATGTGGTGCCAAAACTTCCAACTGCACCAGCCAACCTGAAAATCACTGATATAAACATATTGATTCCAAATTCTCAGCCTGACTTGAACATCTACTTAAAGATGATACCTCACTTTCAAATATCCAGCAAATTTCAGGTTGATTTATCCCAACTCCAGCAACTCCCACGAGATCCCCAGCAGTAGCGCAAGATGATGTTCTCGGTGAGCTCCGGCACAAAGGGATGGCATAGCTCGGCCTGCAGATGTAGAATATCCAATGAATCCAATGGCAGTGGTGTAAGTGGTGTAATAATCTCCCAAAAATAGACCCACCAGCCATGCACCTCTTTTCCACAGAGCGTGCTCTTGTGATTCCTCGGTGCACGCAGCTTTGATTTGTGAATCCTGATGGATAGATATGAAATTCTTCCTTGAAGTCTGGGAAGCCTACCATGTTTCACAAAAGATTTTGCACCACGTCGATTTTTGTATTGGGTCTACCCGAGTCTACCCTGAACCGGTCATGTACAGGGGATCGCGACATCCCCATGAACCCAACCGGCCAGACCTTGGATACCATTCCCCAATCAGCCTACCCAATAGTGCCGAACAAGGCTGGGGCAACATGGCAATTCCATTGATACTTGGGGACACTCACAAATCAATGGCCATTTCAGGAATCAATGGCGTTATATGGTACTAACGTAGCTCCATTTTAGGATCTTGAAATTCCCATTGAACAAACCCTACTTACTCAGTAGTTACTCATTGGGATACTTCTCGATGTGTCGCGGATCTTCCTCCACGGCCCCTAGGCTTTGCCAGATCTCCATGTGCTCCATGTGACATGTTTTGGATGGTGGAAGACCATCAGCACGGGGTTCCTATGCCCCTTTTTTATTCCAATATGGAGGTTTCCTAAGTCATAGGGCGACCCCTAAATCAGCCATTTTATTTTCGGATGTTCCCTTACAAATCATCCATTTTGGGATAGCCCCATGCAAACCACCATATGTTAGGAATGCCGGGAAATTCTTTTTTCCATAGGCGGCCTGTCTCATCCACAGTATCCACATGTCAAACCACAAAGCCGTACGTCATCCATTGTCCTTTTGGGAAAAAAATAAGGGCCGGTTTGGTATACAAAATAGGATCAACTACCTATTGGTTGGGTTCCATGGGGGAACCCTTTTTCTTATCAGTGGGAAAAGGACATCTACGACCTTACCTTCTACTCCCACATATTTGTGTCCCATATCTGTGATAGGATTGCCATTATTGTTGCTTGTAATTTCCATTATATTATCTTTAGATGATTTCCCCTTTCTTGGAGCTTTTATACCCTTTGAACGATGGATTAAGATCATCTATAAGCTTTAATAAACTTATCTGTAGACTATAGAGGTTTCTTTTCCCTTTTCTAGTTGTTTTATGATGGATTGCTCCCAAATATTTCTGTTCCAGAAAAAAGTGGATACATTAATCATAGGCTAATAGGCCTTATATCTCAACTTTTTTGTGGATTTTTACCCTTAAAGTATCGAAAATCACATGGACAACCGCGACATCCCGGTGTCGTTGCCAAGTGTCTTCACGGTCTCCAAGGCCTCGGGATGCTCCTTGGCACAGGAGCCATCTCCTGGAGGCCGCGTTGGGCGAGTTGTGTGTGTTTTTTCGGGGATAGCACAATAACAGATAGTCATAACCCAATTAGTAGTATAGCTATGTTATGCTATGTTATCACAGTGATTACTAGTGACTATTCTGATCTACTACTAATAGTGAAGATAGTAACATAGCTATATTAGTAATCACTATAGTAATAATACTTAATGATCATTGCTAATCATAGTTTTTTTTTTTAAAATGTAACATACTAACACAGTACCATTCTATGGGGTTTTATATACCCCATTTTTTGTGAACATACCATAGTACCGTAGCATTTTTTTGTGGTAATTCAAACGGTGATGGAAGATATCGGAAACAAATACAATATAGGGAAGATGAGGATTGAAGCCATGAATGGATATGGGTTTGTCTGAAAATGGGGGTATACCCCCCATTTTCGGGCTGGTTTTAGTGGGACACACCTGGAAAACATGGTGTTTTTTTTGTCGTGCTTTAGGGCTACCCCCTATTTTCGAAACCGATGACATCAAAGTGTTTGGGGCTACTTCCACTAACATCGTGATGTGGTCAGCCACTAAGGACCGTGGTCATGGGATGGACATGGGTCTTCGACCTGGCCGACGTCACGGATCTGGTGCTATCTCTCCACAAAGCCATATCCCATCACATGAAACATTGGTTGGTAGGTATTTCCGATATGATAATATGGATTATGATAGTAAAAGCAACCAGTATGTATGACCCATCACCCATCTCCCGCGAAAAAAACAAGATATGGAGGTTTCCTAAAATGGAGGAACCCCCAAATCATCCATTTAAATAGGGATTTTCCATTGTAAACCATCCATTTTGGGGATCCCCCATTTATGGAACCCGCATATAGACATGACTAAAGGAGATGTCACCGAGCCACTCTGTTCCACATAGCACTTTCGGTCTGCATCGTATTTGAACTCGACGGCATCCGGATTCTCAAAGTCCCATACGCAAACGTCGCCGCAGGCTGAGAACCTTGAGGTTTATGATGCACAATGGGAAGTTCATCTGCAAAAATAACAGGATTTCATTGGGACAAATGGAATATGATGGATGCGACCAGCACCAAAGAATCAATGCTGGGGGCAGCTCAGAACAATCAGTACCCTCTGGTAAACTAACATAACTATGGAAAATCACCATTTTTAATAGGTAAATCAACTATAAACAGCCATTTTCAATAGCAAACTGTTAAATTATCACTCTATTGAGGTCCATGAGGGGTCTGAACAGGAAACCCATGGTTTTTCCCCATGAAAAAAAATAGGGGCGTCCTTTGAAATTGCCTTTCAACATCTTTCAACCAATTCTGCCCCGGATCCGAATTTCTTTGGCATGCCGGTTTCCAGGATAAATTCATGTTGCCTCTTTGCAACTCCTCTCTTTTTGGTCACAGCTTGTCACCCAAAGCCAAGCTGATCACATGGGGAGGAAATATCCCACGATCATCCTTCTGAAACATCCCATGATATCCCCATCATCAAATGGTAGGTGATCATAACCATCAAATTGGATAAACATCACTATCCCATTATGCCCATGCCGATTAAACTCCCATGATATCCCCATTGTATTCCCATTAGAATCCCATTATACCGCAACACAACTCATATGCGCTATTAGAATCCCAATATAGTCTCAGTATAATCCCATTCATCATTATCCCATTGTAGTCCCAACAAAAATATCCCATTATAGTCCCATTATATTCCCATTACATTCCCATGATTTATCCCATGATTTATCCCATGATATCAACCGACTCGTCACCCAACTCCTCAACCTGCACTGGACAAAAATGGTCTCCGAGTCGCATCTTGTTGGCCAAGGCCCGATGCAGAAATGGCGTGGACGCTTCCTTGGCAGTTCCGGCACGCTTTTTTAACCACCGGCGGTGGAGAAAGACTGACCATTGGTTGACATGGGTTAAACATGATGCAAACATGGTAATGCATGAAATGACATCAATCTTAATTGATTTGAAAATCAATCTCGCGTGGATAACATGTCAAACTCATAAAAGTTGAAATTACCATTTGGTTCATAACGCTGGTTCTAACATGGGTTAAACATGATATGAAAATGATAATGCATGAATGAGATGAAACCAATCTATAATCTGAATAATCTTGATCAATTAAATGGTGTTTTTTTTGGCGAATCTTAGATACCGACCTCGAACAAGATCCAAAACTGATCGGATTTGTCTCAAGATTTCCCTGATTTTCCCGAACAGCCGGCTGAATCGTCGAAACTATGAGCATCACTTGATGTAGTTCAAAATGACATTGTCTGAAAGGATGACCATCGGTTTCACCATTTTGATGTCCATGTTGGGGATAAATCCTTTCTGGACAAACAAAAATGTCTTGTCGGTGATATATCATATATATCCAATTAGAACCCGTTGTATCCCCTTGTTCTTGCGCATGAATTGGTTGGTGTTCCTCCGCATTTTTCAAAGTTGAATGGCCCAGTTCTGGACAAGCTCATGATCAATGCCCCACAGTAGGATTCTTCCACTTGGTGTTCCACAGCGGTGAACTAAGCCATTTGCCAAGTTGGGTGAATGACAAGTACCCAGGAAATCCCAGTTCAAAGAGGTGCCCAAGAGTTCGCGAAGTTGCACATAACTCCAATGACTGTTGGACTGGAGTTATAGCTATAGCTAACGAGGGGTATAAACCAACAAACATAACTGGCGGGTACCAGCCTGAATGGTACTATTCCCAAGAATATTGTCATTTTCGCAAAAAGCAAACATCGGCCGGTTTGGTATTACTATTATTATTATTATTTTAATCATTCTAATGCTCTACTATCATGATCATTATCCACTAAATCTGTTGGTTGAATCATTATACCATGATTAGCCACAAAAAAAAACCGACAAATATGGATAAATCATGGTAAAATCGATATAACCATGATCATTATACCATGATTACCCACTATTATGCCATAAATCATGATCATTTTACCCACTCTTCGAATGGCTGGTTATGAATCAACCAGTGGGCCTCGCAGGCGCTGGCTGTCTCGGTGATGTCGCTGCTATAGCTGGCCAGCTTGAAGCCTCGACAGAAGTCACAAACACGGGGGCTTCAACGAGAAAAAACCTGGGAAAACATGGGAAAATATGGGAAAAAATGAGGGTTTCATCAACAAAAGATGAGGATTTCCATGTGATTCAATGAACTTTTTGATGTGGGACCAACCAAAATGGTAGACTTGGATATATACTGAACTAGAGGGTGATAACTGATAACCCCTCCACGTAGCTATGGTTGAGAGGGAGCGAAAATATGGAAACGGGAGAGTTTCTTGTTTCCATGACCTCACCTTGTTTCCATCACAGATCTTTACAATTCTTTACATCTTGTTTCCCCATTTTAGGTCATTTTAAGTTTTTTTCTTTAGAACGACATTGAATTATTTGGAATTAAAATGAATGAAACACGGAATGTTCACAAGGAATGTCTCTTTCCGAAAAGATTGGGGATCTCATCACGCACACACAATGCACACCCCGCGGATTCCATGGATTGGGATGTGACATGTACCACCAATGGCACATGTTGCCAGGATGGAGGAGATTGGGGGTTCAACTCATCGGCACGGGGGCATCAACTGGCATCAACCGGAGACAATGACGACAATGACGACAATGACATGGTTAAAAAATGTTAAAAACATCCCAGTTTTCCTTCAGATTGTGAATGGGTGCCGATCAATGGTCTTCAACATCCTGTTGTATCTTTGGAGGGGTAATCGTCCAGATCCTCCAGAAATCGGAGGCCAGTTTGAGCCATTGCTCGACCAAGGAGCCGCAGTGATGTCTCATGATGTTGTAGGAGAATCCTCCGCGCATCCGATCTTGACATACCTGGTGAAGATGGAATCAGAATCATTGGCTTCAAGATGCTTCAAGGGAAACAATTGAAAGACACCAACATGGTTTTTTCCCACATATTTGGGTGTCCTGCAACTTTTTTTTTTGAGCCAAATGGGGGGAAGCAAGAAACATCTGAAACCGGCAGAAGGATCATAATCCCGGAGTGGTTCTAACACCACTACAACATGGGAACAACCAGTGGATCACCATCAAATTATAGTGACATGATTATAACTTGGAAAAAAAAACATGTAGTATTATGATAATGACAGTTTACAGTATGAACCACTACAACCATCATTACTGGTTGGTGGTTTCAACCAACCCCTCTGAAAAATATGAGTTCGTCAGTTGGGATTATTCTTCCCAGTAAATAGAAAAAAAAGCCATGTTCCAAACCACCAACCAGGTAAGATATTAACTGTAGTATTCCCTACTTTGTTCCCAGATTCCTCTCCGACTCTACGTGTCGCAAGTTGGATCATCCATAGGGGATGCTCATCCATTTTCATTTGGATTTTAATGGGAGTTATTCATACCCAGGAGATGTTTGGATTGGATGGGATATATATATATATATATATATATGTATAAATCAATGTGTATATATATACATATGTGTTTGGATTTAATGACATTAGTATATAGCCGCTATAGCCATTTATATACCCAGGAGATGTTCGGGATTCAATGACTCTTTCCATGAGATGACCATCCCATGGCACGGCCAAGGTACTGGTTGTTGTTGGGAGTATTTCAAGGCAGCTACATTGGCCACAAGGCAAGTACTTGGCTGCACTTCAGGGTGTGTTTCGCGTGTTTTCTGTGCGATGTGCTTCTTTCCGATCTTTTTGTGGAAATGACGAAATGGTCATGTGGTAAACCCAATAATAAACAATCCTCAACATCACCATTTTTCTGGATTGAAATCATCCCCAGTCATGGTAGGTTTATGTCATTGGGTGAATCCTGCATTATGTTCTGAAACTCGCTGACCGCCAAAAACTCGTTTCTTATTGCCATGTGCTGTTAAAAAAAAAACTAGGTGTTGGCCTTCGCTTTCAAGCACCGTGGGAGCTGATGAGTCAAACTGGGCCCACGCAAATGGGATTGCTTTGGTACGTTTGGTGGTGACCCCAATCCCTAGCTAAGATGGTGCAAATAACTACAGTAGTATAACTAGGGTTTATGGTAATTATAACATATCAGAACTATGGCTACGTACAGTAATGGGGTTTATAAACCAACTTATAACTGGGGGGCACCAGCTTTGGTAAAAACACGACCAAACTCTGGCGACTGGAATTCTGGGATAACCCAAAGTTGTGAGGATGTCACTGCACTTCAACGCTGAACAACGGCGGTTTAACAGATTGTTGTCAACACTAACGAAATGACTAGAGTTGCGTGTCGATTGTGGTTTCCCATTTTGAAACCATCATGTGTATTTGTTTTTTTCCGGGCCTGTGAGTACTTGAAGAAACATCTTCATTGCTTTGGGCGAAGCGGAGAAAAGATCCTTTTGACGCCAACAAACCGCCAAGTGATGTTGAGAAAACCAGTTATTTTGAAAAACAATGAATTCATTCCTTGGCAAAACGTGGCAATTGACCTGAAAATGAGAAGATATCAAAAAACATCAAACTGATGGACGAAATTTCAGCCAGTCGGAGCATGGACATAGTTGCACCATTTTGAGAACTCGTCTTCCCGGAATTTTGGTTCCAACCAGTAGGGGTTTCCGTTCTCCAACTGCAACACCCACTGGCAACGTGGCCACCTGGGCTCGGGCTGAGCCCCTGGCGGAGAGATTGAGTCGCCGGCGGAGCTCCAGGGAACCGAACCGGGATCTGAACCAAGATTGGCTCTGCGGATCCAAGAAAACATGGCGGAAAAAACAGCAAGATACAGGGTGTATATTAAATAAATACACACACACACACATATATATATATACATATGTATATAACCATTCTGAAGTAGATAGAATATGGGATTTTCACATGCACTTCCATTTTGGTGAATTATTTTTGACATTTCCATATTTCAGCTACTATATATACATAAATGACATATATGATGAATCCCCAGAAACTATAGATGTATTCGAATGCCAGCCTCCACCACTACCACCTCCAGCGTTGCTGTTCCCGCCCCGCGATGCATGAAAATTCTCAGGGTTTCGACGTCTGTCTGTGCCAAGATGATGTTAAAAACTTTGGGTTTTCTTCAGGGTTTCATGGATCACTCAAGTTCATGGAAATGTTCAAGGTTTCGACGTCTGTCTATGCTAGTCTCATTCTGAAAACGTGAGATTTCCTAGGGTCTCAGGGTTTGGACATCTGTCTGCGCTAGAATGATCAGCCAAGCAGTTGTCCCTTCATCCGGACCAGCATGTCCAGCAGGTGCAGCAGGGGTAGCGACATCTGGTGTACATGCTCCTCGAGGCCACAAAACCGAAGGTCTGCTGGCGCTGGCGCCAGAGCTTTTCTCACTGCACTTC
>Ga0126342_10012618_pt1:2500-15059 | contig 15059 bp, 12 predicted proteins | sample Cyp1metagenome_FD_92528 | JGI IMG/M metagenome (GOLD analysis project Ga0126342, IMG submission 92528) | Coral microbial communities from Lord Howe Island, Old Settlement Bay, Australia - Cyphastrea 1 metagenome | ecosystem: Host-associated > Invertebrates > Cnidaria > Coral ...
TTGAGCCAGAAAGAACAAACAGAGTGAAATCCAAACAAGGCAAGGTGACTTTTCAGTGCAAAGTCTCTATCCACAATTTCTTCATCCCCAGATCTTCAACTCTGATGCCTGCGTCACATTCCTCTTTGCTGACCTCGCAAGAAAATCATCTCTGTGGTTCTTGACGAGTCTTTGTGCGATAAAGCCGTGGGACAAAATGCATTTGGCTATAGGGAAAGGCAACCGCTCTTTGAAGTCAAGGGTGCAGGTACGCTGAACGCTCACCCCATGCACAAAATGCTGCAAGTCTGCTGGCACAGAGCCCAACGAAAATGAAGCAAAAGGAGGGGCTTGCACATGTTTGGCAATGGTGTGGCAATGGTGGCAATGGTGGCAATGGTGGCACTTGTTTGGCACCAAAGTGCCCAAGTATCCCACGTCACCATATCTCAGCTGCTGGCGATTAGTGGTGGAATGATTCGAAGAGTCTCGAAGATCCTGAAAACCGCAGGAAGCTGCCGTTGTTTTGATGTCGTTGCCTTTATTGATCTTTATTGATCTTTATTGTTTTTTTCTCCTTTTCAGCGGATTGCAAAGGCCTCTTGCCCGTTTTCTGACCATTCCTCTTTTGCAACGTCTGCATACGTCTGCTGGGTTCCACTTCATTTTCTCATCTTGTTCCTGCGCTTTCCTGCTTTCCTTCCTATCCCAAATCTCACATCTCCGTTTCTCTGCGCCTTTCCGTTCTGCTGGTTTTCTACAAATGGAGTCACAACGAGTTATGTACCCCGAGGTGTTCGAGGTTTCAATGAAATTGCAACACAGGTACATGCCTGAAAATCATTGTTCTCTTCACACATGAACGATCACATGGCAAGCCAACTACATTATGTTTGAAACTTTTGGATCATTTTTACATATTTTTACTAGAGTCAATGAACTTCTGCGCGCACCCGGTTGGAAGGAGGATAAGTCCACGCGCTAGGCATGCCTGGTACCAGGAAAATCACAGCATCCACCAAACCATGAAAATGTTAACTTTAAAACGTACAGGTTAATGGGTGAATGATGGTTAATGATGGTTAATGATGATTAAATATGATGATTTCAGAGGTCTTCCAATCTGGAGAAAAACTATGGTTTTCGGAATCTATTGATAAAAACACTTGAAAAAAAAGTAAGCTGTTTCTAGGTCTCCAACTTCATCTCAAAACATATCAAAACCAGCCTTGACCATCTGCTGCGCGAAGCCTTTTGGCACCTGGCCACCACTTTTGAATGTGAGATGCTTCCACTCCACCGTCTGCAAAACACAGATATCATTATCATTATAAATATATATATATATAGATAGATTTCATTGGTTGCCTCATTGAAATCTGACCGTGCCGCCGTGCCGCCGTGCCGCCCAGAGGTATCCAGAGGTCCAACCTGGTGAAATTCCAGGCCAATCATCAGACCAGGTCCACGCACCTTGGAACGGCGCGTTTTTTTTAAAGGCCAACCAGTTGACCCAGAACTGGTCAAGTCATGTCAAGTCATGTGTCATGTCGGAACGAATTCTTTGGTCATAGAATGTTGGCAGAATGTTGTAGTCACATTGTAGTCAATAATTTGAAGCCACCAGCCATGTTAGCTCACCTCGCATCAATGTCATCAATGGGAAAGGGACTCTACACTGCAGCACCTCCTGAATGACTTCTGGATACCGTGCTCGTAAATCTTCCAAACCTTTTCTCCTTGGCCAATGATCACTATATGTCATATATGTCACAATAAACTCCAGCAAACAAAGTCTTGACCCTTGAACCTTGCAGAACCTGTTGCAACATCGCATTGAGCCTCTGACAAGTGCTCCCCCCGGGCAGCCACTGTTTCCATGAAGTTGGGTGCCATCATCACATCCAACCTGCGATATCTGCGATGAAGATGATGAAGGATGGATGAGATGATTGAGATGAGAATGCCATGGCAAAACAGCTCCATACAGCTCCATACAGCTCCATACAGCTCCATACAGCTCCAAGGAGCAAACGTGGCATTTGCTGCAGCACAGGCTATTGCATTTCCCGCATAGGTCCCTGCCATGGACTGACACAACTTCAGAATCAAGTTTTGGAAACTTGTGGTTCATATATGTTCATATTATTCACTCATCAGAGTTCATCAGTTTTCATCAGCTTTCTGCTGCTGAATCCAAGCAGAACCTCCTTGACTCCCAGGTGGCTGCGCTGCAGTCAGCGCCCTTAGATGAGAAACTGCTGACATCTCCAGACATCTCCAGATTTTCACATGAAATCTGCCTTGTGCCGCCAAAGTTTGGGATGAGAATCATGGGAATCATGGGAATCACATGACACACCCTGCCGATATCGATATCTTGGAACATCGACAAAGAAATTCTCGTATTCAAGATATTTCAAGATATCCGGGCCTTCGAGATGCAATGCCCGCTAAGGGGAAGCCAGAAGCGACACCTGCGACAGTGAAGCAGGGCCTGATATGTTTACAACAACATATCACAATCATCACAATCCTTCAATTGATTTCAATTGATGTCAATTGATTTCAATTGATTTCACTTGATTTCAATTGTTCATCGACACAGCGGCCTTTGGCAAAGACTAAGATATCCGGAGAAACCTCACAAAAAGTTCGTCACCAAATGCTACAAGCATTGTACCATAGTGAATGTTCCACCTCTGTGGCAATGCACCACAACATAACGCTAAATTAGTTGTACCATTTGGGTTCATTTGGACTCTCATCTAGACTGTACATTAGTCCTCACCTCGTCTTTTCTGGTGTTTCCTTGTGTTTGGGGGATCTATGCAAATCAGCTACAACCAACCAGAATTGTTGAGAAACGTCCGGGGCCAAACCCCAACCAACCCCAACCCCAACCAACCCCAACCACATCATCTTGCCATGGTTTGAGCTCCGGAACGTTGCTGTGGTCCACCGCAAACATGCGACCAGTTCGGCCGAAACTGCGGCGCAAGTGGTGAGAAGATGTCTGATTCGCAGTGACTCTGATGGTACACACTGACTGATCATGGGATCACGAATCGATCCAGGGCCGTCGTTTAGTTTAGATGATGAAGAATCGCAAGTCCAATTGGATGGGCCAGGTGTTTCAGGTACATGGATGGGCCACTCTCGGTCTGCGTACCCACTTTGCACTTCGTCTGCGATGAAAAGCAAGTTGTGCCTGCAAACAGAATTCTGGGAAAAGTGAGGAAACTTCTGGGCCTCTGGGTATGATGTAAGTGCTCTCTGAATATCTTCTGATTATTGACATAATCTTATAACATCTTATAACTTAATGATACTTCATGTATCTTCTTCATGTAATTTACAATATTTACATATATTATTTACATATATTATTTACAGTTATTTAATTTGTCGATAATGTCGATATTTCTCAATGACGTGTATAGATTTATCTTTTATCAGCTCTGCTCCGTCCGATGTCCCAAGGCTCCACACCGATCACAGAAGTCTCGGATTCCTTGCCTTGCAGCTCCGATGCGCTCCCAGAATCCATATATAATCCATGGGAAACACACCCGGATCCCTTGAAACATCCTGACACCTTTTTTCTCTCAAATCTTCAGAGATATCTCAGTTGCTGGCAACAACCCAGGTGCTGGCGGTACATATCCACCTTCTCCAAGCACCTCATTACAGGGTTGTTTTAAGCTCGACTTGGCCATATGTGGCCGTCCAAGTGCTGAGGTTTCCACAGGCTCCAAGACCACAGCAGCGGTCTCACTTGCGGCAGTTTGTTGCTGCAGCATGATCTCAGGGAGCCCAGGCTGAAGCCCAACATCTTCCCATCAGTGAAATAACATTGCCATGGGATGCCACCCGGAAACCATCGGAAACCCACAAACGGCACAAACGTCAATCATTCGGTTTAAACATGTTTACGGATGTCCGATTCGACAGGTACCCACAGCCAAATGTCTCAAGGGATTTGTAACATGCACTGCCTCCAGTTGCTCGACCGCCCATTGAGCATGGTCTGGTTGACTGCAGCGAGTATCAGCGAGTACGTGAAAGCGATGATGATCGATGATGCTTCACTTGAAAGAAGGTTGAAAGCACGTGGATGCGTCCGACTCCAAATAGCACGTCACATGCACGTCACCTATTGCAGTCCATCCTGCCTTGGAACTGAATGGAGCGCAAAAAATGGGTGTGGCGCCACGAAAACGCCTGAAGGATCATTTTCCTTCGTGGAACTGGTAACATCGCATTTATCAAACAGCTGATGTTTCTTGATTTTGATGATAATGAGGAAGAGGAGCAGAGGAGGAGGTGATGGTTGAAGCATTGTTGAAGCATTGTTGAAGCTGCATGCCAATTCAAATCACGTCAGTTTTTTGAGCTGAAGGTTGTTCTGAGACTGTTACCTGACGCATGAGGACCATATCCTGCGCGGTATTTGGTGCCACTGCTGGTCATACCTGGCCAAAAGGCAGTCGCACTCGCAGTGCTACCCATGCGTTTCCCGGCTCTTTGGGGGGTCATGGTCAAGTCGAGTGGTTGTAAAACCGGCCAGGGATTCTCATTGTGAGCAGCGTCCGACCATGGTAACCTCCCTGAAACCTGCTCCACTCCCAGAGGAACCAAGATCGCCATGACTGGCATCCAAGTTTCAAGGTTCACACGGCGGGCAGCTGGGAGCCATGCACTATGACATTGGGCTTCTTTGTTGCATGCCTTCAGACCAGGTGTTTCAATGACTGAAACATATCATGTCTGGTACACACTTTATCTCAGCATGTGCACAAAATGTTCACGAGGCCAGTGTCAGCAAACCGTCGGGTAAGCGCCCGTGTATGGAATTCCTTTGCTGCCGTCAGTGTTTTGGAACACACCTCTTTTGCTCACCGGTCTCTTGGGAAGCCTACTGATGGTGCTCAAGACTTGCTTAGCAATTCTGAGCCAAAGAACCGTGCATATTGTACAACACATTACAACACGTTACAACACCATAGAATGCTCCGTGATATCTCCCTTGAAGATACACATACTCTATGAGCCTGGCATATCTGTCTCTGTCGCCTGTTCCAGGAACGACAGGCCCTCGCAATGGAGTGGCAAGGATGCGAACAAGGCGGTGCCTACACCGGTCACCGGTCCATGCCAGTTGCACAGTGCTCGGATGTGCTCGGATCTTACCGTGGCAAAGACCAGTTGGCTCTGTCAATTGCTTTGTTTGACCAAGACATGATGGGTACAGAATTCGATTTGCTAAATCCCCGATTCGTCACCATGAAAGGAGTGCTTTCTGCAACTTGAATCCTCTTGGAGACTCGTGGAGATGACACAGACAGGGCTGGCAGTGCTGGCAGTGCAGGTGGCGCCTCCCTTTCGATGCCCTTGGCCGCCTTGGCCATGCCCTTGGCACCTCTCTGTCGATAGTGAGGAGGACCCACTTGCTGCGCCAACATCTCTCGTTCCTTTCTCAGCAACCTCAAGATCTTCAGATTCTCTTTCAAGTCATCCGGGTGTTGCTTTCCAGCATCTCTTGTGATTGCTTCAATATTACCCCAGGTGTCCTGTGCAAAAATCCCGATCAAGGCAGGTCTGCAAAATCGAAATTCCAAAGGAAAGGATTTCAATTGTTCTCCGTTCTCCAGAGCACGAACCACATCCTTCACCTTTGGATCTGGCCGAGCACGTGCATAGGCTTGGGCATGTCTCCCCGGAAGCATGTCACTTGGAAGTTTGGTGCAAACCGCTTCCAAGCCGTCTCCAAACCTGATCCCAGCACGACCATGTTTCTTATCAGAGAACCGAGACACCACAAACTCAGCCGCAGCACGTGGACCTCGCGCCTCCGCGAACAGCAAACCCTCGACCTCTTCATGTCTCTTGAATTCAAGCTTGAAATGAAGAAAAGTGTGAGAATCACGATAAATGTTCAGAACCTCTTCCACAAAATCAGACCTTCGAGACATCGAGGCATAGTGCAAAGCAGTGTTGCCCACAATGTCAGCGACTTGGAACAAGTGTGGGTAATGCACAGCATATTTCTTCACCTCTCGGAGGTTCGCTTCAGTGCAATTCACATGTAGATCTCTAAGCCTCGCAGCATCCTCACGATTGATGGGAGTCAAATCATGACCTGTCTGGGGCGCCAGCATTGGCTCCCCATTGAACGAACAGGGCCCCGATGCGTTGCACCGGTGCCTCTGGTGCCTCCTGCCTTGGGCCGGGAGCACTTGAGCCGAAAGCATCGAAAGCTGAGGTTGAGCGTCACAGAGCACCATACCAAACCCATCCAAACCCCTGGAAATGAGACCAAAATGACCAAATAATATCCAAAAATGGCCAAACGAAACTCTAATCTTGAATCTTGCACCCTTGATCTTTTGAACAGGCAATTGTGAAGGACCAGGGTTGGGCACCCAGCTCACACATGCGACCTATTGTTCTGCCTTTTTAGCGCTGCTGAATCTGAAATTGAACGACAACTACTTCTGCAAACATAAAGCCCCAGGAAATCCAAGCGGACTATCCATCTTCCATGATCTTCCATGATCTTCCATGATCTTCCATGATCTTCCATGATCTTCCATGATCTTCCATGATCTTCCATGATCTTCCAGTAAGAATTGTCTGGATTTGATCAGATTTGATAGATCCATTTAGTGAGGCTTGTGGACACCAGCAACGCCAGGTTTGAGATCGCCTCGCCAGCTTCACAGCAGCTTCAACTGCCTCTGAACCTGTGGTGACGAAGAGAAAGCTGTCGAGACCTTTGGGCATCACCTTCCTCAGCTGCCCCAAGTCACCAGCAACTCAACCAGGACAAGCTTTTTTCAATGCTGGAGACTGCATGTCATTGATGACATGTCCATGTTGTGCTGATAAACACCATGGCCGATGTTTCTCTCGCAGTTTATAAGTTAATAACATTTTATAACTTATAACCATCAGATTCATCAGATGTATGATTTCAAAATGACCAATCTTAGAAAATCAAACCTTATTTATCCATATTTATCCCTCATTCCTCATCATCCTCATTGACCATCGAATCTGGAGTATCCACATGTCGATACGTGGCCGATGTTATCCCAAGTGGCTCCAGCTTCTTCGTGAGCTCCAACATTGGCCCGTGAAAAGCGATATTCACCTCGACAGACTCAAGACAGACTCGACAGACTTGACAGATCAAAAATGATCAAAATGACACAACGCCAACACTCCGGTTTGGTGGTTTCGTGGAAAATTGCTGGGTTTTTTTCTGGCGATATGTTAAACATTGTTTAACTGGTTCTGGGTACTTCTTGCGTTTCAATCGCTTTTAGTAGCAACATTGTGCGAATGTCTGTAATTTGATCATTCGCTCTTCAATGCTGCTTTCCAGCCCTCACCTGGGCATGCCAAAGCTTTCCCAGCTGCTCCCGAACTGCTTCTGTCACTCGAGGATGGCAGTGCCCCAAGTTCGTCACACCAATGCCTGCGCTGCAGTATTCCCATACAACCGTCACAAGAACAAAGTCAACCTGAGGCATTCACGAGAGTCTAAAAGGAGAAAAATACATAGTGATGGAAAGAGGAGTTTGTGGTGAAATTTGTTTCGAGTCTTGAACTATCTCTTAATGCAAAACCTGCAAGCAAAATGGAGCCCTTTTCCATCCTTTCCCTGTTCTCACTCCTGTGGAGAAGTCCAAGTACTTTTCGCCATCTGTGGTGTACAGCCAACTGCCCTCTCCCCGATCAAGGACCTGAAATGCCAAAGGGATTCAACTGCACCAAATGCCAGTTTGGATCAAATGTTCTGACGAAACCGTTACTGCCAGCTGAACAGAAGGCCAGAACCATAGCTGATGCCATTGGTACTTTCTTGACTTTCCTTCTGACTTTTCTGAAATCCTCTGAAATCAGCTGAAATTGGAAATCCAATGATTTTCTGAAATCCATCGGTACTTTGCTCCGCACCAAATTGGAAATCCGTCCAATGCCGGCACCGATGCGCTCGGCACCAGCAGGAGCTTCTGCAGTGGCGCCTGGCACCATGTGGCGCTGCACTTGGAAGTTACGACAAGCTACGTATAGTACATGTGAGCGAGATAAGGAAAGATTGTTAGATTTTGATTTTAATGTAGATTTAATTCGATTATATAGATTTGACAGATAGATATCAACAAATAGATAGACAGGTAGATAGGTAGGTAGATAGATAGCTACGCAATGATAAACATGTGTGATTGTGTGATATAACCCTATTTGAGACCGAGCCTTGATGTGAGATGCTGCGCAGCCCTCTGACCAAGTGAGGCCATGCTACCCGAGCCCTCCGCATGGTTTAGGCTTGAGATAAAGTGAGTCTCCACATCTGAAAAACCATGGTGTTTGCCGACGGCAACTCAGGTGTTGAAGTACTTCTTGTATGTAGCTCGTTGCCCCTTTTCCTTTGAAATCATCCGTTCTGCCAAGGCTCTAAGATTCTGCAGTTCTGATTATGTACAAATGATGCTAACGCTTTGAGCCCAAGAGACACGAATCATTAAGAGAACCAATCCGCTTGCCGGGCTTGCCGTGTGGGAACTAAATCTGCCAACGTATCTCACAGATTCTCACAGTGCAACGTGTGACTGAGCGCTTTTTCACAGGAAATCTCTGGCACGCTTCCGCCTGGCAGCACAAGCCCGAGTCACTTTCTTGGCCCATTTTTGGCGAGATGACACAAACCCTGTCATATCTGTCATTGCTTGCGGGGAATAGCTAGACTTGTGAATCAGCACCTATTTTTCTATGGATCCACTCTTCTGGAGCCTTCTTGGCAGAGTGGGACATATTGATGCCATCAAGAGACTCCTGAGGATTAGACAAGTTTGAAAAAAAAACACTTTTGACGTTTCAAGGGCAGCCCAACACACAGTGCACTTGGTGAAGGAATGATCATTTTCTAGCATACCACGCAACCCCCCAAACCTACAGAGGGTCAGTTATGGCCATTCCATCTTCAAAACATATCTAAGGAACAAAGAGGAACAAAATCAAACAACTGCCATGCCTGCAATTGCCTTCGGCCGAAGGGCCTTCCTCGGTGGTCCAGTGACGCAGTGACGCACGGTGACGCACGGGTCTCAGTCGTGATTTGAAGCTCTAAGAGCGGGTCCATATCATCTGGTTGCTGCATGGCAGGGCCACCAAACTTGTCCTTCGTCGATCTTCGTCGCAACCACTCGCCCAGTGGTGGATTGGTGTTTCATGGTGTTTCATGGTGTTTCATGGTGTTTCATGGTGTGTTTCTGTGAATGAAAAACTCACAATTTGAAACTCAAAACTCACAGTCAACTCAGGCGGCATCCCGAGCACCGGGAGGTGGCGGTTCCTGACACATACTGAAAGCCAAAGCGCTGGTGTCTATCGAAAAATTGGATCTCCTGGTTTTTTGTTCCATGCATAAACCCAAATGGCAGAAGAGCCTCTGACACGGAAAAACAACTTCAAGAAGTAATTCTTACAAAGTTCACGCTGCTCGTTCGAAATTTACCTTGGCTTTCCCACACTTGGTCTGGCGTGAAGCCTTGACATGTCCCAAACATCTGGACATGTCTGATTTTATTTGACTGGATATCATGATATCCCAAACATTCCAACCCTTCCAGTAACCCTTCCAAATCCATCCAAATCCAACCTGCTCGTAAATGGTTTGGATGTCATCCGGAGTATCATCCAAGTCATCGCCATCGTCGTCAGCAGATTTGGGTCTTGCGAAAGCTGCGGTCCAGCGACCATCCGGTCCGAAGTCACCCAGCCGACAGCTGAGCGCCGAGCCTGGAGTCTCAAAGCTGGTGGCCTGGCTTTCGATTAACTCTGAGACGTAAGGAAACTACATAAAGATCAATAAAGATCAATAAAGAACAATAAAGATCAATAAAGTGTGATAAGGACTGAAGATTGATAAAGTATGATAAAGTATGACAAAGTGTGCTTAGTTTTGGGAAATGTTGGGAATATTGGAAGCGAAGGTGCTTTTTTTTTAATGGGAAAGTTTCACTCCCACCGCCTGCCAGCAATGACCTAAGGGCCTCGAGGGCGTCCAGCGAGGCCTCTCCAACATGATGACGATGACCAACAGTCGCCAACATCCTAGTCATACTTAAAACCTTGGAAAAAACTAATCTATTCAAATCATAATGATATGATGTTATGAATATCATATGAATATCATATGAATATAATTCTAATATACCTTAATTATATACCTATAATATACCTTAATTATATACCTATAATATACCTTATATACCTTATGTGCCATGCATACCTTATGTACACCTTGTATACCTCACATACCTTATACACCTCATATACCGTACCTTACATACCTTGTATACCTTATATGCCTACATCATATGTACATCATATGTACATCATATGTACATCATATGTACATCATATGTACATCATATTTAACATCTGTCCATCTCTTTGTGAATCTCCGGCACTCCGACGAACGTGCCTTGGACAACTTGGCGCCAGGAAGGCCAGGAGGAAGCTGCGCAAAATGTGCAAGGTCTTAAAGACATTAAAGGAAAATCAGCAGAAGCCAAACATATAAGATATCTAGTAAATCATATTAAATCATATTAAATCATATTAAATCATATCAAATCATATTAAATCCATGTTCCCAATACATTTCAGCTATCATGTGAGCCGGAAGCCAAAAGCCATCCTCCTGACGCATTCCACGAGTGTCTGTGAAACAAATGCGACAAGATCGACAAGTGCAGGTCCAGCGATTTTGATTATTTCACTCATTTATATTTAATTATATTTAATATACATTCCTTTATCGTGTCTGAATCCATCCTATTCTATTCCCAAGCCTTGTCCAATCAATCCTGCGCAGGGGCTACAGATCCAGCAAACAATGTGAAAAGATACTGACCCGGGTCAGTGGATTAGACTAGACTGAAATATTTCCTGAAATCGAGGCTACAACACACCAACAGCAAAATCAGCAAAATCAGCGATGCAACTTGTCGGTCCCGGACACCATTGGGACCATGGTCCCCGATGCCAAATTCACAGGTAGCTGCACAGGCGGTCCTCACACTGAAAACGACTCCAGTCTGCAGATCGAAATTTCGTAAGATCGCTTTGATTTATATTGATTTATTGTGTATGTTTTAACTTATCATGTTTTATCTTGTAAGTGCTGAGTTGCTGATGTGTTGAGTTGAACGACCAATCTTCTGATCATTTGATCTGAATCGATGAACAATCTGCTGCTCTCCTCCCCACTTGTCTGTTGCACCTTTCGGTGGCCAGCCCTGTGCTTCCAGGTGCCCTTCAGAGTCCTGGAGCGCTGGGCGGACCACGGTTCCAGCAGAAAAATCTCATCCATTTGGGGATTTCTATGGATTTCTCATTCGAGACCCAAACCACCAAAAGATCACCGGCATTGGTCAGTTTTTGTCAGATTTTGTCAGTTTTTGTATCCCCAAGTTCGAGAAACAGCCACTTGGAGATTCATGAAAACGAGGCATTTCTGGAATTCAATGTCGTGGTGACATCTCCTCGAATTTGGTGTCCATTGTGTAGATTGGCCGTGGAAGTAGAGCATACTGATCATTGGCCTTGGCAAAGGTTCCAGTACCGTTACCGTTACCGTTTACGGTCTGATGTTTGCAACTCACAGCCTTCACACAGGATGGGGCCCCCAAGATAGCGTTCAGTTGCCTTATTTCAGTGGCTTTATGGTAGATATATGTAGATATAACGAACTAGTTAATAGGGCTTATTTCTTATGGTTTATAAACCCACTTAGCCATCACTGGTTTTCCCCATCCTGCAGCCTTCACTGGCCTTATTTCCCCCAGTGACTCCAGTGGCTCCAGTGGCTCCAGTGGCTCCAGGCAGCATCATCCGTATCCATGTTGGCGACATCCTCAAAGCTTCGATGGCTTCGCTGGGCCTCTTTCGCCACAAGCTCCACCGCCCTGGACGCAAAATCGAAACGATTCCGTTGTGGAGAAGTTTCCATGCAGAATTTCCATGGGAAAATCCCATTGATTATGAACCAACTATTGAGAAAGGGATAATTATAGATAATTATGGTAATATTATGGTAATATTATGGTAATTATGGTAATTATGGTAATTATGATAATTATGATGATTATGGGTTCCCCATGAATTCCCCATTCATTCCCCATTATTTCCCTATGATTTTCTCATGATTTCCCCATTAATTCACACGGAAGCTCTGGACCTGTCGTCTGCTTCTTTGGCAGCGTCAGCATCTAGCCACTCCTGAGGCACTTGAGCTTCACCTCATGTCCAGATTCTCAGCCATGGGTAACCATGGGACGGCATGGGTCTGCGAGAAATGGTGCCACATGGTGCACTTTGCCAGTGATGTTGATCTGTACGGATGTGATATGATGTGTAATGTGATGTCTGATATGAATTGATATGACAGTATGACTCAGTATGACTCAGTATGACTCAGTATGACTCAGTATGACTCAGTATGACTCAGTATGACTCAGTATGACTCAGTATGACTCAGTATGACTCAGTATGACTCAGTATG
>Ga0126342_10012619_pt1 | contig 15059 bp, 9 predicted proteins | sample Cyp1metagenome_FD_92528 | JGI IMG/M metagenome (GOLD analysis project Ga0126342, IMG submission 92528) | Coral microbial communities from Lord Howe Island, Old Settlement Bay, Australia - Cyphastrea 1 metagenome | ecosystem: Host-associated > Invertebrates > Cnidaria > Coral ...
TATATATATAGCCAGCATCATCTTTGTTAGACCTTTGTTATGGCTAGGCTTTGGGCTCACCGGCTGCTTGTTTGCGAGATGTTGGAAGATGATGGGTCGCTGGGGATGCGCCTTGAAGCCTTGGTTGTGTAGTAATCTATATTCATATTTGGAAAACTATAGGGTTGTATATATGGTATATGGTATATGGTATATGGTATAGGGTATACAAACTATAGTGTTATATATTGTAACTATAGGGTTATTCATATATGATATATGGTATGTATATATATATATGGTTATATTATATCATATATTACCGTATATACTAGTTTACTATCATTGAAAACCATAGCTATAAACATATATACCTTAGTTTAATGGTTATATGATATAGTTTACTATGTTTACTGGTTATATGGTGATTTGTTTAATTGGATGTATGTGTAATATGATATAGTTATATTTTTATATATATATATATATATAACCAGTTGTGGATGCCATGCCTGGACGCTTGAGGATGCGCTGGCTCCTGGCAGTGTGAAGCATGCATGGCCAATACGATACCATATACCCTCTGGTAATTTAACATAACTATGGCAAATTACCATTTTTAATGGGAAAACTCACTATTTCAATGGCCATTCTCCATAATTTTTTGTATGTTTACCAGAGGGTATGTATGAAAGGGAGTTCCTGCGTTCATTTCTACCCTGGACCAGCGAGCAACTTTCCCACTGCATACACCAGCACCGACTTTATGAGCGATTGTCAAGCAACAAGTTGTTTTTTGGTCAGGAATGATCTAGATGGAATTATGATGTGTTATCTGGTTGGTGGTCTGGAACATCTTTTATTTTTCCATTCAGTTGGGAATGTCATCATCCCAACTGACGAACTCATATTTTTCAGAGGGGTAGGTATACCACCAACCAGTTATGATTGATTTTTAATGTTGATGGGTTGACAAACCAATTTGTGTTCAATGGCTCTGGATGCAGAAAGCAGAGTGGCTTGATTTTGATGTAAAATGTAAAGCTTGCAGTCAAGTCAGAAAAGCAGAGTTTTTCAGCGCACGAGCCCAATCAGCAGGTGAATCCGTATTTATTGGATACTGAGTAATTGAATAAATGTCAGCCCATGGAATTGGGTGGCTGGGGGATCACCAAAAGTATAGAAATTTGATGGGATTGCCATCGGTATATTTAAGAATGTTGTTCCCCATTTTTCGGCCACAAATTCTGATCGGAAATATGGCCTCCCAGATCTTACTCCCCAAAGTCTTTGAGGAAATATGGTTCCTTATTTTGATATTCATGAATGTTCCAATTTTGTCTAATTTTCACAGTATCTGTTTGGCAAGATCACCGCATTGGTTGACCGGTAAACTTGCAGGAAACCCCAACAGTTGATGGGACACATTGGACACATGCTTAAACAAACCTGCAAATTGTCCTTGAAAAAACAGCAAGATGACAAGATTATGATCTTTTTGCCTGGCCCCAGGAAGGCTGTGAACCGGGTGTTGGAAGCAGCAGACGGGTCGTTTTTTTCTGCGTTCCCTGGCCCAAGGGCGCGGGGTGGGAAAAGGTTGGTGACTCTGTGGCTCGCTTGTACGAGATTTGTTGATTTTTGTTTGGCTCTGACATCAATATACCTAAAATATTGAAAGATAGATCTATATAAGTCTAGTCTCCGGTTCATCCAGCATTGGGGATATCCACCATTGAATTATAGTATCCACCATGACTTGTTGGAATGTGCACCATGATTTTCCCAAGTAACCTTTGCTTTGCGGAAAGCCCGGATCCTGGCTTTCCGACGGTCCAGGACTTGTAACCCCCAATCATTTCATGTTGTGATATGTTGGGTGAGTATGGTTCAAATCTCTATATATATATACTGGCTAAACCTTGAGGGATGAGTCATTCATATAATTTTCGTACTTCAGTTGTTTGCTGCAAAGTGGAGGATATAAACCAACCAGCTAAATGTCATGTTTTTGTTGCAGGTCTATGTGCCATGTCAAACTTGGCTTGGCACTGTAAGTATTTGGAGATGGTCAGAACATGTTCATCAGGATTTCAGTAACCCATTATGCCAGGATTCCCACGCCATGGGATGGATGACCAGGGCCCAACTATATCATCCCACGTAACTTGACCATGGCACATATGAAATGGCGCCTATATTGGTATCATCAGTATCACCATGATCACCATTACCCTCGGGTAATTTAACATAGCCATTGAAAACGACCGTTTATAGTGGATTTTCCCATGAAAAATGGTGATTTCCATAGCTATGTTAGTTTACCAGAGGGTATCCATGATATCCCATGAAAAATCATATTAAATCGCTATTTTTATGGGTCAAATTTCCACCATTCTGGCGTTGAAAAAGCGACGCTTCTGAAATCAATGGGAATTTCATGATTTTTAATGACCCTAAAATAGAGGTACTGTAGCAGTTGAGGGGTTTCTTAGAATGGGAGATCCCCAAGTCACCCTGGGTTTCAATACTAATTCATGGTCATTCATGACCGGATGATTTGATATGATTTGGGGGTACCCCCACAAAACTGAAACATCCATCTAGTCCCTGGTTGGTGGTTTGGAACATGATTTTTTTCCATTGGGAATAATATGGAATAATCATCCCAACTGACGAACTCCATCATTTTTCAGAGGGGTAGGTATACCACCAACCAGATAGTTATATCCACCATAAACTATAGTTAAGCCGTGTTGAGAGGGGTAGGCTCAACCACCAACCAGGTCCCCTTAGACCTTCCCTGAACTGGCCTTACGTGTTTCGGCATTGACCACCAGCGGTCGAGTCGTAGGTCTTCTGATGGCACAGTGCTGAGATGGAAAGGCCTGGTTGGGCTGATTGGACTCCGATCCCGCCTGGGGCCTTGTAGGACAAAACATGTAGCTGTAGCTGTATAAGAACTGGGCATTCTTGTTATATATACCCTCTGGTAAATTAACATAGCTTGCCATTTATAGTTGATTTTCCCAATTAGAAATGGTGATTGTCCATAGTTATGTTAGTTTACGAGAGGGTGTATATATATATATATGTACATGTATGTTGACAATCTAACAGAAGAAAAGGACTGGGATCTGGGACTGCAAAATGGTCATCTAAACTGGTGTAAATTGGCACAACATCGAATTCAATGGCTTGGTGAATGGGAAACCCTGGTCTTTACCATCACTTTGCAGATTGGCAGGTTTTCATATACACACGGACGAACAGCAAAGCGTTTGGAAACCACCAGAATGAGGACACAAATTCACCAATGATCAGCTTCAGCTCGTGGAAGGCATGATTTACAATCCAATTAAATTCTTTATTTACCCATACATATATTTATGGATATATTGATATTGTATATCTATTTAGATATTGTTATGTATAATATATATATATATGTATAAAATTATCATGTTCATTGTTTTGTATTGTATGTTTTCTTTCTGGTGTTGCTGCCCCCCACTGCAAGACATTGGTACTTCTACCTCCGTCTCTATAGGTCTCAAAGAAGGCCAAGAGATCCAAGAGCCAGCGGCTGGGCTGAAATAGGCGGACATGGTGAGGGTTGGACAAAACAATCTATATAGACTACAATATTGAATCGTATTTAATGGGATTCCATTGGATTGTCATATTATATGTACGTGTACATATAATATGTATAAATGTATATTATATAGTATATACATTTTATGATATATACATTATTTTATATATATATATACATTATATTATATATACATTATATTGTATATACATTTTATGATAGATACATTATATTATATATATACATTATATTATATATATTATATTATATATACATTATATATCTCATTATATTTTATTATATATATATGATATTATATATATATCATATAATACATAATCAATTTAACTATATGTGTGTATACAGGTATATTTACATATCAATCAATGGATTGATTATGTATATATCTATATGTATATGTATTGTTTATTATGCAAGATGGTATTTGTATTCATACATCATACCATATATATATACAATATATATATAATATTACATTTCATTTACCATCATTTATCCGGTAGCCCGTGCAAAAAAAAGAAACGTTGATAAGTTTATCGTTAGCTCAACGGAGGCTAGCACATATTATGTACACCCGTCCAATTGGAATCAATGACAATGGGCATAACATGATGATATCACCATGCAAGTACCCCGAACTAAAGTCCAAGTTGATGTCTTTATCCTATACCTGGATTATCATCATGGCCATTATGTATGTATATAATTGTATATATATAATATATTATATTATATTATATTATATGATGTTTATATTATATTATATTATATGATGTTTATATTATATTATATTATATTATATTATGGCTGCAGTTGCAGAGGAAAAGCCTTGCGCGAAGCTACCAACCAGATTTTTCGATGGCCATGTAGTTCTCCTATCCCCAAGGGGATCTGGGGATCCTCACCTGCCTTTCGAACGCCGAACGCGGAACGCCTGCGGTGGATCTGGTCATTTCGAAATCGCCTTGTGCTCCTTGGGAGTTTTGGAGTTGGGGGTTACAAGAAACCCATGGCTGAGTCGCACAGAAACACGACCATCATCAGCACATTCCCAGCTAGATGATGGTTGATGGTGTATACTAGCCGCTATTTTTCCATTGAGAGTGGGAAATTTAGATGGTTGATGGAAAATACATGAAACGCTAGTGTTGATGGTTATTATACAGCCATTGTTCCCATTGTCCGCATTGTTTCTCGCACCGTTGATATCACCCTCTCCATGAGGCTTTTACTTCAGGCTGTCGCAAAAGTTGAAACCTACAGAGAGATTCCGAAAACGGAAACTGCCTGAAAAAACGGCCTTCAGGACACGAGATTCCTCTTTTTTTGTGTGTGTCTGAAAATGGGGTATACCTCTAAATGGCTGTTTTAATGGGGAAAATTGCTACAATCCCATGGATTTTGGGGTACACTATTTTCAGACAAAGCCATATGTGTCCTCTTTTTTTACTTTAATCATCCATGTTGGGGTTTCCAAAGTCATGGGGGATCCCCAATAGCTCGCTGCTTGTTTTTTATCCATGGAAAATCCTATTGAAATTGGATGATTTTGAGGGTACCTAAATAAGGACACCCGAAAAATGTGTCTCCTCTCCAGAAGGCATCTTTTGTTGGAAAAAAACTGTGCTCTCAGGTGCAGAAATTCGAAGGGCACATTCTGGCCGTCAGTGCGATGGACTTACTAGAGGCTGTCTAAAGATTCTTTTTTGGGTGGAACGATTCCCGGATGGGCTCCATTTTGGAATATGTTGGACCTGGTTGGTACTTGACCTGGTTGGTATTTGAGTGTGCGATTGGGATTATTACATGTTATTACTAGGTAAAATAACGGCATAACAATGGCAATAAAACCATATATGTTAGGACATAACCCCCGTAACGATCGTGAAAAGAGCACTTAAAGCTGGAACTGCACCCCCAAGTACACGCAATTGGTTGATATCCATGGTTTTGGAATCACATACCAACTGGGATGAAGGTCCAAGTTAGGGCCAGTGAAGATCCAGAGCTCACTTGCGCTCACTGACCACTAGATGATGGGCAAATAGCATGTTTCCACATTTAGGAATTGTCATACATCATACGTTGACCAGAAACAACAACAACAACAACAACAACAACAACAAGAACAAGAACAAAAACAACCACAACCACAACCACAACCACAACGACAACAACAACAACAACTTCCCAGCTGAAACTCTGCTTGATCATATAACCCGGATGCGAAATCAATCATGTATACGGTCGTTGATGCTCTTCATTTGTAATTTCCATTGCCAGCTGAGCTTTTTGGTGGACAACCCCCCAACCCGAAACCCTGATTGAACGTAGTGAATCTATTTATTTTGGGAAGCCAAATGGCCAAGTTTAAACTGCTTAGCCTCAATTTGCCACGTGGCCAGCTAAGTAATCCCCTAATCATGATATCATGGAGGTTTTTTTACGGGAAAATCATCTGCCCATGTGGGGATTTTCCATTCTTATGTTTGACTCAAGGGTATGGTCTGCCCATGTACAGGATTTCAAAGGCCAAATGTGTCTGCCCTTATGGCCCTGCCATGGTCTTCCTCTCAATGTGTCGTCATGTTTCAAATTCCAGGATTGTGAGTAACAGATCAGATGTATTGTTTCGTTCAATCCCAGATGTTTCATGGTTAGATCCTAGATATCCTAGTTTTGCTGGGTAAATGATTATAAATGTCCGTTGTTGCTTCATTTAAGACCATTTGCATCCCATGAATTGTCTTGTCTCAATCCCCAAGTTTTCATGGTTCAACCATGTCTAACCCCCCAAAAAACCTGCTAGCGCCAGCCTGTGACCTGTCGCTTAGGCAGGTCTCTTCACCGGTTCAAGGGACTGCTGTGTCATGTGGGTGCTCTCAACGGGCAAAGTCCACCGAAACATGAGTCTTTTCTCTGAAAATTGATGGGAAACTCCCTGAAAATGGTGAACATGTTGTGAGATATCCTATATAAAATTCTATTAAACAAATGCAGTTTCTCTTCATCTTGTGAGTTTGAAGGCCATGACTATCTATAAATGGGAACATCAACTAGACATATGTGATAGTTGAGATGAATTAACCATCAATGAAGAACAATTGAGATTTAAAATTGAGATTTCTCCGGAGGCAATCAATGAAGAGTGTATCTGGGTGTGTCTGGAAAGGGGTACCCTCTGGTAATTTAACGTAGCTATTGAAAATGGCCATTAATAGTGGATTTTCCCATTAAAAATGGTGATTTTCCATAGCTATGTTAGTTTACCAGAGGGTAATACCCATAAATGGCCACTTTAATAGGGAAAATGATGAGCATCCAATTGGGTTTGGGGTATTTTCAGACAACCCATGTGGCAATGCAGTTTCCGGAACCCATTTATACCTCCCCGGTTGTCTGAAAATGACACAGCCTTATGGATTACGATACTTGAGAATCTCGTGTGGTTTGTCATCGTTGTTTTTTTGATGGCTTTTTTTTAGGGGGTACTGGGGTACTGTATATTGGAAAAGCAATTTTCAGACACATCCTTGCGGAGTATGATTGCCATAAATATGGCGAAACCATGATATGATTGATGCTATGGTCATGATCATTTATTCATAATTGTTTACAGTTAGCAACTATCATTGTTCCATGGGCAAAGTTGGATTATATAGACTAAATCAGTAGTTAGAAGATGGTCACCAATCCATGTTCATTGGAATTTGACCATGGTGCATTCAGGTGCTGACTAAACCCCCTATTGGAGGGTGACCTACAAGCAACCTTACCCTCAAAGTCCCTGACGTGGGTGTGTCCCCAACAAAACACAGTTGGTCTATGCCACTTATGGGAGTTTAAGTCATTGATAGCTCATGTTCAGCATTTAAAGGTTTCAGCAAACACTAGAACGGTCGTCTCCAGGATGTGAAAAAGATACTGTTTCCATGCTCTCCTGCTATCACGAATCCAAGTTTGAGCTGGATCCAGAAGCGCCTGTTTCCATATGTTGTCGCCCATATTTACCCCCGTGTCGAGCTGTTCTACGAATGGGATCTCGCCAAAAGAAACGACATGTCTCATATTTTAGCCATAGTTACAAATCCCGTTAACTATAGTTGTGATTGCCATAAACCATACTAATTGGAGTTATAAATAGTTACACTGGTAAATTAACATAGACCCTGAAAATCACCAAAACAATTCGTGGAAGCTAATCTTTCCCTGGCACGGTCTATGTTAATTTGGAGGGTCAAAATGGAAGACCTAGGGGACCACAGATGTTAGTCTAGTTTAGTATTAACCATCCATAATTTTGGGGTACCTAATTTTGACCCATACCCATTTGAAGGGTAAAACTTAATTTTCCTATGGCCCCTGTACAAAGAACGCGTGGACAAGTGTCCCTGGGCCTCGGCCATTCTTTTTCAGATCGAAAATCCGTCTGAACATCCAGCATTTGTAGATGTCCAAACAAGAAACCCATGGGTTTTCCATTGATTTCCCATGGGATTTCCAATGATTAACAAAAAAATCCAATGATTTCCAATGATGTCCAAGAAACTCATGAGTTCCATAGTGACTCGTTGGTGGTTTGGAACATGTTTTATGTTCCCATAATATATTGGGAAGAATCATCCCAACTGACGAACTCCATCATTTTTTAGAGGGGTCGCTCAACCACCAACCACCAACCAGCAAAGTAACCAGCGTATGATAATCAATGGGATTAAACACATTAAACCATACTAGCATATACTAACCATATATAGGGTAGGTTGGTCAACCACCAACCAGATTATTATTAACCATCATTAAATCATTAACCATCATCATTAATCATTAACCATTAATATTAACCATTATTAACAGTATATTAACCACAATGGATGGTTAATATTAACAGTATATTAACCATAGAAATAGTTGATTTACCCATAAAAAATGGTGATTTTCAATAGTTATGTTAGATTAACCATAGAATACCATAGATTAACCATAGATTAACCATAGATCAACCATTATTAACAGTATATTAACCAGAATGGTAGGTGGCTCAACCACCAAGAAACCCATGGGATTTGCCGATTTCCCATCGATTCCCATCGAGTCCATCGAGGCTCTGGGACTTGGAAACGGCGCAGTCGCCCTGGCACAACTTGGGACCTGAAATTCATGGCTGGCCATTTGGCCTTGAAAGTGGTGATGATCACACAATACATATATAATTATACAATCATATATATATATATATATTGTATATATATATATATTGTATATTTATGCATGATGCTACTAGTACATATACATATCATAATGTGTTCGTATACGCACTATATATATGTAATGTTATGCATATGGTTATCATCTCGGCGTGGGCTTCAATGAAATGTTTGGGAATTATGATGTTCGTCCGGAAATGATTGGGTTGGATGGGCACGGATCAGTAATGATGGTAGCGCTAATATGTGGGTTTCCTAAAGTGGGGGATCCCCAAGACCATGGGTTGCAATATGAAAATAGTCACTAGTCCAATTTTGGATGATTTGGGTGTAACACCATTTTAGGAAACCACCATATATATAATATTTTTTAATAGATCATATTGTGCAATCGACCGTTGAGAGTTTACAAGGATCCATTCTTGGGACTTTGAACTGGAATTCTTCGGGATATTCCTAAGGCGAGAAAGTCCTTTTCGGATGAGGGACAGGTTAGCCTCCGGCAATATACAACCTGGCAATTGGAAATTTTGATGGTTTATTGAAACATATATGAACTTCACTAATAAGTCTGTCCATTGCCACCTTTGCCTTTTATACCTGATGGTATCTCCGGCCCTTGTTGATGCAAACAGGGTTTTAGTTGAGCTTCACAAATAGAAGTCCAATGTCCCAAAATGTCCAAGAGCAGGGTCATTTGAGTGTTATGGAAATGCGGACATCAATTTTGAAGTCAATGGGAGCAGTACTGTAGAACAAACATGGCTAAGAAGTTCACTTGTACATGTGTCATCCTGTGTCCTTGTTGAATCTTTTTGGATGGCTCGATATTGTTCGTTCTTATTTCCACCAACACTCCATATGTGTATATATATATATATGGGATGATACCCCGTGGTTGACCAATATCATTAGGATAGGTCGAAACCACCAACAGTTGTAGAGTTGTAGCTGTTCTAAAGTCTCTATATGCCCTCCCAGTAAAAGGTGTCAGATTGTTTTCACAGCGTCAGAGATGTTCAGATGCAAGAATGCAAGAAACGACTGTAGTAGTTTGCAAAGGATTTCTGCTACCATCTGGTAACTTAACATAGGTTTGGAAAATTCCCATAGAAACAGATGATTTATATATGATGATTTTCCTCATGACACTCTTGATTTTCCATAGCTATGTTGAATTACCAGAGTGTATATCTTACCTTTGACCAGCCGATCATCTTCATGGGCCAAAATCATGCTTCGGCGCAAGATTTCAAGGCTGTGTAGCCTCTAAAAACCGGAGGGAGATCAATATGAATCAAGATCACCCTCCCAGAACGGGAGAATCTGCCACCTTTGCAACCCCTTTATACTTCGAACATCTGGATCTCTCCCGGTTCTCTACATGTCGATTTCCCGATCTCAGTCTGGTCGCACATTGCTGGAATTTCCAGGTCATTCCAGTCGTCTTTTCACTCACTAGTGTCTTCAACAACAAAAATCCAGCCCCTGACATAAATTCATGGTGGGAACTACCCAACACTTCCCATGCAAAATGCCCAAATTTCAGTTCCCCAACTGGGAGAGTTTTCCGTTTATGCCATGCCATGGCGTCCATGGCGTCCATGGCCTTCGGAGCTCACAGCAGCGTGGAGCTGCTGGCGATGGTGGAGCAAGGCAAGCTGCGGGACGGCGCCTTTTTCAGATTTCTGGGGGTTCGAAGCTAAGGATTTGACAATGTTATGTGGCTAAAACAATGCCATAAACCACCCTTCTTTGGAAATGGTTTATACCACCAGTTTATGGTGATGACTGGAGGATGATTTATTTTTGTTTTACCAACATTAGCGGGAATGAAAGAATGGAGATTTGAGGAAACTTCAAAACTACAAAAACATCAGGGAAGAGTGGTTTTGAGCAAGAAAACCCCAAGGCCGAACAGACAAACATGTAGCAACAAATTTGGGGATGTAGCCAACATAATTGACTGGGAACCCTCTAAATCATACTCGTCCTGTCAATCAGATGGAGTTTCTTTTTGATTTGATGTTGGTTCCACGTCGGCTTTTACATGCTTTTACCTGGTACCCTTTTCCCAATATAGACAGTTGCTGATTTGTACGCACAAATCTGGGACTTACCTTCCGTGAAGCAGATTCAGAAGCGTAGAGTCACCCCCTGGAAAAGTATTTTCTTGTATTGAAAACAAGGAAATTCTAGTTTCATGGTCGTTTTGCATGGAGCATGTATCACAAGATGCATGCATATGTAACTAACCATTGTATGCTAGCTCTGCCGGCTTGCGGTGACCTCTTGCTCCTATGGTTTTGTCACGCGCAAGCTGTTACAGGTTGCGAAGAGGTACGGTGCAACTTCTGCCCTTTGAAAGGCTGGGCTGAAAGAATTGGATTCATGTTGGATCATGTTAGATCCTCCTAGATCATCTTTGATCACGTTAGATTCGATCATTTTAGATCCTGTTGGATCATATCGTGGAGCATTTCATGCTAATCATGTTAGATCAACTGGAAATCATTCAACTGCCATCCCTCAAAAAACACAACTACCTGGCTACCCTGTTTGGCTAAAGGCTGATGAGCCCAGGTGACTAACATTTATGGATATGTATCGGCATTGGAACCACTACAAAAACACAAAAATCATTGGATTGGTTTAAGGGAAAATCTACAGGAAACCATGGTTTTTACCATCAAATATATGGGTTTCCTGTAAATTTTCCCATCATCCAATTCTATGAGTAAAGTTGGGATGAACCATGATGAAGCCACAAACTCCTGTAGTGTGATTGTTGTTCCTAGTTGCCCATTCGTGTTGCAACGAAACATATCTTTCACTCACTTCCGCAGTCATGTAGCACACCCTTTTTTCCCAGCGCAGTTCCAACAAGATGCCACCAGAACCAATCCACCAACAGATCCTGAAACAAGTCCTTCGTTTCAAGGCGTCAATAGCCAATTTCGCTTTGAGTTTTCCATCGGTCCTAGCATGTTTCTTGTATCGCATCGGTTGTTGTTTCACCTATACCATCGCTGTAAATTGTGCCAATGTTGGTTTTGATATGTGTTGATATTGTTTCCGTCGCTATTTGTAGTTGGCTTAAAATCGACATGCTTGCTGCCCAAAGCAGTTTTGAATTCGATGTCGTGGTCTTTTTGTGCAGGGTAGTATGAACGTATTTCATGTTGTCGATTCAATTACCATGTTTGTCACTTTAATATCGCATTTCAGTCACTATCCGATTATTTCATTGTTTTGGTCCCTATAGTGTTCCATATTTATCATACATCTATACCTATCTATATCTATCATATCTCTACATATAACAATATCATGTATATATATATAAGTGTATTTATAAATGATAGTGATAGTACGCATGTCCATATGTTGTTCATATATTTTCACATTGTTTTCCCATATGTTTCTTTTCCAGTGCTACACATTTCCACCAGGCAGCGAGTTGTCCGCACTGGGCCGGCGCCTGGCGGACGCGCCGTTTCGAACGCGGAGCCACGCGGTTCGAACGTGGACGGGGGATTCGTGGATCATTTTAAGGTTTCAAGAAGGGATGAATGGGATTACCCTCTGGTTATGCCAAAATAGCTATTGAATCTATTGAACATGGCCATAGAAATAGTTGATTTTCCCAGTAAAAATATTTAAACATGGTGATTTTTCATAGCTATGTAAACGTTTACCAGAGGGTAATATGTTGGTGAACCATATGGTGTTTGCTATGGTTTTCAGAGGGGAGAAAAAAGGGAGAACTCCGTGGTTTTTCCGGTGTTTTTTTCATCGGTGAATCACGCTAAATCTTGGAATTTACATGGTTTAATATGGTTTAAGAGGACAATAGTGGGTTGTTTATGATATGCTTTGATGGCTGTGGTTAAAATGGTTGTTTTATTGTTAATAATCCCATTAAGTATGGGATCAATGGAATTAATATGGTATATTAAATATATTTGGTAATCAAAACATGAATTTACACCATATTATATTAGTCCCATTGGGTAAATTAGTGTGATTGATATGTTTTTTCATTGTTTTGTTTAATGGATATGTTGTTACTTATTTTTGAATAGGTGGGTTGGGTAATATCTTCCCCCATAATGTCACAGACTCCCCATATATAGATCTTTAAGATCAATAGATCCAATGATTGGCCATGGTTTCTGAGTAGTAACGGGTAGTATTTATCGGGTGGAAGGGATTCCTATGTACCCTCTGGTAATCGTTTACATAGTTATGGGATGTTATGGGAAAGCACCATTTTATAGCTGGGGAAATCAACTATAAATAGGCCATGTTCAATAGCTATGTCAGTTTACTGGAGGGTATTGAATAAGATTCATCATGATTCATCCCAAACATGCCCAGTATGTTGGTAAATATTCCGTACATGGAGCATTAAGGGGAATCCCTTCCCCTTACTGAGCCATGCAAAATAGATACATCCAGAAACCATGTATTGTCGTTGACCAAGCAGTTTACTATTGCCTCATGTTCCGTGAATTGGATCAAAAGTCGATAGGAAGTAAAGATTGAATTCCTAGGTTTGGGATTGCACATGAGCTACAGCCAAAATTTAGTGTGATGGAGAGTAGTATTCGAGCGGTCTCTATTTTTTGGAAATTGAGCTCGGGCTTAGAAAACGATTTATATATATATAATACACTCTTCAAAAAACGATGATATGTTCTTATTATATACCAAAACCTGAAAAACGGTAATACACTCTTCAAAAAGCGATGACTTGGAGCTGTATACCAAATATTGACCGTGGCCCACATGCGTCCAGCGAACGGATCTTTGGATGACTATGTTGTTTTACCCATTCACATGGGTTTACAATAGGTTTACAGGATATCCTATCTTGGATCTTAATGGATTTTGATCAAGAGAAAATAGGGATGTTCATTGGTTCATGGTGGGTTTCATGCAGTTGGAGGTAGAAATGCTCACTTGGACAAATCTATACTGAATGTGTCTTTTTTCCATACATGGGAATGGGTCAACATCAAGTATACCACAGTTCTGGCCATTTATTAGTTATAACTGGTTATAACTGGGATTATACATTCTATAAATGGGGTTATAAGTATCTATAACTGGTAAAGGGCCAGCCTGCATATTTGAGGGAATTGAGCATGCATTTAGCGGAAACTTTGGGGTTTGCCCTGGCATCAGGGTTTTGATCCATCCAGTTTTCGCCAAATTGGATCTTAACCAAACAGGGAGGTACTCACGGGGAATACGTTTCAGAGATCAGATGAACGATGAATGATGAATATATTGGATTTAGACATCTGGCCATTTCAGAACATATGGAAGCCGGAAATTGGAGGCAGTTTTCACAACCAATGTCTTGATATGTTTTGATATGTCTTGATGTGTGTTGATATGTCTTCATCTCTGATTTTGTAATTGACAACGGCTTTGTATTTGTGCATTACATAGGCTATATACATCTATATACCACAGACTGCTTTTTATGTGTATGAACGGTTTTCACAGTAAGGCCACGGGAGCGAAAGCGTGGATATAATAGGCAAACAAATGCCTGGAACATATGTATGTAGGTACTGTATGTAATGTAATGTATTGTATTGTAGTGTAATTTAATGTAATGTAATGTACTGTAATGTAATGTAATGTATGTATACCACGGGATATCTAGGTCTATGATATCTACATACCAGAAGATGATATGACAGCCAGGGGCTGGATCTGAATAGGTCCACTTATCAGTGGATATACAACTGTAGCTATCAGGGCTATATCATGCTATATATACCCTCTGGTAATGACTAACATAGCTATTGAACATCACCATTTTATAGCTGGGTAAAACAAGGTAACGCCGCCCGTAAAGACGCGGGCTGTTTTGCAATCAGGCATTTCTGATGTGCTTCAGGACATGTGGCACTTCTGAATGCCATTTCATGAATGTTCTTACTTCATCCTCTTATGTGCTTGGGTGTGCATCATGACACACACACAGATATATATATATATATATATATATATGTGTGTGTGTGTTTGTGAATTAGAACTATTTCATGTCTTTGTGCAGCCCTATGCATGTCTTAAAAAATGACATTAATTACCGCCGCCCTAGACGCCCACCGCCCATCACCCCAACCCCAGCGTATGTCACGTAACGCTTCCAAGGAACGTTAACATCACCCCACCCCCCCCACCCCAACCCCAGCGTATGTCACGTAACGCTTCCAAGGAACGTTAACATCACCCCA
>Ga0126342_10012620_pt1 | contig 15057 bp, 18 predicted proteins | sample Cyp1metagenome_FD_92528 | JGI IMG/M metagenome (GOLD analysis project Ga0126342, IMG submission 92528) | Coral microbial communities from Lord Howe Island, Old Settlement Bay, Australia - Cyphastrea 1 metagenome | ecosystem: Host-associated > Invertebrates > Cnidaria > Coral ...
CATCCTCGTTGGGACGAACAATGCCGCGACACGATGATGACAGTCCCTCCGCAACTCACCTCTTCCCTTCCTTCTTTCTCCTACCCCGCTAGCTTTCGTCATCCACCCCCGGCCTCAAGTCTGTCGGCGTCGTGCTCAAATGGGGCAGCTTTCAATGTCCCTGAAGGTCATGGAGAAACATAGGGAGAGAATGAGAATGCGGCAGAATGCGATCTTATGGGTGGTTCCTTCGCAACGAAGGGGAATTCCATCCTCAATGCAGGTGTTACTGTGAATCTCTAGCTGCAGGGCAAACCTCGGGAAGCACCAGAACAAATGCTGAATGTGTTGGGCACCAACCACTGGTCCGGCCTGCGTTTGATTCTACCTATTAGGTGGACTGAAGTACTGAAGGTTTTAACTCTTGTGTGATGTCTGAGTTGGACGAGACAAACTCAAGAAGATCCACAATATATAAATTGCCGAGAGAGAGAGATAGAGACACGTGCAGAGCTTCCGCTGCGAGCCAATGTCGTCCCATGGCCAGCTTCAAGCTACCTGGCCCTGAGCCTGCGCAGACTCTGGAGGGCCATGAGGGGGCGGTGCTATCGCTGTCTCTTGGCTGCAATTGGTTCCTGTGCAGTGAGGACATGGTTTGCACATGGAATGCAAAGGGTGGCGCACCGAGGTCATGGACAAAGAATGGTCAGTACATCATGACTGCCTCTCAGGAGCGCAATGAGCGCAATCCAACTCAAGAGAGAGGTTTCCGCGTGCATGTGATGATGTGTGATGTCTTATCAATGAACTGATGAGGGATCTCAATGGTGTCAAGATGACGTGATGGTCGTAGTGTCGTATTTGGATCGCTGTGCAGGACAAGTCGGTCCGACTCTGGAACCCACACAGCGGGAAACACATCAAGAAGTTTGCTGGCTGCCATAATCAAGAAGTCAATGATGTCTTGACTCTGGGCTGAGCATAAACCAGAGCTCTTCAATGTTTTCTTGGTCAACCCACCTGGATATCAGTTGTTCACCTTGGAAGACTCCAGGTGGGTTGACCGCCGCCAGGATTGCCGACGACAATAGCAAATTCGTGTCATGTGGCTCCGACAAGCTCATCTTCCAGTGGGATGTGACTTCTGGACAGGTGGGAGAATCCAATGCACAGGGGCTTACTCACAGTGACATATTTATTTTTGATTATTTTTGTACACTGTTCGAGTCGCTTGATCGCTGACCAGTCCTGGAATGTCCTGGAGTCTCCGAACCAAGGCTTACATTCTGACATGTCATATCTATACATATCTGACATGTGTCCTTGTGTCAAGCACGGCTCTTGCTCCGTGTCAGGTGGTTCGAAAGTTCACCGGCCATGAGCGGAAAGTAAATGCTTTGGCCTTTGGTCCCAAGGACAGAGCCATCAAGCTGAGGTGGTGCAAGCAGCCATCGGATGGTGATGTTGACAACGCGACACCCTTGTATCAAGATTATCGGGATGAAAATTGAACAGGGTAACGACAAAGATACTTACCTTCCAGCTGATATTCCATACCAAAATCTTGGGAGTGAGAGGGTGCTGAAGAGCGGCTACTGTTCATTATTTTTACATCAACGTGCTGCTTTTTGGTGTTAATAGAAACCACTTTCCGCTTTCAGAATGGCAGGAAGAAGTATTGCTGAGTGCTTCCCATGACAAGACTGTGCGGATTTGGGACCTGCGCGCGCGTGGCAAGGGACCCATCCAGGTCTTGACTGGTGCAGTAGACTCTGTGCTTTGTTTGATGACGCATGGTGATGCTCCTTTGATGCGGTTTGGTCAGTGGGCAACTGTAGCCTGGGCTAAGATCTGATGTTGAGATCTTATCAATGGGAAATCCAGGATCCTAAAATGGAGGTACTGTACCATATAAGGCCATATTTTGTGGGGATATTCCCTTACATAGGCCTTACATTGGCCTTATATATGGTAGGTACCTCCAATTTAGGTTCCTGAAATGGCCATTGATCTTGTGGTTGTTCCATGTTGTTGCATTCACACTTTAGTTAAAGACTCCGTCTCTGACAAGGAGGCACATATACAAACGCTTTGAATGTTGCTATACATCATCATACATTGTTATATATATATATGTATATAATTATATGTGTATGTTATATATATATATATCATAGTCATTATAGTATGCGCACAGTATGCATTAACGTATTGGTTCATTTTATAATTTGAGGTTGTGTCGGCCAGTCTGTGCCCAGGAGATCATCACTGGGAGCGTAGACGGCGGCTTGCGCAGTTACGATGTACGTCAGGGTCAGCTGGTCACGGACCGAGTGCTGTTTCCTGCTGCCAGATGGCACTAGTCTGTTTGATATGCCATGTCTGTTTGTAAATGCATATGGCATATGATATGCCATGCCAGATCATGCCAGTAAACACGCACAGAAATGCATAGAACACCAACGACATTTCCAGAAGCAGCAGATATCATCAGATCATGTGGTAGGACCAGCTGCAGCAGCCTATTGGCAGCATCTCTGTGTCGAACGACGGCCAATGCCTTTTGGTCTCCACCTTGGACCTCTGGCAGCATTGATGGCCCGGATGGCTGTGGCCATGAGAGGGGCCTGTAAGCACGTAGCGGCGTAGCAGAGTCCAAGATTTGTGGTCAGTAAGGACAGCCACATCCATTTGCTGGAGCACCTAGATGGCTCCGAGCTGACATCGTACACCGGACACACCAACAAGCCCTTTGGCTTTGATGACTTGGGTGTTGAAGCAGCCGCGGGTCCTGATGTGCATTCACTATCGTTTTCCATGTTGTTCAGAAGTCCGAAGACGCACGAAATCGTAAGCAGTTCTTATTGTTCCGTATGCATTAGCATGTGCAACATGCGCCACTGTCGAGTGGTTTCGGATTTCATTGAGGCGAGTCAAAGTGCAGAGTGCACTGGATCCGACGGACTCCTTCATTGCTAGTGGCTCTGAGGACCCCTAAGACTAGGCCCCAAGAGTTGAGGTCTGCAGTTCAGTTGCAATCGACTGCATACATTTTTTTAATTCTGACTTCCTTGACTCAGATGCACCTCATGATGGCCTGAGAAATGCTTTCGGATGAAGATTTCAATTTGTCGCTTTGGCATAGAGATGGTGGCCATTCAGATATGATTACCGTAATTAGTCATTGTAGTCATTCCAGGCTTGTTTCTCAGAGCCTTGAAGCACGTCCGACTGTTCCATACTGTTCCTACATATGCATGATAAGAGCCACAAGTTTGTTTTGTCATCCCGCTCCCGCCGCAAGGACGGCAAATTGCATTTCTGGGAACTGGTCGAAGCTACGCCCTTGGCAGGTGCGCAGCAAGGACATTCAGCTGCTGTGCTGTGCTTGGCGTTCTTTGAAGAAACCTTGGTATCTTGGCGTTGAGAGGGCGGTTTTGGAGTGGCCAGGGGACAGTGGGGTGAGTCCAAAGATTCCATTGAGCGATTGCCATGGATATGCTACCGCATGAGCTGCATTGCAAACCACAGAAACCCAATCAATTGATGCCATTCATCTCTGACTCAGTCTCAGTGCGTATTTTTTTGGAGAGCAATTTCAGCGCGACTTTAGCATGTGAATATGTTCACATGCAATCAAGCCATATCAAGCAGTGTGCATGGTGTGACCATTCAGGCATGAGCAAGGAGAAGCAAATGGGGTTTCAGAAATTCTTTTTATTTATCACGACAAGATGCTCTGCATCTCGAATGAGGAAGATAACCTCCAATAAATATCCTTGTCATTTATAAATCCATAATTTTTCAAGTCTACATGTGACCCTTGGCATTCATTCTCCACACAACCCTCGCCTGGCCTCCCTCTTCCTCTTTTGAGCTGTGAACGTTCTCCCTCTCTTCCCGGGTTGTGCAAAGTGGCCAGCGGATGCCAGTTCAATTGACCCTCAGCGATCTTTGTGGCAAGGTTAGTGCTTCTGCAGACGGTGTCATCAAAGTTTGGCAATTTGTCGGCAAAACATGTCAACTTGAAAATGGCACATGTGAAATTATTGGCAGCATCGACTTTGCTTTGGACTTTGTGAGACTTCTGCTAGGAGAGAGCAGCGACAGTGAATCTGAGGCGCCCATCGAGTGGCTGCTGATGCATGCTGATGAACCTCAAGGATCCTCAAGGCAGATTTCTTCTCCTCAAGTCCTCTGGTCTTCAAAGTTTTACATGTATTTCCCTCCCTCTTCTTGCGCGTGTGAACTTGTCTGGAGGCCAAATTGTCTTATTAAAGCTTGCAGCTTTCCATCTTTCCAGATTTCCAAGCAATCTTGTAATTTTCATTTGCATGCCGTGGCATATTTGGCCCAAAGTATCACCGCAAGTACATAGAGGCAATCCACCAGCAAGCCACTTCAAGAGCCACAGTATTGGTGAAACACCGTGACAAGCAATCAATGAATTTTATGTATTTGTATATTTAGTAGTGAGTGACCGGCGGTAAAGTTGCTATTGGGTGTCAGCCGATTCAAGCAGAAAAGTGGAACACTTGCTTCGATTTCTGCAAGAGGCGTGCCGTTTTGCGGTCCGCATGGTGGTGAACCTGAATGCCAGGGACCGAGCCACAGCAGCACATGCTGCTGCTGCCAGGTATGGTAAGGTCTCCCCATTTGATGAAGCGAATTCTCGGCCGCCTTCCAGACCATCCTCTGCAAGACCTTCAGCCAGACCTTCATCGGCAGGCACAGCTCGCACAAAGCTTGGCAACGAATCTCCCAATCGATCTCCACGGTTGCACTGGGGATTGAACTTTACTGTGCCTCGAAGCTTTGTAGAGATTGCTGCAGGACAGCATATTGATTGGTTGGAGTTGCAGTTTGGGCCAAAGGAAATCAAATTTCGAGAGCTCGGAGCCAAGTTGGAAGCCGAAGCCATGGAGGCGGCTGCCCGCGAGGCATTGCTGGCTCGCAATGGATTGGAGCGGCGACGCCGGGCAGAGAGAGCCTGCAAGGAGAATCGAAACTGCACGGGGGAACCATGGCGTCATGGCCGGCATGGAGGCCATCAAGGAGATGGACCCCCTGGCGGGGGTGGGCCTCTGCATCTTCCTAGCCGGCGCAATCGAACAGGTGCCGGTGATGGGGGGCTTTTTTCAAACTTGTCGCCGTTGGAGGCTACGGAATCCGCACTAAGGCACCGGCAGCTGATGGAAGCACGACGCTTGCACAGGGCAGCTCGGCCTGCCTCGGCGCCACTCGCGCGTGGCCCTCCTTCAAGGCTCACTTGAGCGCAATCCCCTGAAGCAAATCATGGCCAGTAATGGCCAGGAAGATGGAAGATTCGAATCCGCAGAATTGGAATAAGCAGCCGCATGCTCAACCTGTACAGTCCTTTTTTGAATGGATGTATATAATATAGCTCTATGACTCTATGGCGGTCTCTACGACTCTATGGCGGTCTCTATGACTCTATGGCGGTCTATGTCAAATTCTCTTTCTAAGTCTCACCCAGACAGCGCGGACAGCAACTTTGGAGGAGTGAAAGGAACTCCTCCAAAGAGCATGCTGCAACGAATCACAAAGGTCCTGTGGCTGGCATGGGGGGTTGTATGATTGGATATGCTCAAGTCCTCGTTTGACGAGACCGGAGGTTTGAAGGGCACATCATCAAATCTGTTCAAATGCTTTCAAACCATTTGCTACTCGGAGAGTCATTGGCCGCCTTGGCCTTGAAACCCGATTATTGAAAATCATATGGCGCGAGCTTACATGCCTTCTGGAGCACCCGGTGCAGTGTTGTGTAGAAGTCTTTGGCTCTTCCTCGGCCCCCCTTGTTGTCCTTGGAAATTGTTCCCTCCAGGCTGGCTAGCTGCACTGGCCAGAACAGACGTGGTCAAGCTGCTTCCGCCTGCAATGAAAAAGGTGAGTAGTTAAGCTGAGCCGCCCCTGCGTGTGAGGACGTTTGCTGATTGAGATAGTGTTGTTAATGTGCTGAATGGAGCGGGTGGAAGCTGACCACTCTTTTAAGCGGCCAGAATTTGGTTCGATAATTTTCTGAAGTTTTTGGCCAAATCAGCCAAGGAGACAAAAGTTGGAGACCCAGTTTGAGGAGCTTATAGCAGTCCATGGCTCAGCAGGGAGGGTGACTAAATACTTCGGTGCCATGTGAGAAAAAGCACATGGTAGAAATGGTGTGGTGCGGTCTTTTTTTTTTTGTCAGGTTGCAACAAGCCGGCTACAACTGGCTGGGTTCAAACGGTGATGTCAGCTGAAGCCGGGCTGAGGAGCTTCAAAAGCGCTTTGAACAGCATAGCGTGGACTCCGCCGTGGACGAGCTCTTTATCATCTCCGACTTGGATGTCTCACAGAACAAGCTCTCCTTAGATCAGCGGCTCGACTGGTGGCAGGTATTTCCTTTTGGTTTGGACATTGTGACAAGATATGACAGGACAGCACTGTAATGCACTGCATTTTTCTATTTTAAAGGTATCACGGTATCAGTTGCCACTACTGTTTCATTTCGGCGAGCCGGTGAGGTTTCAAACTCTTTTCACGGTGCTGAGCTACCCCAACGTTTGCGTCGAGAGGTTCCGCATGTTCGGCTGCCCCACGCTGGATGATAGTGTGATGCAGGTTTTCAGAACCTTGTCTGATTGAGCTAGGGTGCTGAGCGAACCTTTTTTTCGGGGTGTTTTCCCACATCAACATAAAGCCACTGCATCAGGATTATCAGGCAGTATCAGGTATCCGGAGAATCTAGTTAGGCTACAGGATGCAGCTTAAGCTTTCATAGCTTTCATGCGGTTGGAAGACGAGGCCGTCCATGATCGCCAAGGGTACAGGGGCAAGTCAATGCGAAGCAACTGAGGCGATTATCTTCGACAACTGGCCCCGGACTGCGCCCCCCTGGAGTTGCATTTGAGTGATTGTGCCTCGTATAAGGCTTGGAAGTTATATATACGGGACCCAAGTGAAGCAAATAGTGACTTAGCGATGCCGTTCTTTGTGTTGGTACGGCATGATGCGACAAGTTTCAGGCTTCTTAGGATTCTTAGGCTTCTTGTCTTGCATATCTTGGCATGGTGTGCGGCCCATGGTGTGCGGCCCATCGTGTGTGGCCCTGTGCGGCATGATCTTCGTGCGTTTGGCTCTCAAGGTGCTGTGACAAGCGAGGGCTTCCACTCTCTATGCGGCGCCTTAGAGGAGCTGGTGATTGAGGGATTTCGTTCACTCTAGGCTCAAAGTGGTGCTGAAATCCGTTTGTGGGACATCCATATGATTCCTTTAATTTTGTATATGTCATCATCTTGTTTCTGACTTGACACCGCAGGAGACGCAGCTGTACCCGAAAGCCAACAGTCTCAGCCCCACCATTGGCACGCCACTCTATCTCCGCCTTGAGAATAACTACATCACGGAGGCTGAGTGCTTGTTTTCGGGGGGCACTCTTGCACTTCACTACTTCCTGGCTTTGAAAAAATCTACATTTCGTACATGATGTCTCCTTATGTTTCCTTGACATATCAGTGTCAGGAGCATATCAAAGAAAAGGTGCCTTGTTTGCAATTGTGTTCGAAAGGTATGCCATGAACAGGGCGCTTCATGTCGCTCCATTGAACCTGCTGTAATATTAATAAATCACTCCCAGGTGAACTGGAAGGTAAGTATAATTATATATACGTATATATATATACATACGTGCATATATATATATATATATATACATACGTATGTATATATATATATACATAAATAATCATAAATATATACATATACACATAAAGAAACAGATAGATTAAATAAATGGTATATATAATGTATATATATATAATTATATAATTATACATTAATTATACGTATATCAAAAATATGCACCATAGATACAACTGATATAACATATATCATGTCCTCATTTCATTTGCAACTCGTTTTTGCATCCGGACTCCTTTTTGCCTGAAGCTTCCCAACAAGGTCGATGCTGGAGTCCTACGGCACTTCAACAAGGCGAATGGTAAGACTGCTCCACTGTCTGGTGGTGCCAAGGCGAATTTGGTGATGAAGGCCTGCACTGTCTGCACTGTCTGCACGGTGCCAGAAATCCATTGAAATCCTGTCATGTGCCGTGCCCTTCAGCGAAGTGATGATACTTTTACTGACCTTTGTCACATATTGTCACCATGAATTACTCAATAGAAAGCGTTGCGAAAGTTCTGTCTGCGTTCCGTTGGCAGGGGAGCACCTACGGCCAAAAGGAGGGCAGTCCGCCCGCGCCGGAGGGAGCTCCACCACCAAAGCAGGCCCATTTTGTCAAGTCATCAGGTCATGGTGTCGCATTAGGTCTCGTCCAGCTGGTTTGACTGCTTGACTTGGTATTTCAGAAACTTCTTCAATCTTCTTCTTGTCTTTGCATGTTCAACAAAGTGTCGTTCAGCGTCTCCATCAGATCTTCGACCGGAACAACCCGGCCACGAAGCTACAACAGGACTGGACAGACCAACGCGAGTATTCCTTGGTTTCCTTTCAGATAAGATCAGCAATCCTGTTGATTGGCACTCGGCGGATGCAGTCAACCAGACGGCCGACACGCTGCTTTAGGAAAGCTATTTGCCTTGTGCTGCTTTGACTGCTTTGTGGGTGCAGGATAACTGGAATCCTTGGATGTGGATGATGCAGTTCGGTCCTTGGGGCGGATGCTTGGCCAAACAAGAGACATCTCAGAATTCCATAGAATTCCTTGCAGTCCTGCTGCACAACATGAGTCGATGTGACTGTTGACATCTGTTGACTTGAGTAGGGCAGTGGTAGAAGGGACTTTGATGGACTTGGTGTATCAGGTTGCCACAAAGGTGGCTGGCAGAAAGGTGCTATGAAGGGCATTCAGACAAGTGCCGTGAAGGGTGGCATGCAGAAAGGTGGCATGACGCCCTGGCCAGGACTTATGGCACTTGCAGGCCAGATACTGCAGTTCGAAAACACCACGAGATTACGATATTCAATCGAAACTTGATGAAAGAAAGAACATGAAAGAGATATACCGAGAGAGAATCCGCCCAAAGTGGGGTTAGAAGACAAGCACCGGTTGCTCGTGGCCACCCATGACTTTGCAAATACCACTAAGATTAAGATAGATTAAGTACCTCTATTCCAATCGTGTGACCTCTAGGCAAAGCAAAGGGTAAAGGCAAACAGCTGGGGAAGTCGCTGCTCTGCACGTGGTGGTGTGACATGGTGTCTGGATGTGTTTGGATGTGTCTGATGCCAGGTAGACCGGGTAGACAAGGGTAGACTGTCAGTTGCCGACATTCGCCTGAGGTCACAAAACCCACAGCAGAGCGGCGGCCAGAATCAGTGGCAGAATCAGAACCAGCACGAGAGCCAGTCCAGTCAGAACTGTCAATCCAGCCAGTGGTCGAATGCCCAATCCTGGCAGAATCAGAGCCAGGGGAAATCCGATCAAGACCAGAATCCGAGTTGGAAGGCAGGCTGCAATTTAAAATGCACCATACCACAAGATGTCACAAGATGCCACAACTGCCTACATCCAAGAATTGTACCACGTCCGAATTCCGAATGTCCATGAGGCGTGGGAATCCAAGTCATCCACCTGGCAGGATCAAGGAGGCAGGGTCAAAGGACGGCAAGGCCCTCGCTTTAGAACGTCGCGCCGAACATGGCTGTAGAACGCGCTCTCCAGCATCGCTTTTAGAATGCGGAAATGATCCCACGTCATCTACACAATATCTTCTACATGTTTTATATCACCTAGATCATCTGCATCAATATAAGTTCATACGCAATACATACGTCAATGCATCTCCTACATCTCTCCTATATCCTTTACATCATCTACATCATCCACATCATGCACATCTACACCACATACATCCTGTACATCCTCTACATCCTCTACATCATCTTCATCAACTTCATCTACATCACACAAATCATCAAGGTCATCAACATCTTCATAAACTTCATCAACATCATCTACATCAACTTCATCTACATCACACTTCACCATCCCACCCCACCCCACCCAACCCCATCCTCCCTTACCCGGTGTGAATGAACATCACCATCCAGTGCGCGTGTGAAATTACGTTACCATCCCACCCCACCCACCCCATCCTCCCTTACCCGGTGCAAGTGAGCAGGTTCCAGGCCTACCGTGCTGCCCCTTGCCAGTCCCATGAAGATGCCCTGTGTTCTGAAATGATGCAAAATGTTTGTGGTCTGAAGTGATGTCTGGGATGGTGTGCTGAAGTGATCCTGTTACCCCCAGAGGGTGGGAACGCAGTGACGATTCAAGTCTGATTGCATCATTTCATAAACTGCTCATGGTCTGGTATTGCCATGTGATCAAACGTGATCAAGATATGTCGGCACTTGAGCACTTTGGCTTGGCAGGCAGTTGGAAGGACAAGTCATCGACGGAGTGGTCATCAAATGACAGCTCTTGGGGAAACGGGTCCAGCTCGTCCCAAGGCAGATACAATGCCTGAAACGCCAAATGTTGTTGCATCAACCTGGGGACTATGCAAACGGATGTATGGTACAGTATATACTCCGATTCAAAAATGGCATCGCGTAATATATTGCATTCTTTAATTTTCCATAGTGGGCTTGTTGAGTTATGTTGAGTTGGATATGGCATCGGATAAGCGCACCTTGAGTGTCTTGTATCTAGGGATGTGGCACACCAGGCCAAAGTTGGCAAAAAGATTCCAGCACAGGCTCAAAGCAACAGCCGCAGAACCAGGCAGGCTTTTTTTTTGCACGGCAGGAATGGTTAATTCGAAATAATTCCAATGGTTCTGGTACTGCTGCTGCTGGTGGTAAGGATGGTATCGTTTGTTTGTTCTTTGGATTCTTTGGCTTTCTGAGTTGAGCGAGCGGCTCTGCCACCACAGGACTGGAAACGGCAAGAAGGTCGCCGCGGTTGGACTTCCCAAGGCGGGGTCGTAGCTTCGTATTCTTACATACTCTTATATAATACTCTTATGATTTCTTACGCATTGGATGAGTCTAGCATAGTCTAGCTGCTGTCAAGGGGGAGTGGTCACTTTGCCATGTTTGGACCTGTCAGGCTCCGAAGACCGATCCCGGACGCAGCTTGGTCGTGATCAGTGGCCGTCATCTTCCAACGTCATGGAGTTCTGGGACACTGCTCCCTGGTATTCCCTGGTACTAGTACTAGTAGTCATAGTAGTCAATTAGTAGTCATAGTGGGTATCTTTTGAGAGTCCGGCCATCAAGGCCTGCTCCGCGTCCAAAGCCTGAGGCCCTTGTGGAAAGGGCATTTCAATATACTTCAACAATTTTGTATACTTTATTTTTACTTTTTAAAAATGTTTGTTTTGGTTCTCACTTCTTCATCTACTGGCCTCCGATGTCTCGGTCAGGCACAAGAAAAGCCGCCGCCCCCCTGGGAGATTCACTATTCAGAGGAACATCAGCTCCTTGGCAGCAGTTTGTCCTTCATTGTGGTAAAAGGCTGACAGCGGCTGACATGTGTTCATTGAAGTTCATTGCGGTCCAGAAATCCGGGAATTAGAATCCTGAGCTTCACTTGCATTTCTTGGTCCATCTGAGTCTCAAGTACTTCTGGAACAGTGAGACGGGCGAATCCTTGTGGGAGAAGCCGGAGAAGTGGTAATCTACAGGGCATGCAAAAAGAGCACAGTGCACAGCTCTCGAGACGGATGGTGGCACCGGACACTGTGATTTTTGTTCCTCGGTTAAGACGTTTAAGTTACCCTCTGACGGCCTTCCATAGTTTCGCAGGCCCGAGGCCTGGAATTCCGCCTAGTGTTGGGACCTCAGAAGTGCAGTTCCCCCAAGCTCCGACCAGAACCTCCTACTTCAAAGGTTCATGCGGATGCAGCATAATTACATGTATATATATATAAAATATGTATATATAATATACTGAACATACCGAACATGTAGATATACATTTTCCATCACTTTCCTGACTTTTGGATTTTTCCTGAGCTCACAGTTGCAAGAGCTGGCATTGAGGACTTGACCTTGATCATTTTGAATGTCCTTTTACGGCTTAGATCGGCCCAAAACTGAGCTCCCGTTTCCCCCAGGCAGGTTCCCGTTGACGCCATGACGACATTGCGGCTACGGCCTGCTGGAGGGGCAGAATTCCAAGTGGAGCTGGAGCAGTCCGCGAGCATCCTGGAGGTGGGGAGATGGGGTCGTTAACTCTTCGAGGGAAGACATTGCAGATAGATAGACTCACATGGACATATATATGTGTACACACACATGCACACACACACATATATATATACACACCATAGTGTACATATACAAAGATATCATCATGTCATTTTGTAATGGTGTAGTTCATTTAGTTTATTTGAGCTTGCTTTATGAATGATCGCTTGGAATTCAAGCTTCCGGACCTGAAGTAAATTCATCTCCCCCAATTAGATGCGCGGCACTCCCAGTGCAGGTCAAGGTGGCAGCCACTGCGGGTTGTGACATCGATCCAGAGCTCATGAAGATCATCCACAAGGGCCGGGTGTTGAGGGATGAGGAACTGTTGAGGGCTTTGGGTATCCAGAATGGAGACGCGCTGCACATTGCCAAAGGTATGGCAGCCTCAACTCAGAAAGGGTATCTTGACAAGGCAAGCAGTGATGCCAGTGACAGGCTGGAAATTCAGTTGAAGGCTCCTGGTGGCATTGAGGTCACCTTGGCTGTGGATTCAAAGGATCCGGTAGAGGAGCTCCGAAAGGACGCAGCTTCTCGTTGTGGATTGAAAGTGGAGGAGATCCATTTGCTGCACAAAGGAAAGATCCTGAAAGATGGTCTCAGCTTGGACTCCTGTGGAATAGCTAATGGCTCAACTGTGCGTGTAGCACGGCGGCAGGCCGAACAAACTGAACCCAAGGAGCCTGTGACCGTGCAAGTGGAGCCAGAGGCAGGATCTGCAATGCCTATGGCATGGGGAAGTGATTCTCCTCTTGACATGGCACAGATGAGGATGATGGCAGCTGCCATGGGTGTGCCGTTAGACCGTTTGTTGGGAAATTTGCCACCGCAACAGGCCATGCAAATGGTGCAACAGGAGATGGCCCAACTCCGTCGAGCACCCTTGGGAGAGACCACTGCTGAAATGCAGGCCAGATGGGCTAGAGAGGCCCATGACATGGCACGGCAAGTGCGGGCTTACTTGGAGCGTGAGGGCCGTGAGGGCCGTGAGGGCCGCGAGGGCCGTGAAGGTGCTGAGGACCGTGAGGGTGAGAACATCGAGGATGACGATGAGTTGCTGGCAGACATCTCCCGGACACTGGCCGATGCACGTGAGCGTGGTGCTCCGGTGCCGAATGCCGCAGTCTTTGTGGACCGTGCGGTGGCCCGAAGGCGCCAGGCACGAGCATTTCAGCAACGGATGGATCGAGAGGCCAGTGGTTTAGACCCGGAAATCGAGGATGCTTTTGCTGCGGCTGAGCAGTCTGTGACAGCTGCTGCAAGAGCACCGCGCAGACTGGGTGGCTCTCCTGGTGCCTGAGAGTGGAACAGAGGTGCCAAAAGACAAAAAGAGAGGCTGAGAGGCGAACTGCTGCCTTCAACTGTATAAGTCTTCAGTTGCAAAAGAAAAACATACAAAAACATACAAATGTGAACAAAACAAAAGATCAATCAGGTAGGCAGGATACTGACATCGATTTGGGACATCATAGCATTTGCACCCGTTTGATCATGTTTGCGCATTTGTTTAACGAACCCATTAACTAGTGGCGACATGTCACGGTGGAGTGAACCATCAATTCATGACACCAGAGGTTTACATGTTAGTTTCTTCAATTTCTTCACTTTGCACACTGCCACTTGCCGCATTTTTGGGGCGTAAAGCCAGTGGGGACGTGGCCAAGCTGTACAGGACCCGAGGCAGGGGACGTACTGTTGACAGCCGCCATAGCTGCTATAGGCATAGCTCGTTTCACCATTTTTTGTTCCGCGTCAGCCAAACTGTACCTAGATATACCTAGTATTTGACCCCCCAAACACGCAGCAAAACCAAAGCAGAAGATGGACTTTTGTATGTCGAGGTGATTTCGCGACCCACATGTGTTGCCTTACCAAGTGCCATCCGCCATGCGCTATGTGCCAGGCCCATGGTAGAATTTCGGAAACGTGCCAATACTTGGCACACAGATTCTTGCGGTATAGGGCCTGTGACCTCAGGCACGGTGGAATCAGGAACAAAAAGATATGAAAAGGGAACACACATGAACAAATGATTGCTGCTTGTGGACTTTTCTTGGGGCACGCAAGAACGCTGCATTCTGCACAATTCGGTTGATTTGGTCAGATCTTGCACCATTTTCAATTCATCTTCCACTTGATCTCCGGTCATATCCTGCTCAGATGTCCAGGCCCACGAATGCACCGCCGCCGCAGTGCGAGCACCTGCTCCAGCGGCGTGTTGGACCTCAAAGTGCCTCAGCTGTGGCGTAGTGAAAGAAAGCCAGGCGTTTTTCTTTGAGGCACTAAATCGAAAGGCTGCAAAGCTTTTGCTACCTTTTGGCAAGAATTGTGCGTCCATTGTGGGTGCAATTTCGAATGCTTCTTGCGGGCCTATGCCATGAGGAGAATCCACGTTCAGTGGAGATCAAATTTGGACTGAGCGATGGTTCTGCAAGCCACTTGGCCAAAGTTATAGGTGGAAGGGAGAACGTCATTCGGGAATGGTGTGGTCTTGTGATTTGAGAAGATTGCCAAGACAGTTTGGGCCTCGAGGCAGCAGGCCATATACATCCATATACATCCATATACATCCATATACATCCATATACATCCATATACATCCATCCATCCATCCATCCATCCATAGATAGATAGATAGATAGATAGATAGATACATAGATAGATACATAGATAGATACATAGCCATAACCATGACCATAACCATACCCATACCATACCCATACCCATACCCATACCCCATACCCATACATCCATACATCCATACATGCATACATCCATACATCCATACATCCATACATCCATACATCCATACATCCATACATCCATACATCCATACATCCATACATCCATACATCCATACATCCA
>Ga0126342_10012621_pt1 | contig 15057 bp, 17 predicted proteins | sample Cyp1metagenome_FD_92528 | JGI IMG/M metagenome (GOLD analysis project Ga0126342, IMG submission 92528) | Coral microbial communities from Lord Howe Island, Old Settlement Bay, Australia - Cyphastrea 1 metagenome | ecosystem: Host-associated > Invertebrates > Cnidaria > Coral ...
CTTGCTCACGTCATGTATGCTTCTTGAACTTCGGGGTTTGGGTGGGGTGAGGGGGGATGTTAACGTGCCTGTGACCTTGCTCACGTCATGTATGCTTCTTGAACTTCGGGGTTTGGGTGGGGTGAGGGGGGATGTTAACGTCCCTGTGAACTTGCTCACGTCATGTATGCTTCGTGAACTGCGGGGTTGGCTGGGTTATCTATATATATATACAACATTACACAATGAAAATCACATTTAGATACATATATATATATATATAAACATGTGCATACATATACATCTATGTTCACTATTATATACATACACATGTACATATCTTCTTGTTTATATTTATGCTCTTAATTATATTTCCCACCCACCGGCACACACGCATATATATATATTATATATATGATGTTATATATATATATGTATATATACATATCTATCAAATGTATTTATATATATATAATCTATGTGTATATATATATATACATATGTCATATGTACTTATGTTTAGACAACTTTAAAAAAACTTGCCGGGGGAATGTTCCATTGCACTTTCTCAAACAATTGGCCAAAGCTTGCAACGCTCGCTGATAATGGCGCAAGAACAAAAGAGCAGAGGCGCAAAGAACAAAAGGCACCAAAAAACACCAGTTGCCCAAGGGCGGCGCGACCTGTTAGTTTACCAGGTAGTAATAGGTCTTCTGATATTCTGAAGATTCGTCCAATGATCATCCAATGATTATCTCATCACATAAAAAATAGCAGCAACCTTCCAGTAAACTAGAAAATCACCATGCTTAACAGGTACAGTAAAAATCAGTAAAATATCATTGTTTATCATCTCTCTCTCCCAGTTTCCATAGATTAGCCGTAACTAACTCCTTTCACTATCAGAGGTTATATAATGTGTTATATAATATACACATATCATATATCTATTTATTTAGCCAAATGTTTATCATTGTTATCATCTACCCTCTGGTAAACATACAACAAACTATTGAAAATCACCAAATGTTTATATTTCATGGGTAAATCCATGATTTCTATGGCCATGTTCAATAGCTGTATGTTTACCTAGCTATGTAACAGTTTACTGCCAGGAGCTCCGAGGTCCCACCCTACCTGAGGACATTCATGCCAGAAGTCCCTCTCGAAGCTCTTGGACCTGGATTTTTTTCGGAAAAATGTTGCTGTGGTTATGACTAACAGTTTGCCATGGTATTATAGTGATTTATAGTGATTTAATGGGATTTTATAGTGATTCAATGGGATATTAATGGGGCTTACCCTCTGGTTATTTAATATAGCCATGGTATAGATGGCCCATAGAAATAGATGGTTTACCTATTTATAAATTATACCTATTAATTTCATGGTGATTTTCCATGGCAAACTGGCAAAGTCATAAGCAGATGGTAAATCTTACTGGTGCGTTTTACGTAGGGTTGCTGGGAGATCTGGGAGTTGCTGGGATGATGAAATCTCTGGGGATCTTTTCAACGGGGTGCTTTTCAGAGTTACTGTGGCTAAATTATGTGAATTATATGCTTTTTTAAATAGCATTTTACGGTGTCTGAAAAATTAATGGAATGGGGCATTTAATGGGGCCAAAAAAAAATGAAAAAAAAACTAATAAAACAAGTTGTTTTGTGTGTTGTGGGGAGTGGGACGAGGTTGTTGAGTAGAAGGGTACCCTGCCCCCTTCTAAAAGTAATATTGCAAAACACAAATGGGCCCAAAAAAAAAATACTAGTTTGTATTTTCATTTATTTTCATTTTAAATGTCACCATTATTTTCCTGTTTTGGCTGCCTCGGTGCATTTTGTTGCTTCTTCATGGCCGAACTGCCTCTCACCTGTGCAAAGCTGAAAAGCATCCCTTTGAAAAGGGCCAGGGGGCCTTTGAATGATAAATATGTGGGAAACCCGATTTAAAACCTGGAAAATATGTAAAAAAAGTATCATCTATATATTCATGTATACCATTGTGGAAACACGGTTCGACATGTTTTTGGGGGTTACTATAGATGAAACATTGCAAAAAATTGCTAAAAATTGGTCATATTTCAGCCGTCAGCAGCCATACATCCGGACTCGTACGTGGGCAATCACCGAGCGGCAGGACGTCCGAATTCACTTCATATCGCCAATCCAAATCTGGACAAAGGCTCGGCGTGTGGACAATGGCATTCCTCGAGATCGCAAAGTCTGGGTTACCCTCTGGTAAACTAACAGTTTGCGAACTGGACAATCACCATTTTTAATGGGTAAAACAACTATAAATGGACCATGTTCAATAGCGATGTTGGTTTACCAGAGGGTAGCAGGCTGAATTACCAGACCTTCGGATAGCAAATCATGGCTTGACATCATTTCACACATTGACACACATTGCGATGTTAGTTTTGAGTTGTTTTTTAAAAAATAACAAGATAATTATAGAGTACTAAAGGTCAATGGCCATAAATTTCAGGGAATATCCCCACAAAGTTAATGGCCAAACATATGGTACGTACTAACGTACCTCCATGGTTTATCGGATCCTGAAGTTTTCTCCCATTGAAGAGATGATCGTAAATTTTAGGCAGCCGTATCAGTTACTTAAACCAACTTAGTTAACCATGGAGAGCACACACCTTCCAACAGACCTGGCAGCTGACAGGTCTCCACACTCCCCGGAACTCAATGATAGAGGACACCCTGGGAGTACGCCTCCAAAACGTACAGTTTTTTATATGTTCAATACGCTCAATAATCATGTATCAAATATGTACTGTATATACGTATGTATATGTACAATGTATGTATATATATATATGTGTGTGTGTGTGCGTGTGTGTGTGTGGTACCCGCCCCTGAGATCTACCTTGGCATATATATATATATATTATGTGTGTGTGCGCATGTGATATATGTATCCAAAATATGCATCAATTCTATCATAGATTTACTACCTGAACAACCGTTCAAAACCCACCTGTCCAACCATTCCCGCAACCATGGCCCGCCGTCCCCGACGCTACACGCGACAAGGTGCAAGAAGGAAGTGCCACACTTTGGGATGTGCCTTGAGAAACATCGCATGGCTTTCCCCCCGGACATGATCTGGAGATCGGGGGATTTTCCATGGCTATGTTAGTTAATGATGGTTGGTGGTTTTAACCTACCATTGTGGTTGATATATACTGTTAATATATGGTATATGGTTAATGATGGTTAATAATAATTACTGGTTGGTGGTGCAATAACCATCTTGAAAAATGATGGAGTGAACGTCAATGGGAAGAATGACATCCCTAATGTATGAAATGGAAAATAATCCAGCCATGTTTGAAACCACCAACCAGTTATGCTTATGTTTGTTTCCCCCCTGGGGAGTAATAGAGACCACCATCATTTGGGGATGAAATCGGTTGGATATCCTAAATGGAATCTATGGATATCTGACAAATGGGGGACTACAGCTTGGCTAACGCCAAAGGTATTTTTTTGCCCCAATATTACCCAATCATCTCCAAACATCGTCGGTTTATTCTTTGGATTTACCACATGAGCCGAAAAAACATGTTTGCCCTCCGGATATCAAACATGGCTGGCTGGAAAATTCCCTGAAATCTACCATCTGGTTATTTAACATAGCCATGGAAAATCACCATTTTTAATAGGTAAACCATCTATTTCTATGGGCCTTTTTCAATAGCAATGTAGACATATGTAAACGTTTACCATTTATGGATGATTTTCCCGTTCCTCCAGCGGGTTCGGGCCCTCCGAAGCGGCCGCGGCGCAGAAACTTCAGTGGCTCCGCGGCCCGCAACGTTGGCGGCACCGCCAGCGACGTGTCTGCCGGCGTCAACGAGAGGTCTAGTTGGAGCAGTCCCACGTGGTCTGGCACGGGGTTTGAAACGGCGCGTTTCATGGGGGTTAAGCCATAAAAAACAGTAGAGTTAACCCAAGAAATTTGGGAAGTTCATGGAAATGAGCCAGTAAAAGTGTGATGCATTGGATTGGTCAAAGAGGGTCATTTATTGAATTAATACTGGAGTGTGCCGACCGTAAAAGAAGGGGCTGGTCCTGCAGAGTTCTCCTTCGTTTTAAGTGGTTGATCATGTTGATGCGGGCTCATATATCACTAGATTCATTTCAAGGATACCCTCTGGTAAACATACAAAAAGCTATTGAACATGACCATAGAAATAGTGGATTTACCCATTGAAAATGGTGATTTTCCATAGCTATGTTAAATTACCAGAGGGTATGTCATTATGTCATCCATAGTCTACAACCCCAAAACGACGTAGGATGTCCTGAAAGTTCTCCCTTAAAAATTCATTCTGGACAGATTGGTAGAGATCAAATTAAAGATGACGTGCACAACTACGTGGTCATGGTCCAGTTGCCTTAAGGTTCTTAAATGACTTTTTGCACGTCTGGCCAGATAAGGGAAACATGATGCCAGCTGAAACAACATGGTGTTTCCATGGTGAAACTTTTTGGAGTAGGCTCCATCTGACTGTGTCCAGAAGGACACTGCCAGCTCCAAGCTTCACAGTCTGAGAGTCTGACTGGCACAGACATCCCAACTTCCGGATGCCGCCGCGAAACCTTGGTCTTTTAAACAACGAAAGGCCCTGGATACCAATGATGTGGGTAAAATATGGGTCCTTTTCACCAGGTGGGAATGTTTGTTCTGTCCATTTGACCCGTGAAAATGGTGAAAAGTGGGGTCTCGAATGTGTGTTTTATTTTCACACAGGATCATCCATACGCATTTGGAGAGCAATCTCTGCCCATATCTGGCCCAAAAACTTCAATTTCCGTGGAACAATTTGATCACCCAAGCCACTCCAAAGGGTCACCACAGCCGCAGTAAAGGACCACATGGCTTTGCCCAGAAGTCATGGCACAGCGAGGGGCCCGCCAGATTAAGATCTAGGTTGGATATCATGTTTGTTGGTAAAAGTTACCTAATTAAGAAAACATGTTCCTGAATTGGGAGTGTGCCATGGTATGCCAGGGGTGAAAATATGAACATCTTTCGATAAAGGAACATATCATATATATATATATATATCACAGCTTTGGGCTATATTACACAAAGTTGGGGCATGACATGAAGGGGGGGTTCGCGATCGTTTGCACCCTCGTTGCAGCGGAGGGCGGGGTTCAGGATCAGAAGATCTTTCAGCAGCAGCGCATTCCGAATCAAACGGAGGGCTGTCGGAAAATTGGGTTTTACCGTTTACCCCCCAATTTAGTTTTGGCAGAATTATGTTCTACATATGGTAAAGCCAAAGATAAAATCATGTAACATGTATATAACATGTTATGGCCACTTTAGCCGTTAAGGGAAAGTGGCCACTTAACCAAACATCGGAGATTTCTGGGATCAAACTCATTCGAGTTGTGTGCTGGAAAACATCCGATTTTTGCGGTCGGACAAGGCGGAAAAAAACTCCGCAGCCTCGAGCGAAGAAGGACTCAAGCAGCAGCCCATGGGGACAGCTTGTTGATCTGATCTGGAAGCTTGTCAGCTGGTGATGTTAACACCTCCAAAATGAGGCTGTCAGATATATGTACTCCATATATGTAGTTCATTTTCGCTTAAATATATGGAAAATTCTCCAATGTTTATCCATTTTAAAGGGACACTAGCAGCATCCACCAAGTGCTCTCCATGGACTTCCTTCTGGATGGTCATGGATGGTCTAACCCGGGGTGGCCGGAAAACCATCATGGTTCTCCCCAAAAGAAATCCCGGTCGTCCAAGGAACAGGAAAATGATCTATGATCTAATATGCAGTGCGGTTTTTTTTTTTCAATAAACCACAATAAACCACCCGTATTTTGATGCTTTACACCACCCATCAAAAGTTTTCCCAATAATAAACCATAATAAACCACCTGCATTAGTGTTTTGAGGCTCTACCATGCTTAACCTATCAATATGTGGTAAACCTGGGGATGCTGGATCCTATCTCTTTACTAAGGGACCATAAACCATAAACCCTGCAAGCTGAAGTCATGTGCATCTTCCCATGTCTTCCCCGCACATTGCCAGCTTAGTTGAGCCAGTTGATGCAGGTCTTGGGGATCAACCACGGGATCTCAGCCAGGAGACACTGCTAATAGCATGGCCAATGGATGCTACTAATCATCACAAATTTCCTGATCTTAGTAATTACCATGAAAAATCCGTTGGGTTGCTTCTTTAAGCCATTTGATTTTTACAAAGAAAGACACTCTCAAAGTGAATCAAGTCCATGATATCCAACCAAGTTTGACGCACCCATCATTTCCAGCAGTTGCAGAGCACCTCTTTTTCCAAGGATGGCATCTCTTTGTTGCCCGCCACGGCACGTTGGCCCGGCAAGCTCAATGTAGGGGGAATCTCCGCCAGAGACGTGTCCTTGGATCGCATCGGGGCAGTGGAGTGGCAAAAAAGTCAAGTACTACCCATTCCATGGTTTAATGGGTTATAACATTGTTATAATGGGTTATCCTGGTTTTATCATAGGAAAAACACTCCAGTAAATTAACTTGTTGACCCTGGCAAATAGGGGTTGGAAAACTAGTTTCCATGAAAAATTGGTGATAACATCAGGGTCAACAGGTTAATTTACCAGAGGGCTGCTGCAGCAAACATGAGGATGTTATCGAGAATGAGCGGGATTTGCCAGGAAGATCCAGGACAGGGCCTTCTGCGCAAGTTGGTTCTAAGTTCTAACTCCTTTTCTCCCCCGATGAGGAGTCCGAGCCCCCCTCCATTTTATGATTGACAATGGGGGATGCTTTGTTATGCAGTTGTGGATCCCACCATTCCAATTATCATAATGTTGCCGCCATTCCAATTATCATCATATAGAATTCTATCCGGGGGCATCTTCGAATTACAGTACCCTCCGGTAATTCACTTTGCTATGGAAGATCCCATGTGTTCAATATGTTTACCCTCTGGTAAACTAACATAACTATGGAAAATCACATTTTTTGGGGGAAAATCCACTATTTCTATGGCCATGTTCAATAGCTATATTTGTTTACCAAAAGGTAATAGGTAAATATAGGGCAAACGATCAAACTAGATGGGCCTCTCTATTCCGTAGCTATCTGAAAAATTACCTGCGTTTCTATTTCCAAAAAATCCCACAGAGTGTTTGTTCAATCCCTATGAATCCCATTAGACCCTTGAAAAAAAAAAACATTACCCTCTGGTAAATTAACATAGACCCTGGCAGATAGGGGTTGGAAGATTATATAGTTTCCATTAAAACTAGGCAATTTTCAGGGTCGAACTGTTAATTTACCAGAGGGTAAACCCCGTTTAAATCCCATGACTTTGCGGCATCTAAGACTTCCCCTCCATGAGGCCAGGATCTCAGCTAATCAGCGCGCGGATATTCCACGGCCGACAAGTCGTTCTTCACCTGGGCTCGCCCAGGCCCAGAAAGCCCAGGCCCTGCTTGGGTGGGCATGCCGTGGCTGGAAAAACCCCTAAGTTTTCCCATTCAAAGCTTCGGTTATAATGTTTGAGTAGAGGGGAACTGGGATTAGTCCAAAATTCGTTCTTTGGGCACAGGTTTTGCGGCTTTTTAGGTGAAATAAATATCAACTTCAGTGTGATATAGTTTGATCATGACAGCATCGCCCTGTGAAAAGGTTAAAACCCAATCCGAAAAAAATGAACGGGTCAAAACTGACTCCCCCACAATCTTTGAGAAAATCTGCCGGAAGCCCCATTTTGAGGAAAAACCCAAGGTTCCCTCTTAGATGTTCCCTTAGCCAATCCGATGAATGTTTGGTCTATATCCTATCATATGCCTAGTATATACCCAGTATGTAGGCCATTGTCAACTATATCCCCATGATATGGGTGTGTCTGAAAATAGTGTACCCCTAAACCCAATGGTTTTGCTGATCATTCTCCCTATTAAATGGCTATTTGTTTGGGAATATACCCTATTTTCTGTTGTGGTTAGTTTCATCATTCCGAATGAGAGGAACCAACGGACGGACCAAGCCACATTGGCCTCAAATTCCTTGATGCTTTCAGCCTCCAAACCTTGGAAACAAATCGGTTTCAGCAGCAGGAATTGGCGGGTTATTTTTTGGTGGATTCCAATGAAGATTGCTGCAGGATGGTGCCCCCCAGTTGTAAGTTGGTTTATAAACCCCATTAACTATAGTTATATCTGCCATAAACCATAGTTATGGGAGTTATAAACCAACTTATCTAACTATGGGGCACCACCTTGTGGCTTCAACAGAGAAAAAATAGGATAAAATAGACCTACAATTGAGATTGATATCAACTTCAAGAATTGAATTTCAGCCCGAGAGAGGTTGGATTTTGACCAGAAATAGGGAAAAGTGCAGGACTCCAACCAACAAAATGATGGAATTGCGGATGTTGCGCAGCCACACCCAAGAATGCTAAACCAACAGAAATGGAGGCAATTGCAGCACACAACGTCACAGGATCAGAAAGGGAGATACCTCTAAGGTGCCCCAAGCAGTTATATTCTCATATATTCTCCAGTTGCCATGGCGTCCACATCCAAGTAGCGAATAAAGTTTGCTTGTTCCCTGTCTTTCAACCACACCCACGACGAAAAGAAAAAACACTGGTTTGGTATTGAATCTAATCATCTCTCCCAAAAGTCCCATTATACATAGCATATCTGGTTGGTGGTTTTAACCATCTTGAAAAATGATGGAGTTCGTCAATGGGAAGGATGACATCCCTTTTTTATGATGGAAAAATATCCAAACTGTTTGAAACCACCAACCAGATAGCATATAGAATCATATACCCTCCGGTAAACTAACATAACTATGGAAAATCATCATTTTTAATGGGAAAATCCACTATAACTTGCCATTTTCAATAGCTATGTTAAATTACCAGAGGGTAGATTGCCCTGAAATGTTGGATTGACCTTCCAATCATCCGCTGAGAGGCGCATGAAGGCACCCAACATCACCTGGGGGGTCATTTGAGGCGATGCCACCGGGCCCCCAGGGCCCCATCATTTTAAAGTCTCCTAGTGAGGTCATGCAGAACATCCACAACCCTCCGGGTTTATCTTCCAACTACATGGAGGTGTTTTTTTTGTTCATGGGAAAATCATCTATAAATAGAGGATTTTTCATTGCCGTGTTTGATTACCAGATGGTGCCAGCTACTTTGTTGTGAAAATCATCTTGCCACCATAGGGGTTGGGACCTTTCGTCCAGCCACCTAGATTTGTGAGGAACAACAAATGATTTCCATCGGTCTTGAAGCAACTGGAGTTTCGAAATTCGAACCCCGGCATCATCCGGCATCCCCGACTTTGAAACAAAACCGCACATCATACCCTCTGGTAATTTAACATGGCTATTGAAAATCACCATTTTTAATGGGAAAATCCACTTTTTCTATGGTCATTTTCAATAGCTACGTTAAATTACCAAAGGGTATCACTTCTGTCCCGCAGGAGTGCCGGAAACTTGGTTGGAGCGCTTTGGCCAGCAAACCCTGCTGACTGCTGAGTGGCGATTTGCGCATTTTCGATGTGCAGAACCGCACCCGGCTTGCAAAGCTCTACCTGAAGAGCAAAGCAGAGCAAAGCAGCGCCATGAAAACATCCTCAACTCCGACTCAACTCCAGAAGAACCGACTTTTCATGAGTTTTCAATAACTTGTTGGCCATATATAAATTCTCAAAATTTAAATCATCTCACAATTCTTGAAATCGGAACTTCCCCACTATGAGAGCACCGCTCATATCACCAATGCAGACCCTAGAAATGGCCTGTGGGTCTGGAGCCCGCAAGGTGATCGTGCCAGTGTGGTCCCCCACAACCACCTGCGAGCTCCAGGGCTTGAACCCCACGGGTATCCCAGGAATCCATTCCCTATGGTTTTTTTTTGCATGAAACACGGTCGTATTAATAAGACATAAAAGGAAAATATAGGAAACTAATCATGGTACCCCCTATAATCTCAAAGGCCCCAACTCTTAAGCTATTCACATACTGCAAACCCTTAATCTAACCAGGGATATAACGCGTATATAACTGGAATATCATACGAAAAAATAGGCATCTCAATGGGGAAAATGATTAAATATATCATGGGAGTTTGGTATATAATTTGGGGTTTCAAGTTTCAATCTTGAAGTTGCTGGCAGGGTAATGGAGGCATGTGTTTTTTCGATCTTTTTTGCACGTTGCATGGGGGTTTTGAGCTGCCACATGATATAATTATAGCTTTCATGGTTTGAGATGATTGAACCCTATTGACAATTCGTTCTGCGAAAGTGACCAGGTCATAAACCAAACGCGCAAATGTGCAATTAGAGGGAGATGGGCGGGTTCGGTATTGCGATGGATGGATAGCAAATAGACACCTATAGAATACATGTTTTGATATATGTTTTACAAATCCAAAACCACGCAAAAACATACATATATATATATACATATACATATACGTATCATTTAAAGAGTGTGTATTAATATCGTCCATGAATGTTTCTGCTATGCATATAAAAACATCATAAACCCAGTTCTAAACCTCCACTCCTGAAGGGTTTGACAAATTTAACCTTTTCTGGTGAGGCATTGGCGTTCAACGGTGTCGGTTTCACTCCAGTTACAGTACCTATATCCGTGATGTGTGTTACCCTCCGGCAATTTAACATAGCTATGAGAAATCACCATTTTTAATAGGTAAATCATCTATAACTGGGCCATGTTCCATAGCTATGTTAAATTACCGGAGGGTATAAGCTAGGCAAAAACTGTACAATGTTAGAACTAGTCATTCTTATATATCATCACATAATAAAATAATACCATCCCCCCAACTGCCATAGACCCTACTAAATAGGGGGTTGGAAGACTACACTCTCATCTGCAAAAGGGCCATTCTCAGCGTCAACTCGTAGTTTGGGAATTTCTATGCCTTCGGGTTTCATGTTCAAGTTCAAATAGTTATATATATTATATATTTTTTGATCAGATCATATAATAGTCATTCATATTCATTACACCGTCCATTGTTTTTAACCCATGATATCCCATTAAACATATTAAAAAGTGTCATCAACAAATTACATCACATTATATACCCACTATCTGCCAATTATAGCCATTAATAAAGCAATAATAAACCACCCATGTGTTGATGGTTTATACCACCCAATCAAATGGAAAAATTGTGGATGGTGGATCCTATTGCTTTACCACCATTAAATGCGTGGTTAAACCATATTAAACCATCAACGGCATTAGTAAGACGATAAATGTTCGATGATAAAGCTCACCTATGGTGATTTTGGGGATGATTCATTATTGGGTTTTACCACATTATATCCATTGCCCTCCTGTAAATTAACAGGGACCCTGGCAGATGGAAGATTCGTTTCCGCTATAAATTGCTTATTTTCAGGGTCAACAAGTTACTTTACTGGAGGGTAAATTTTTAAATGTCAATCCCATTCCAAATCACAAACAAAATCCAGTGAAACTCTCATAAATCACCATAAATACCATCTGGTTATTTAACATAGCCATGGAAAATCACCATGAAATTAATAGGTAAACCATCTATAAATGGGCCAATTTCCATGGCTATGTTAAATAACGAGAGGGTAATCAGAAATGCAATGTAAATACCCCCCGCTTTCCATAAAATCCCGCTGGCTTTCAAAAAAATACGCCCAAAAAACCGCTCCGAATCCGACCTCGGAGATGCTGGGCGAGCCATCAACCTGGAACGATATAAGCATAGATAGATATATACATATGTGTATACTGTATATATATATATACATATATACACATGTGTGTGTGTGTATCTATATCTGTATATGTAGATATATGTATATATGCACATAACTGCACATATACATGTTTTTATTGTATTATATTGATTATGGATATATATAATCCAGTCAAGCGGTTAACGCAGTGTTTCAGAACTTGTCATCGAATTCATAGAAGTTGTCATCGTCTCACCCAAGCCCACTGGACGGCTGTCGCTGGCCGCTGAAAGCGCTTAACGATCCGGATATATACAGGGTGAGGCCCCCTCAATAGGTTGGCGCACATCACTTGGTGAACTGTTGGGGGATATAAATGGATATAACTTATATCTATAGTTCTCGAACTTATATAACAACTTCTTATATCTTATACCCGGGTATATCATATAAATTCTATTATATATATATATATATTATTATTATTATCATTATTATTATTATATAAGATATATCATATAACTATATATATAGACTATTGATATAGATATTGTATATATATATATAAATAATGGATGTGTTCATGGCTTCGTGAACTCAACTGCTGGCCGGTTTGCTCCCGGCATCGCATCGTCAAAATACCCTGGGACGCCTTCGGTCGAACTTCGACCACTTTGGCGAAGAGGCTCACACCTTCGCCGTCGAACGACGGGAACGACTGTTGGCAAGCCATGGCAGGCCATGGCTTGCGCCATGTGGCCAAAACATATGACACTTAAATGGCAAATAATATATATATATATATGTATATATACCATCTGGTTATGACTAACATTTGCCATGGAAAGATCCACCATGAAATTAATAGGTAAATATATAGGTAAACCATCTATTTCTATGGGCCATGGCTTCCATGGCTATGTTAAATAACCGGAGGGTATATATATATATATGGAAAAGGATGTGATAAAGATGGATAAAGTGGAATCTTTGGAATCGACTTGGAATTTTGCAGCCTATTGTCAGAGAAACCACAGATGTTCCCCCTTGTGACAATCATTTACCCTCTGGTAAACTAACATAGCTATGGAAAATCACCATTCTTAATGGGAAAACTCACTATAAATGGCAATTTTTATTTGCGATTGGTGGGAGCACAGACCTTACCAATGAAAAACATCTCAATTTCTCGCTCTAGACTCTAGACGACGCATCTGTCATCATTTGATATATATCATTTGTGTGTAGGCAATGCTGGAATGATTGTTTTGTAGCGACCAAGGAAAAAACACAGACGTGTTTTTCTGCCTGTGCTAGACTTTTTCACATCCCAAGGCCTTTTTTCGCAAGAAGGTCAACCTTACCATTTACGACTGGGCTTTCATGACCTCTTAGCTGCTGGAGTCTTGACCCTTCAAACAACTTACCATCTGGTTATGACGAACAGTTTGCCATGGTATCGATGAGCCATAGAAATAGATGGTTTACCTATTAATTTCATGGTGATTTTCCATGGCTATGTTAGTCATAACCAGAGGGTATATACTACAACAAAAATGTCATGTGCTTGGGAAACTCAACTGGTAGGTAGCTAGCTGGCTCCAGCTCATGCCACCCCCATCTGTTTTACGCCTTGCGAGTCTGGGGTCAAGGATCGAACCTGGCCATTTCGCCCCATGGCAGAGTTCCAAACCATCAAGACACGTAACCACTAGCTGACTGCACATCCAAAAAAAAAAAAAACATGGTTTTGCAGGGAATTTCCACATAATTATATGATATATATATAATTATATACATAATTTACCATTTAGGGGGTGTTTAATATTAGCGGGTTGGAGGCCCATTGTCCGTTTGAAGATGGAGAAGTAGAAAACAGTACTGAAGAGACAAACTGTATAGATACGGGCCCCGGGAAACTTCAAAAGTTCTAATCCCCGGCACCCTGCCACGGTCACAAAATCGATAGCCCTCGGTTCGCTACGTCTTAAGGCTTTGACCATGACACCCCGTCACTGATGCGAGCTACAAAGGTGGCATCTCCGAGCAATCCTGTGAAACACAAAAAAAATCATCTGAAACTCCAAAATTGCAATTGTCCACCACCCAAAATCATCAAAATAATCTTCCATGTCCATTTCAGGGGTTGAACTTGCTATCATTGCCAAATAGTGTCAACCTTAAATCAATTGATGTCCAGTTGGCGGTTGAACTTTGGTTTTCCCGGGAAATCATCACCCCAAATTCCGATCCCAAAATCATATTCCAAACCGAAACATGTTTCATGGGAAAACCATGGAAAACAATCTTTTTAGATGGATATTTCGTTGGTTTTGTTGGCTGATTTTCCCTTGCCAGGTTGCCGGTAGATTACATGATTCCCAAAGGGGTTCCTGACAATTTTCCAATCAACCAATCCCATTTTAATCTCCATGTCCCCATCAAATATCTCATGATATCCCCAGTGTATATGCCCTTTCTGGTTTGGCAAGTGTTTGTTTGACCCTCTGGTAATCAAATATGGTTTGCTGGGGGGGGGAACAGACATTTCCTTCAAGACCTTCGCATGTCAATACCCATCTACTTCGGGATTACCGATTTCCCAGCTAGCCATGTTGCATTCCGAATCATTCCTACAATGTGAGGCCCCCCAGTTATGTGTGTTGGTTTAGATTCGCCCCAGTAACTAGTTCGTTATAACTACCATAAACCATAGTGAAATTGGAGTTATGTGCGCCAACTGAACGCTATCTTCGGGGCCTCACATTGTAGAGGGTAAATCCACTGGAAAACCCATCCGTTCCCGGGAGTGCACGAGTGCAGGTCCAATGATTTTTGTGAATCACCATAGTCATAGGGGCCCCATATTTCAACTATTGGAGGTGTGAAAAAATTCCCATGGTTACAGCCATTAGCAGATGATTTTCCATTCGAACCTTCATTTACAATGGATTGTCCAGAAAAAAAACACACATATTTTCCATTGAGATAGTGGACAATCCATTATAAATAGGAAAATAATCCCATATTTTCCATAGAAATAATGGATTGTTTCCATAGAAATAATGGATATTTTCCATAGAAATAACCTCTGCCTTGCACCCCCCAGTTTCGTTCAGCACCTTGATGAACTTGCTTTTCTGCCGCGCCGCTGCCGCTGGTGCAGCTGCAGCTACTGCGCCTGGTAATACGAGGGTCCATGGTCACTTGCGACCCTAAAAAACGGTCACTTGTGACCCTAAAATCCCCGGTCACTTGCGACCCTAAAAAACGGTCACTTGCGACCCTATTCCTTTAAAAACTCTCACCCCCCC
>Ga0126342_10012622_pt1 | contig 15057 bp, 10 predicted proteins | sample Cyp1metagenome_FD_92528 | JGI IMG/M metagenome (GOLD analysis project Ga0126342, IMG submission 92528) | Coral microbial communities from Lord Howe Island, Old Settlement Bay, Australia - Cyphastrea 1 metagenome | ecosystem: Host-associated > Invertebrates > Cnidaria > Coral ...
CACAATCCACTCCACCTGCCACACAAAACGACGTCTGAACGTCCAAAATGTCTCCGAGACCCTCAGTTTTTAACACTTTTGACTTCGAAATGTGCTTCGCGCCACAACGGCGTGCACTTTTTCGAGATCTGAACTTCCAAAAGTGGTCCGAACCCCTAGTGTTTTTAACATTTTGACTTCCAAATGCGCTTTGCGCCACAACGGCGTGCACTTTTTCGACATCTCAACTTCCAAAAGCCGTCCGACACTGAGGTGTTTTGCACATTTTGACTTCCAAATGTGCTTCGCGCCACAACACCGTGCACTTTTTCGTCATCTCAACTTCCAAAACTGCTCCGAACCCCTTAGTTTTTAACACATTTTACTTCCAAATGTGCTTCGCACCACAACGCCATGCATTTTTTCAACATCTCAACTTCCAAAAGCGGTCCGGCGCTGAGGTGTTTTGTACCTTTTCACTTCGAAATCGGCTTCGCGCCACAACGGCCTGCAACTTTTCATCTCTCATCTCCCCAGATGTCTCCGCACCCGCCGCTTTAGCCAGCCTACTTTTCGACCCTCCGGAGCCACAAAACCACGAAGAAACACAGTGTTTCGCGACTTTCCTACCTTTTCGCGCACGTGCATCTTTTTTCTTCTGATCTTTTCTCTTCTGACTCTTCTCCCTGCTGACTGCTTTTTCATCTCTCCATATTGTCGGAAGTTTGACTTCTAAACTTCCTTCGAATATAAGTGTAGCTCAGGCGCAAGGGTAATAGAAGCGCCTCATAGAAACACAATAATTTTCTTCACACGCCTCTCTATCAAAAATCACAGCCGTCAACCCAAAAATGCTTTCACCACAGTAGGGAGATAGGTTTCAACTATATCCCCAGGGAGCTGGCAAGAATAAAACGGGCACGGAAAATAAGTCACCTATTGATTCATGGTCCGTCTCTTTCCCTACCTCCCATTCATTCATATCCTTCACGGCAACAATGACACCTTTTCTCCATCCACCTCACCAACGCTTCTTTCCGCACAAGAATGAAAATTATAAATGAAATCTATTGACCCAGGCTCTGCAACTGGTTGAGATTTACATTTCAAACACTTTCAGGTTGTCTTGATGCATTTGTGTTTGTCTATGTCCTTTGTTTTACTTTTGAATTTCACACTTATCAGACACAGGGCGCTTCATCCATTTTGATTCATCATCAAACTCTTCAGGGCTTTGACTCATATTCCAACTTTGTCCATTTTTTGAATTTGAATATTAATTCTTAAAATTTTCAGAATATTAATTTTTTAAAAGGAAAATATTTAATATATTGATTTTTTTGATTTTTTTACAAAGAAAAAAATAGAAATATTCAATTTTCCACGGGAAATATTTTTCAATTTTTAATCTTGATATTCAATATGTTTAAAAATATACGAAAAAAAATTCTCCCGCGACCCCAGGACTTGTAAATAGATGATTTAAAAAAAATAAAAACAATTTTTTTGAAAGGGAAATTTTCAATATTTCATTTTTCTTAACACTGATAGTAAGAAAATTCAAAACATTAAAAATACTATATCTTTTCATGGAAATATTTCATTTTTTAATATTTTTGAAAGTTGTATTTAAAATATTTTTAAAATAGGGAAATATTTAATGTTTTCAATCTTTTTAATATTAATATGCAAAATATTAAGTATTCTAAATATTAAGAATATTAATTTTAATTCTCCCGGGATCACAGGTTTTCACTTGCGGATTGATAAATTTAAAGATGTTTGAAATATTTTTTTTGAAAAGTATTTTTCAATGTTTTTGTAATATAGATATTCAAAATATTAAGGATATTAAACTTTTGACAGGGAAATATGTGCTTTTTTTACATATTTAGAATTGATATTTTTTTTAATATTTAAAAGGGAACTATTTCATGTTTTTTGTTTTTTCAATTTTTTCACGAAAAATCTTGGAAATATAAAATTATTGAAAGGGAAATATCTAATGTATTTTTTAAATTGGTATTAAAATATTCAAAAATTTTCATCATTAAAAATATTCGAAGGAAGTTTAGAAGTTAAACTTCCGACAATATGGACAGATGAAAAAGCACAGGTGCGAAGAGCCAGACGGGAGCAGAGTCAGAGGGGAGAAAAGTCAGAAGAGAAAAGATCAGAAGAAAGAAGATGCAGGTGTGCGAAAAGGTTGGAAAATCGCGAAACACTGTGTTTTCTCGATGTTTTGTGGCTCCGGAGGGTCGAAAAGTAGGCTGGCTAAAGCGGCGGGTGCGGAGACATCTGGGGAGATGAGAAATGAAAAGTTGCACGCCGTTGTGGCGCGAAGCAAATTTTGAAGTGAAAAGGTACAAAAAACCTGGGTCTCGGAGCACTTTTGGAAGTTGAGACGTCGAAAAAGTGCACGCCATTGTGGCGCGAAGCACATTTCGAAGTCAAAATGTACAAAACACACCAGGTCCGGACCACTGTTGGCAGTTGAGATGTCGAAAAAGTGCACGCCGTCGTGGCGCGAAGCACATTTCGAAGTCAAAATGTACAAAACACTACATGTTCACGCCACTTTTGGAGGTTCAGATGTCGAAGAAGTGCACGCCGTTGTGGCGCGAAGCACATTTTGAAGTCAAAATGTTGAAAACACCAGGGGTTCGGACCACTTTTGGAGGTTCAGATGTCGCTTCGCTTCGCTTCACTACAATACACTACATTACACTACACTCCACTACATTACACTACATTACGCTACACTACACTCCACAACACTACAACTATAACTACACAACTACACTGCACTACACTAAATTACACTACACAAAATTACATTACACTACACTCCACTACACTACATTACACTACACTACACTACCTTCCACTACACTTCACTACATTACACTACACTCCACTACACTACAACTACACCTACGACTACACAACTACACTACACTACATTACATTACACTACACTACACTGCACTACCTTCCAATACACTTCACCACATTACACTACAATATACTCCACTACACGACAACTACAACTACAACTACACAACTACACTCCACTATACTCCACTACACTAAAGTACACTACACTACATTACACTACACTCCACTACACTACACTACACTACACTCCACAACACTACAACTACAACTACGCAACCACACTCCACTACACTAAATTACACTACACTACATTACACTACAGTACACTCCACTACACGAAATTACACGACACTACACTACATTACACTATACTACACTACATTCCACTACACTCCACTACACTATACTACATTACACCACACTACATTACACTGAATGACACTGCACCACAGATAGACAGGTAGACAGATAGACAGATAGATAGATAGATAGACAGGTAGACAGCTGGACACATAGACAGATGAAAGAGAGAGAGAGAGAGATAGATAGACAGATAGACAGGTAGACAGCTGGACAGATAGACAGATGAAAGAGAGAGAGAGAGAGAGAGATAGATAGACAGACAGACAGATAGATAGATAGATAGATAGGTAATTAGATGAAAGAGAGAGAGAGAGAGATAGATAGATAGATAGGTACTTAGATGAAACAGAGAGAGAGATAGAGAGATAGATAGATAGATAGATACATAGATAGATAGATACATAGATACATAGATACATAGAAGATAGGTAGGTAGGTAGGTAGGTAAATAGTCAGAGAAAGAGAGAGAAAGAGAGAGAAAGAGAGAGAAAGAGAGGAGACCTCAAGCACCTTTCGGTCCATCAGTGGATTCGCTCTGCCATCCCGGATTTACAACAACCAATCTCTCCTATAGGTTTCCTATTTTTGAAACTTCCGCCATCGCCTTGCGCGGTACTACTGGTAGCTTTTAATTTTCCCGGGATTGCAGGTTTTCACTTGTGGATTAAGAAATATTACTTTTTTCCTTTTTGAAATTTAATATTTTTACCAGGGAAAGTGCGTTCGACACATTTTACGTGTTTTTCCCTCATATGGGGGGAGGCTAGAACATATAATATTGCATTGGGGGTAACCCCGAGGAGTATTGGAACACGTTACACCCCCGGGGGTTAAGTGGTGGCACCGGGGAAGGAGGAGGGGGGGGGCAGAGTTGAAAAGAATGCAGCGTTTGGCCAGTCAGTCGTGAGTGCTTTACTTGGTTGGCGATTTTAGGTTAAGGGCACTCACCCAGAATACGCAGCAAGACCACAAAATCAACACGACCACCGTCGTGCTGATTTGCAAAGCAGGTTGCAACATGCCAAAGAAACAGAATTGAACATGTATTGTGACATAGCAACCGGGCATAATTTTGGAGATATGTTAATGTAGATTTTTGACGCGCTATTTGACAGATATGGTTGGGCGCATTGTGATATGTAGGTTTAACATGTTTCATTATTCGTGACATATTTTTTCGGTTTTTGGCAGTTTTTTGAAATTGGAACTGGGTTCATGGACACATACGTCGACATGTTTCGACATATTGTTTGACATGACAAGTTTCTCCTGGAGATTCATTCTTTTGGAAAAAATCAGGGGCTTCCACTTTCCAGTGATTTCAGGAGTTTCAGGCATTTCATGTCATTTGACAGTGGGACATTGCCAAGTGGGGCCATCCCCAAACCCTGAGAATCTGAAAATGTTAGCTCTCCGTCATTTTGGGATTTGCGGGAATTTTGCAGAAATTTGCGGGATTTTTGCGGGTAATTTCCAACGTTTTCGGTGGCAACTTTCACTTTGCTCAACTCAACCCTCAGACATTAAAAAGCACCCTGGACATCCAATTGCCTTTCCAAAACAAGGAGTTTTAGGAGTTTCAGGTGCTTGACGTCAAAGTCCATCGTTTTCAGAGAAAAACAGGTAAACACCGGGAACCCAGGGATTTTGAATCTCCAGGCTGTTCAGTATGCACAAAACGATCGTCAAACATGTTGTTACCCAACGGTTTCTGACATAGGTTTGTCCGTTTGTTTTGGGTAAAATTTGGCACGACCTGACATAATTTAATGGTGTTGGGCATTTTTTTTTATTTTTGATGTGTGATGACACTGACATGTGAGGCCCACCAAAGTTACCAGAGAGCGACTAGGGGTAATTATTGGGGCGGGTTCTGTTTGACGGAGTTCTGGGCAGGGTTCCTAAGGGAACTGAAGCGGGTAGGGTGAGGTCCAGCACCTGGAGGAAGGAAGAGAAAGGGAGAGAGAGGAGAGATAGGAAGGAAAAGTGGGGAGAAGGCAGGCAACATATTATGATCATATCATGATCTTATTAAGATCTACCGGCCTTTAACTGGTACAGAAAGAATATGAGAGAATGAATATGGCAAGTTGATGCAAATCGTCCTGGCGTGTTTGACCGCCTTGTTTTCCTAGTTTTTGCACGGGCGCTTCACGGGACTTTGGGCGCTGCGCAAAGCCAGACCCCTCAGGTGCGCAGCGAGACGCGGATTTTCAAAGTCGTTTGCGAGTGATGGACATCGACGAAAGCGATTTGCAGATGCTCTTCGAAATGATTGACGTTGCTCGACATTGGCCATTGACATTTTCATAGCACGAAGTGGTGGGTTTGGTTCGCGCAAATAAAATTAGATATAGGTTGTCACATGTTGTCATTGCGTTTTGGCATTCCAGACACACACGTGCCCAGTTGCAATGTTCACGTTAATGTCCCTGGTTGTTATATATAATTATATACGTATACATATTATATATATATATATATCCTATGTTATATTCTGGTTTTGCCAATCTGTATCAATTAGCACAGTTTTTCCTTGTAAATTTTGTCCCGATCATCAAACCCCGTTTGCTGCACCTGCATGCAACTGCGGCATTTTTGGGGTATTATGTTTTCATGTGTTTTCATGTGATTTCGAAATCGCGGGCCGGACACTTCTGCAGGCTGACCAGTCCGGTACTATAGAAGCGGCTGAATTCATTGGACCGTTGAGTAGATGGGCTCATGACTCCAAGACAGCGCCCCGTTTCATCAAGTACAACATGCTGCAGACCATGCAGTTGCAAGAGGATCTCTATGACATGTGTGCTGACTGTTTTAGGCATTTGGCTTTGCAGATTGACAAAGTGTCTGTGGAAGTGAAGGGCATTTCCAGGAAGATGGCCAAAGGAACAAAATCTGAGAAGCCTGTCACCCCAAAAGGCAGCCATTCGCCCGATAGGGCTGAGCGGGACCGCAGGTCGAACATGAGGGTGTCTGCGATGTCTGCGACATCTGGGATGGAGCACGGCGAGGTCGGTCAGTCCGAGCTGAAGCCTCCAATTTTCGAAGCTGAAGCCACTGAAGCCGAAGCCAAAAGCGCGGAAACCATCAGAGTTTCTAAAGCCGAACAAATTTCAGTGAGCGATGTTTTTCCCTTGGAACAGGCAGAGCAGGCAGAAAACCATGATTTTGAAGATGATGCAGTTTCACCGCAAGCTTCAGAACACACAGAACACAGCAGAATCTTCGACATGGACTTGCATTCTGAGATGGAACATGTCATGGCAATGCGGCCATCGTTGCAACCAACAATGCTGACTGAGACCCTTGGCCTAATTTTCCAATGGCATGCCATGAGACCTGTCGTGATTGTTCATATGTTTATTCTGTATATTCTGCATGCTTTCTTTTCAGCGGTTTACAGCGGATTCCATCGGCCAGGAAAGTCGTCAGGGATTCCAAGACCATTGATACACATTTGGATTTGTTGCTTGAATCTGCCGTCGTGAAATTGGAAACCTGCGTCAAGAAGATGGAGAGGTTTGCGCGTTCAGCTGATGTCATGGCACCTGGACTGCAGGTAACATTCTCACGTTTCTGCTCAAGCTGATCAATTGACATTCATTTCAGCACCCCAAACATGGAATTGATTGCAACCGCAACGGATGACAGCCGCAGAACGAGTTCTGAAGCATCAGTATTTTTTGAGGTCAGGAAGTGGAATGAAGTGCCAGACCATCAGCGCCGCGGTCGAGAAACTTGGACAGCAAGCAGCCATAGACGTCCCCGTGGTAAAATGCTCGGCTCTTCAACATCCTAAGGAAACTTGTGACAGGATACCGGTACCCTTCAGCCATCTAAAACTACCTTGCATGTAGCTTCGCATTTGGGAGGATGGGGTCAAAAGGATCCCAGACACGTACCGCAAATTGATTTGCTGCCACGCCCATTTTGGAAGGACGATGAAGGACGCTTCATTGAGGCCACATGAAACAAGGATAATTAGCAAATCGCAAGCTAACTATTTGGACATATTTGGACTACTTGGATGGCATGTGGTAGACACCTATAGCATCCTATAGTATTATAGCCTATAGACGATTCAAATTGTCGGAGCCCAAGATTTGCCCTGAGGTCACCAGCGCAGGGCTATCAACATCCACGTCCTCGAGAAAATCGGATGTGTTTTGGGCAATGTACATGGATCGTGAATTTGTGAGAGACCGGAAAGCCAAGAAGAGGCACACAGGCCCTGCTGCTAATCTCCCCATGGCAGCCCGGGGCTCGAAAAAGAAGCCCACGGATGAAGAGATAGATCTATCAATGATAGGGGTTTCGGGAGCGAGCTCCATTCTGGAGCAGTCGGGCGAGTCAGATTAGTTGGTGAGAATTAGACTGGCAGAGGAGAAATTCGATTCAATTTAATTCAGGAAAGCGGTGCAAAACTCTCGCCAAGTGAGAGTGCCAGCCTGCACCAAGTACAACTTGCTCAGTGCTTCATTTTCGCGCGAAGGGCCAGCTTGGTCTCCGCGTCTTCGCCTGGTTCACTTTCTTCAGCCCAGCTGACGCACAAGACCCCGACGAATGGTCTGCTGTAAAGGGCATTCATATATGGAATACCTCTCCAGACTTTCCTCGCATCACTTGCATGTATGTCTGTGAGCATCTCTGAATCTTGCATGGATTTGCATATATTTGCATAGGTTGCTTCTTGCGCCTTCTTAAAGTCTGAAAGTCGTTCGCCATGATTGCGTTCCCAAGCAGTGGAATCTATCCAGCTGCAAAGTTGCCAAGTGTCCAACACTCCAAGGTCAGTCGATTCTGTCAAGGTCAGAGTGGTTCCCTTCCTGCGGCTAAGTTCAGTCAAGAAGGGATTGATCAGCAATACTGAAGCACAGGTGGAATACAATACTTAGTAGACTTGCTTGTCAATGAAAACTTTCCCGTGCAGGTTGCACAGCATTTTGGGGCACTGTTTTGGATGATTGATGTTCCGTAATTCCATGGTGGTTCTTTGTTTTCTTCTTTCGGTTCATTCACCCTACACCTTGAATTAAGATGAATTAAGACGGGTGGAACAGGTGCAAGCAAAGCTAATTTCTGTACTTTCGAGCTATGCAGTAAGTGTCGCAGCCGGGGCCAATGCTGGATGACAAACCGCCATGGCAAGAGTTTGGCTGGAGACTTACAGATTCATGCAAGATGCCGGTAATGCGACGCAATACCGGACACTGATTGCAAAATCATAGTTCGGTGCAAGCTGCAGGTCGCTGCTGTTCTGCTTTGCGGGGGCCAAAGCAGGCGTCAACTTTCCTGGTTTTTTGAGACTGAGATTTTCAAATGTAGGCAGTTTGCGTCAACAATCAGGACATAGAAGCAGAATGAAGCAGATGCAAATTAGACACGAAAGTGTTTCCATCATCTTCCACTTGCTAGTTCCGATAACTCAGCGCTGTTAGGAGGACTTGCTGCCTTGGATGCCTTGAAACCAAGCACCTTCGACTATGCCACGGAGAAGCTGCTTGGAGATGCCATGGCCATGTCTGAGCAAGCCTCAGTGATGCCTCAGTGATGCCTGAGTATATCTCAGTATCCCCAGTGCTCATTGCGCTGTGCCAGACATGTGTTGTGAAGCATGCCGTACATGTGTGCCTGATTTAAATCGCCTCAAGAGAAGAGCCAACCTGGAAGTCACTGACATCACGGAAGTCTGCAAGTGAAAGATAAGGCAGATTCCTTGCTACCCTATGTGCCTTTTCAAACTTTCTGCATGTTTTTATTTTGTCCCCAGATAGGCGAACGGCGGCATACAGCACATGGCAATGCTGCAGGCCTAGGATGAGAAACAAGATGAAACGACTCATTTCCAATGATATCCAAGAATATCCTCGGTTTATAAGTGGCGCATCAGCCGATGAGAAATCAAGGGCCCGAAGGCTCATAGACAAGTTGGCCATGGAACTCAAACCTATAGGTCTTCTTTTCATGTGTTTATTTGGAAATTCTACGTTTGAAATGCTCAAAAAACTTCACGGTAACATCTCACAATACAATGTGAGCGCACAAGCAAGGGGCTAGGAACATCCCGAAACCTTTGTGAAGCAGTGAAGCATGTAAAGCATGTAAAGTGTAAAGCTCGTAAAGCCAACATGGGAGTGAGAGAATATGTTCTGCATTTTTCTGCCATGCTGCAGTAGGGGCCCGTGGCCCAGGAAAAGATCGGTGAACTTTTGGTTCACGGGGAAGCAGTGCAAGACCTTTGGCTGATTTCGTCAAGCTAGGCAGATACGAGTTTGGTTCTTTTTGCTAGCGGCGCTGTTCGCGACCCCATAGGAAAACACAATTTTCTAGTTTCTGGGGGTTGCAATAATAACGTTTAAGAGCATTTGCATTTATGGAAGATGCAATGTCACCTGACGTTGCCTGTAAGGTGCATGTGATGCCACGATACTGAAAGGTGACTTTATCTAATGTAATCTATGCTACGGTATTTAATGTTGACTTCTCCGAACAGAGATTATGCTTTGCTATGTCAGGTTAAGTTGAACTAGCATACATCATTGCACGCTGCTTCTACAAATCTTGCACTTGCACACATGTCTTTACTCTCAGTGGAATGCACTAACATTGACGCTGACCTGCACTAACATACGTCATGTTACGCTACTTGCTTTTGATGTTGGGGGTTTCGGGTGAGGTGGGGGGTGCATTAACGTTCAATAGCGCTTGCATACATACAAGATGCTACGCTACTTAACGTGAACTTCAGTTCGAATAAGATGTGATGCTACTTCAAACTAACCTCTTGTCACATACGTAATGCTAAGCTAAATCAAGCACACTTCATGTACCATAGATGTTGCTACGCTACTTGACGTTAATCTAGTTTCAAATAAGTTGTTATGGTACTTGAAATTAACTTCATGCAACATAGATGATGCTACTTGGCGTTTATATCATATCAATAAAATGTTATGCTACTTGAAGTTGAGTTCAGGTAAAATAGATGATGCTTCGCTACCTAATGTTAACTTCATTTCAAATAAGGTATCTCTTGTGAGAAAGTTGGGTTCTTGGCATTCTTTCAAATTTAAAGCCTTGAAATCTTGACTTCCACATAAAAATGCTCCGAAATGCAGGTTTTGAGCACTTGCCATTTTGAACCATGTTCAAAATCCTCAGGGTCGCTATTGGCGGTACTTTGTTTTTGGACCACGTTGTGTTTGTGTTTGTATGTGTTTGTCAGGTTTCGCTTCGGTGATTTCCTTGCAGTTGTCACCCAGGTCCTGGAAACGTCTTGCAAGTTACTGCATCGGCCGCCAAAAAAAAGGAAGTGGGCCTTGTACAACCCCTCGCTGCTGGAATTAAGTTTCCCGGCGTTTCGGGATCATGGACAGGGTCTTACACCGTGTCCATGACCATTCGCCACCCCATGCCACCCCATGCCACCCCATTTCATAAAACTCATCGACACATGATGACACATGGCCAATCTCGACGGCAGAAGATGTGTCCATGTGCCCACCTCGGTTGAATTCAGGCTGGCATGGTGAAAAAGTGTTCCTTGTCACCTACCGGATTGGTCCTCAGCATGCCGCAGGTTTGTCAACAAGCGGACACGGAAAGCACATCAACTCACATTATGCCCGACCTTGATACAATTGCAAGACCATGATAAGACATGATGTACACAGTAACGCGGTTCATTAGCACGTATTACATCATATGATGAATCATACTACTGTATTACATTGTATTACTTTATTTTTCTTTGGGTCGCTTTTTTGGGATATTGACATCCTCTGTCAATGCCTCCAGATGTCCAGGGCGGGTACTTGGCAGCTGTGCGGCTGGGACGGCCGCAGCTCTCCGATAGCTTCACTTCCTGAAGTCGATGGCCGCCGTCAGGTGACATGTGACATGATGTGACATGCAAATTGCAAATGATTGCAATGCCGGCTTTAAGGACAGTAAGGGGAGTGCTCTGTGCGTTGATGTATGCTGATTGTCCTTGTGGAGCCTTCCAAAGTATGGTGATTTCCAGGGAAGGCTAGCAGCTAAAGTTGTAGTTGTACAAGTTCCACATGCATGATTGAACATGGGCTCTTGGGTTCAAGAATGAATGGAATGATGTTAGAAAAATGGAAAATAATATCTGTGTACGCACGCGCGCATGCTTGCGTACATGTGTATGTATGCACATAATATATTTGATGCTCACAACTTCTACAGCTTTTGCCGCGCACAGAAAATACCACAACAAGTTCCCTGCAACCCCCTGGTTCGCCCACACTCACCCAACACATCCAAACAATATGATATACTTATCACCAGAGGATGAATGAAAACACTGGCTATAGGCAGTGATTTTGACTTCAAGTTTTCAGGATTTAGGGTTTAGGGTGTTAGTTTTAACAGGACACTATGCAAATCCGCTTGCACCGAAGGTGCCGAGGCGTGATAGTTTATAGAGCCGATCGACCAGATCTGCTCACTGGTACAGCTTCAGCTGTGGGGGTTGGGATTTTCAGGATTGACCCACCAAAAATCCACACAGGACCCAGTTGCGCATGTTAAGCCAACTGGCCGAGTTCGGCGCAAACTAGGCGGACCAATTAAGCCCGCTTCTTTGCCCCCTGTCCTGTCCCCTGGGTGTGGGCGGTACTCGTCCCGAAGCGGGTCGAATACATTCAAAAGACTGGAAGGGAATGTTCAGTTCAAGATCTCCGCTTTAGCTAGGCTCAGCCAGGAATATGTTTGGGCTATCATGCTGTGGGGTTAGGCTCATTTTGTTGGCTTGATACCTTCGGAGGTTTCCTGCGGTGCTGTGACTGTCAGGCAACAAGCAAAGTGATGGCCGCCCTGCTCCTAGTAATCTTCTTCGTCTTGCTTGTCTTAATACAGGAGCCTATTCGAACAGCGCACGGGAAAAGTCAGAGAGGGAGGGACAGAACGAGATGATGCGAACCGAGGCCATTGTGCGCAACGATTTTTTGACGATACTGCCAGTGCAACTTGCACAACGATTTTTCCAATGTGGCTCCATGATGCTTGTGGGTCCCAGACGCCGTGTTTTTCTGGGAAGCGCGGTGAGACCAGCGGCTGCAAACATAAAGCTCTTGCCCATGCCGTTGCGACATGACTTCATTATTTTTTCAACATCATCATGCAACATCATGCAGCCAAGGCACGAACTCCAGGACCAGAAGTATTCAGAACACGCTTGCGTTCATTCCACAGGCCAAATTGGAAGCACTTTGGCTTGGGTCAGGATGGATAGGAATCTGCGATGATGTCTTGGAATGTCCGCTGTAAGGCAGCTTGTCATTATGACACAATGTGGCACAGGCATGCGCCGAGTTGGCATTGATGATAGCCGGCTCTTTCTTCTGGACGGCGATCCTTTTGCGCTCTTTGCAGGGGTGGCTCCTGCTGGGCAGGTGCGGTATTGTTTGGTATCCGTTCCTGAAAGCTCTTAATTTGGCGGGTCCTAAATGAAGATTATGAAATGCTAATAACTCTTTAGGAGGGGCCAAGTTAGCTAACTTGCTAAGTTGGGACATCTCTTGCTTCAGAGCTTCCAGGAACACCCGTGCCAGCACCGTCAGTACCTTTGTCCTCTCCAACTCCCAGAGGAGGGGGCCAAGGCTCAGACCTCGCCGCGGCATGCCACACGTTTTCAGACATCACAAGGAACCGGTGGTGAATCACGTCTTAGATTTGTGATTTCTTTTGGGATGTTGTTTCTTTTCCGGTCTGGCTTCATAGCTTTTGTGGCTTTTGCTTCGTGGCTTTTGTTATTGCACAGTAGTAGTCTTAGTATCACTCTTTTCACTCTATACTTCGTGTTGCATTGGCTCAAGAAACATGCGTGTGCAGGGTAACTATTTTGTGGCTGGTAGTGGCTTTTAGCTTGTTTCTACAGGTTATCAGCCGTATCGCCAAGCGATCGCTGGTTTCCTTTGTCTCACCTTTTTCTCGCACTCCTCCCTGTACCAGCAATGGCAGCTCCCCCTGCGTTGCCTGCCCCGGGCGGGAACGCCACGGCTGCACTGGCTATTGCAGGTACAACGCAGCCGGAGGAAATGGTAATCCACTCAGGCGCAGCTACGACAGAAGGTGATATGAGTTACTTGGAAGAGGACTTTGACCCATGCCGAAATGACCCACGCCGTAGCATGCCAGGTGTTTTGGACTCGAACATCGACATCAGCCAGTTGAACACCCTCAACTTCAACAGGTTGGTGATCAGCGTACCGCCATGTACCGCCCAAGTGGCAGTGGTACAACAAGGTGTCGACCCGGCCCTGGCAAGTCAACTGATGGCTGCGCAGCAGCAAGCTTTGCAGACTGAGGCCAACGCGCTTCACTCCGAGGTTATGGAACGTCAAAGGGAAACGCTTGTGAGCGAAGCTCGAGATCAGCTTGCAAGCATTGAACAAAGAGCACCCGACGAGATTTCCAAGAAGAACCTTTTGTTGAATGAACAAGCTGCCCAAGCGATGAGCGAGCAGAAATCTGCTCAACTGCGTATGAAGGAATTGAGTGCCGAACTTAGTCAAATCGTTAACACTGCAGGTCTTATGTCAGCGTCTGTAGACAAATCCAATGCCGATTTGCAAGCAGCTCGTTCAGAACTTGCAGAGTATCGCACTCAGATCGATGCCATGAATCAATATTCACTGGACATGAAAAGAGCGGCCGATTCTCAGAGACGAGATTTCGAGGTGGAGATTGAGAAGCTTCGGAAGGAACAGAAAGCGTTGATTCGAAGTTTGAAGTCTCAACCTCTGGAGGGAACTCCTGGACTTGAAATTCATTTTGGGCCAGGTAAACCCAACCAACATACGTCTCAGCCTTCAAGACCGATCATTGAAGAACTTGATGCAGGTGGCAAGAAGCCTTTTCCCTCGTCCGATGCTGACGACGAGAACTTCATGGCAGGACCCTTCAAACCACCAGGTCTCCCTGGTGGCGGACCTCCCGATGATGATGATGATGACGACGACTTCAATGATGACAAACGAGGTCGAAAGGACAAGAAAGACAAGAAGAAAGGCCGAAAGGTCAGCCGAGGTCGATCCAGACGCCGACGCCGTCGGGATCCATCCTCTTCCCCTTCATCGTCTTCATCGTCTGAGAGCTCCTTTGCACGTAAGGTTAGGAAAGCTTTAGAACATTTTGGAACATCTGATACTAAGGCCAAAGAGTCTGATCGGGTGCTAGTACCTAAGTTTCCTCAACCTGAAAATTACAGGAACTGGAGGATCAGAGTAAGGGATGCCGTGATAGCAGCTTCTGCTAAGCCTGACCTAGCTTTTCAATGGGTGAAGAAGTTTTCAAGACGGACCAAACCGTCGAAGCCTTGAAGGACTCAGGTAAGTTTGTGACCCTGGACGCAAAGCTCATGTCTTCGCTCACCAACATCTGCGAAGGGGACTTTGCACGGCAACTTGACATTTTCAAGGAAGAACAGGCCAAGTCGGGGACTCCAGCCAGAGGACGTCAAGCATTGCTCATGATTCACAAGCATTTCAGCACAAGCAGAAAGCATGGTGCAGTGTATGACATTGAGGATTTTACCTTAGTCAATGACGATCTAAGGGGTTTCATCACCAGGTGGGACGCCGTGATCGCTGGAATGACTTCCGAGCCTGACACCATGTGGAAGCAAGCGTACTTTCACAACGCCATCAAAAACTTCAAGCCTCTTTCTCATGATCTGGCTGTGTATGATCGCACACCGGCGGGAGAACCCAACCGCTCTTATGAGTTTCTCATGAAAGCCGCACGGGACTACCTTGAGAGGAAGCGTCTTGAAAAGATGCGACAGGC
>Ga0126342_10012623_pt1 | contig 15056 bp, 17 predicted proteins | sample Cyp1metagenome_FD_92528 | JGI IMG/M metagenome (GOLD analysis project Ga0126342, IMG submission 92528) | Coral microbial communities from Lord Howe Island, Old Settlement Bay, Australia - Cyphastrea 1 metagenome | ecosystem: Host-associated > Invertebrates > Cnidaria > Coral ...
AGTTGTTTCAAACGCATTCAGATCGGGTGAATAATGATAAATCACGATGGACCAACAAGTCAATCATCATGACATATCATGACACCTATTCAGATTAGTCAAGTGGTTTCAGTGCTTAAAAATGGAGCATCAGGAAAGTATCGAACCTCAAATCGTTTCATCATGGCCCACCTGTGAAGGCATCAGGCCGCAGGGTAGTCTGTGCTCCTGCCACCTGGGCAGAAGCTAGAAATAGCTAGAATCAACCAGTGGAATTTCCTCAACATGATACATGTCGAAGGACTTTCATGGATTCTTGGATTCTTCAAACATTCCGAAAAAAGTATATGTCAGCTTGCAAACAGTGTCACTTTTGGGATGTACACAACTCTTGGAAGTCACCATTCCACATGAAGTCCAACTTGTCTGCCCGGGCTTTTTAAATTTTAGAGACAACCATCACGTCGATCTGCAACTATCCCTATCACGTCATGTTCCATATGGGGAGCCTGAGATATCTCCAGTTTCTGTTACCTGGATGCCAACTTTCCAACTTCGGAGCCCAGTCACTGTGGCGCAGATGAGGTGTACAGGACCTCAGCATCCGTGGCCTCCACAGCACAGCTGAGTTCCATGGCTCCAGTGACATGGCTATCTGTCACGATTGGCAGCACAGCTGAGTTCCAAGCTCTGGATTCACCTGGGCCCCAAGATTTTTGAGGTCAAAAGATGTCAAAATCATCACAATGACATGACTTGATGAAAGATTCACACACACAGACAGGTCACAAACACATACAATTTTACATATTGCCATGGTAAGGAATCCAATTGATAGAAACAAGAAGTATATAAACAGCAGTGTGCACCAGCGCGCCTGATCCCGAACGCCTGCCAAGTTCAAGCTTCACATGCTTGACATGGAAAGTCAACAAGCATTAAGGCAGACTTTGGATAACAAACGCCTCCTATTCTGCATATTCTGAACATTTTCCACGTGTTTCCATCTTCGAGGAAAAACATGGGCGCACATCAGTCCCAAAAAAATCACCCCACATGTTTGCTTCATCTGGCCTGATTGCAGTTGAAGATGCACCAAAACCTGGCAGAAAAAAAAACCGTAAATTCTCTCAGGACAGCGTGTTTTTGGAATCAGGATTGAGATGAACCTCAAAAAAAAAATAAATGTTCAACCTGGAAGGGAAACTTTTTTGGGTGCGAATTGTAGGTGAACGAACCATGCTGAACATCTCTGTCCAGTTGGCCTCTGTTGTGCACCCAAGTTTGATTTCTGCCTGGCGCTGATAAAAATCTCAGGAACGCAGCAAGGATCAATGGATTTTCCTCCGGACATCCAACCAATCTTCGTCCAAATGCAGGATGTCTGCATACAATTCTACACGTTACATGGATTCTGATTCTTATAGCCTTGTGACACAAATTCAATGTAGCGCATCATACATCCCACATCTTTCAAACTTACAACTTTCAGATCAACCCCTGAATGCATGAAGCCTGGTGTATCAAAAAAGGTGCCCCTCCCACTAATCATTGAATGGTACCTCCCATTGATCATTTAAATAATATTAGCCAGTGGCTAAAAACTTAGCTTACCAATGGTACTAATGGCATTAATGGTATTAATGCTACGAGTAAATCAATCATGGTACCACACAATACTCACAATACCATTGATGGATTGATTGGCTTTACCAATATGACAATAAGAATACCACTAGTACACAATAAATACCATTATATAGTACAATACCATTATTGCTAATCATTACTAATGGTATTAAGTGAGTATTGTGATGATGCTATGATGATGCTACTCAGTATTCATTGCCGAGCAACGTCTGGAGGTACACCACGGCCAACACTGACAGGTCAGGTTGGGGCTTTTCTGCTTTAAAAGCCTCGGCAGATTGTTGTGATCACCTTTAAAAAAACACAAACTGCCCTGATGACAACTGGTTCTGAATTCATCTGAATTCATTGACTTGGGCTCAAAATCATCAAGTTGAAGCCTTTCAGTGAAGACTTTTAGTTCACTTTTTGCAGTTCACTTTTTGATACTTTTTGCATATCACTTTGAACAAACAGGTCTGCAAGGATCACAACTTGGAGCCAAAAACCACTGAAACCAAGCTTCCCACGACGGTCGCATTTTGCTCAGAAGACCCCCCATGAGCTCGGACGTGACCACGTGACCAGAATCCAGCAAGCTACAGATCACCAGGAAACCACAGTGATTCGAACAGCTGGGAAACTCATAATTTTTGCATAATGCCCAGGATGTTTTTCAACATTTTTCCAACAATTTACTGCAACACTTCTTGCTGCCGCTTTTCCGGTTCACTCCCCAGATGCCTTGAACCATCGGCGATGTAATGCTGGCTACCTTGCTATGGTTTCAGGACTGCAACGCCTGGAAATTGACTGTGTGGCCAAGATGTCACAAATGCCATGAAAGTTGTCACAAGTTGTCACCACAAAATATCCATGAACGATCCAGCTATTAGCTATCCTCTACATATCTACCAACATATCTCCTAAACATTCTCACTGGAAAGTAAACTGCTGGAAGCTATCAACTTTCATCAACCTTCCAAAATGATACTAAGTCACTAAGTGATGTAATAAGAACTGCCTCGTCTTCCCCAAAACTGCCCCTTTTCCTCAGCGCTCCGTGAATCACAGAATCACTTCACTGCCATTCCAATCCACCGAGGCTTCCTCCAAAATGCCAATGGGAAAGTGATGGGAAAGTGATGGGAAAGTGATGGGAAAGTGATGGTAAACCATGAGAAAAACCAGATGTTGATAGATTTTGGGTGCATGCAACTTTTGTGCTACCATACTATCATACACTTTTGAATAGATAGGATGTAGCAACATTTGGGGATCCTTCCCTGTAGATTCCTATCATGGCCATCTACATGATCGTGTTTGTCCATCTCCGCTTCAAGGTTTGCATTCGAATGACTCTTGGGATAGTCTTCGGTATAGAGTGCCATCCATTCATCTCTGGTCAGTTTCAAATCCTCTGATCTTTTTACCCAACCAGAGCTTCATTTCGTCATTTCGTCGTCTCCCGGAATCGGGGATCTGCGGGATCCAGAGATCCAGAGAGCCTTCCACTTGGTTCGGATGCACCGATCGATCATGGACTCGCTGTCCTGGTGCTCTGAATTTTTGTGTAAAAACCAGGTACACCTTTGGGTCACCGAAAATATCAGATGATATCAGGACATTTTGGATTACTGGAGTGAAGTGTTCATAATATCTGGCTGCTTCGGGAGTGAGCAGCAACTCCCAAGGGGCTATGCTGGGCAGTTGCCCAAATCATCTCCACCATGGGAAATAGCTTCGAGGTTGTCTGAAAAATCTGTGAATGCAGCAGGTGGGACAATACCGGACTATTCAATACCATATCGAGACAAAGTGGCACAAAGGTTTTCCATTGGTTTCTATTGCTTCTGAAAGATCATGGAACATTTGCTGTTTCTGTGTCTCCACAGACCTAGATCTTCCAGGATAGCTATATGGAGCCATGATAACAAACCATTCAAGCCGTATGGACAATTATCATGAGCCATTGGGAACAATGTGCCCATGACTCGGTACTTACTATGTTACATCTATGTTACTATATGTGGTACCCTGTATGGTCATCCCACCACCATCCCACCACCGATCCGTTTTGTCCTCGAAACCGGTACTGAGATGCGGTGGCAGCTGTTTGGGCATCACCTCCAGGGTCCAACAAATATCCAACAGCTGCGTGTTTTTAAAACACCGACACCTTCCATGCCAAGCTGGAATGATTTGCCATGAAAAATGCTGATTTCTATGGATTCTTGATGGGATATCTGATGATCTGATGATCTATAGAGTCGGGATATCGAATCTGGGATGACATCTGATGAAAACGTGACTTGTCAATGATGAAATTCACCAACCTGACATCTGCAACCTTGTTTTGGGCTGGTCGTTGCACGGCACGTTGCCACATGTTGCCACTTTTCCAGCTTCCAGCACGGAGTGAATAAGGGAAACCCACTGTTTCAGTCCGATTATTCCACTTTGCTGAACTGCAAGAGCTGCCAATTGATGATGACCTATTTATTTATGTATGTATGTATGTATTTATTTATGATGACATATTTATCTATAATACTCACAATATCTCACAATACTCACCTTACCTACCTCTCAGCAATCAACCCTTGGGTTGTCATTGCCACTGGTTTCAGGGTCGACCAGGTCGACCAGGTCGAGCTGTGAGTCCGGACCGTCAGGCGAATGCGTTCGGATTGTCGAGCCAACTGGTCGAAGTAGAACAAATCCAAAGCCTCCCAGCGGAACGTCGGAACGTCGGAACGTCGAGAAAGAATGAGAGACTTCCCCTCAGCCCAAGATGATCTAAGATGTATTATCCATATGTAGATTCATGACATATATATATATATATGTATAATATATATATATATATATTGAAATATCTCTACACCTATATCTTAGATGTTTTTTATATATTGGATCTTCCGGCGAGCAGAAAAAAGTGCTCAACCTGCTTTTCGATGAGGAAATCTCGGCAAGATCGAAGGTTTTGTTGTTTCAAGGCCACACTCCAACATGCAGTGTGCTATTCACAGAAGATCTATATAGGTATGCATACACTATCATACAATACACATACATACACTAGTACTGGTACAATACAGCTTCATGTCTGTTCTGATTCTTTCTGATTCATTTATGATTTATGTATCAATTCATAGGCATCAATGCCTCAAGTGTTTCAATCCACACCTTGTCTGACTCCTGCGGATTCACCGCAGCGTCGGCGGAAAAGAGAACGGTGTAGTGAGACTGGCAGCTGCCGGTGATGCCCCTGGAGTTGAGGTAATGGGAGTCGCCAAGCTACCCAAAAATGGTCCAAAATCGCTACGGAAAGTTCTTCAAAAGGGGCTGAATAGACCAAAATGATGGAACAAACCAGGCAAATTTGATTCTGATTCAATTTGCAACAACATATTCTGTTTTTTGGCGGGAAAAGACGTTCAACAGCGTTGCTTTGGGCCTCTGCACAAACGACCCAAATTGGACACGTTGGTCCTTTGTAGCGCGAGCCCACCTGGTACCAAACCGCACAGCTTGGCACTTGAAACACAAATTCTTCGAACACCATGAAGTTGTGAAAGTCTCAAAAGGTTGAGACACTTGCAATATTAGTTCCAATCATGTCCAAAAATTGACAAAATGGTAGTAAAGTGTTACAGTTTCAGAAACTTCGACCAAAACAGCTTGCCTCAATGCATTGATAGGCTTCGAAGAGGGAAAGAAATCCAATGTTCGGCCGACGCCTTGGGATTTGAATCCAGAGCTGATGACGATTTTCCCCCTTTTTCCATTACTTTTCCATCCTTTTTCCATCATTTTCCCCCTTTTTCCATCATTTTCCCCCTTTTTCCATCATTTTCCACCATTTTCCACTGTTTTCCACCATTTTCCACTGTTTTCCACCATTTTCCACTGTTTTCCACCATTTTCCACTGTTTTCCACCATTTTCCAATGTTTTCTTCAATGATTCACTGGATTCTCCATCCGAGACCAGCACGGTGCCCCTTGCAACACCATCCAACCGTCCTATGGGAGACGCAAGATGCTGTGGTCCAATCATGGATGATATGATAATCCCCAAATCCCCAATGGTAGTATCTCAGTAAACCCCAAATAAGCATCAACTCAACCAGCAGCGCTTCAGCAGCTGTCCTTGGCGCTTCCCAAACGCTTTGTGCCATCGAAGACATTGCTGTAGGCTCGGCCGAACATCATGAGGTTCACCAGTTCCTACCGGCTTGGGGACTACTCCGCTTCAACCATCCTCCCCGAAGCATCCAAATATTGTTGACCCAAAAGAAACAACAGCTCGGATGGTTTCTTTGCATCATGATTTCAATTACAAAATATTTAAAACTACATATAATAACTATAATAATATATATATATATATATGTGTATAAATTCTATAAATCTGAACGACAAATGGATTTCACAGTTTGAAAGGTACATCTCAACATATCTGGATACCCCTGGATACCCGCCTGGGTACAGTATCCATGGCCACCAATCATCGCCCCACTCTTGGGATCATCAAAGTCTCGTTCTCGGCACCCTTCGATGCCCCGCGTCCAAACCATGGAGAAAAGGTACAGCGGAACTCCACAGCCCGAGGGATTTAAGAAGATGTCTCTATAAGGCCTGGCAGGGTCCAAGGTCGGTCAATTTCGTCCAAGGTCCTGAGTCTTCCAGTCCCATAATTATCTATGATTGATGATTAATTATCTATGATTGATGATTGATTTATCCATAATGATCCATAAATTCAAAAAGATCTTCAATCTATGATAGACCCATGTTATCGTCGTTCGTTCAGGAATTTCAATGTTGACCCCGTTTGACCCCTTTGACATTTGATATGTGCAGCACAGAACGCAGATCGAGTAGATTTTCTGCTCCCACCTTTGACCCAGGTGATGTCTCAGCTGGTCATAGGAGGTGAACAAAGCAGGCTGCAAACATCGCAGTTGTGACCTGGGCTGATTTTGTGTCCAAAGTGGGGGATAAAAACATCATTAAAGATTGGGGATAATATATGCTTAAACATATATTTATTGTAATACCTCCAATTGATGCCAGATTTTGATTGATAAATGAAGATTCCCTTTCCAAAGTTAATATATGTTAAGTTGAAACTCAAAAAAAACAGATGATAAAACGATGATGGAAGCTTCAAATTGACATAGAATTGATGCAACCACGATTGGCTCATAAAACTAAAAACTTCCTTTGATAAACCATCACTACCCTATGATAAACCATGATTAAACCAAGACTGATGGAGTGGTCTTCCCTCACCTAGCGGCTGAGTGTCAGACCCGCTTAAAACACATGCCGTGGACGAACTGGGGAGCAGGACAATGGCCTGGTAACATCAGCAGCATTTTTCAGTATCGACTAACGGCGAAAAAAAAACGACAAGTAAACTAAAAGTAAACTATCGTACACTATATTAGCAAATGTCAGTGAATTTGAGTCAACTCTCTAATTTATGTATATATTTCATATTATTTCATCATATTTCGATAGAAAACCACCATGGTGTTCATCAGATTCTTTTCGGCGCCTTCTTGTTGTCTCCCACATTCCGGAAGAGCACTTCGGCCAGGGCATCCAGCAAGGCTTCTTGTCGAAGATGTTCATCGACCTCTTGGAGCGGTGGAGCTATCAATGGGAGATACTCCAGGCATATGATTCCATAGGAATCCATAGGAAACTATTAAAAAACCATAGGATTCCATAGGATTTCCAAGAGTTTCTCCGAATTAGAATGGCAACCTCGGGATATACTTTTTTTTTTGGGAGAAACCGAGTTGACAACGATTTCCGTCTGGTCTGAAGAAACTTTTAGATTAACCTTCCACGCCGATGGCAAGGTCATGTTGAGCTTTCAATCGTCACAGGAAGAATTGGCTTCGATGTTGACAGTGATGTTTCATGATGTACAAATCCTCATCCTCATCATGATAATAGACTAAAAATAACACGCACTAGAAAGGAATCATGAAATAAGCAAACATAAAGGTTAGAATGATGAATACCCTATCAATATAATCATAACAATAATAATATAATATTGTTCATGGATAAAATCTGATAACATCACAATTGATGGATTATCATCATATAGTATATACATCATGTATCGTATATATATAATAATATATATATATATATTCATCCTCCCCCATGCCCATCACCCCCGCCTCCAGCAGTGCCCCCGGACTGGGCGCTCGGATATGCAAGGCTCGGATCACAAAGGCCTGGATCACCGCCAGCACGCCACAGGGACCGCCATTCACCTGCTGTAAGCCGTAGGGCTGGTAGCCGGCCTCAGAAAATGGCTGGAAAATATGCCGGACATATGCAGGTGTGATCGTTTTTGGTTTTTGGAATAGTTGTTGGATGGTTTTTTGATGCATGTTGATGATGTTTGGATGTTTTTTGGTGGGAGTTTGGCTTCAACAAAGTGGAGATTGGGGATGTGGAACCCTTCAAAACACTTGATTTTGAGTTTGATCATTCTGGATCTTTGAAAAACAGCGGCGAAAACCCGTGGAAAACCAACCGCTCCAGGTCCAGCCAAGTGGCAAAGAAAAAGCCTTGTTTCCAGGCTTCAGGGAGTTCTGGAGGCCCCACCTGCAGATGTTTTGGCAACGAATGCCAAATATGCCACAAATATCTTGGATCTGGAATGATTTTCCCGGAAATTCGAGATTTGAAACCGGCAGAAATCCAGAACTCGCCAAAACCAGCCAAAACTCACTTGCCGCTTCAAACGTCTGGATCCTTGGTGAATTGATATCATGATGTGCTGAGGATAGGACCACCGCCATCAGTGCTTCTGCATCTGTGGGCGACAATGGATCCTGCCGCTGTTCGCCAAATGTGATAGATGGGTTGGATGGGTTTGGCCGACCAACGCATACCAAGACCCTGTTCTTTTTTTGTTGGGCTCAGGTTTTCTCAGAAACTGAAGGATCACAGGATCACCTATTTTCGTTCATCTACCAATTTTCTATAGACAACTATACAATTTTTCTACTACCATAACTTTGGATCCCCAAACTTTTGGAAAAAAACGATGGGGGTCGGTCCCCGAGTCGTGGAGGTGCAGGGCCATCCGTTGGGGCTGCCACATCTCTACCTGACATCATGAAAATGTCGTGAAAATCAAAGGAAGTTGGCTTAGCAGGCTACTTAGACTCAGATTTTCGTAGATGACTGATATAATTTTGATATAATGGATGTAATGGAAGATCAAATTCACATGGCGCTGACAGTTTCTATTCACTCCAAGGCCACTGGTATCAGACGTCTCGAAGGGTACTCTGAGGTCGCCACTTGGACCAAAGAAGCGCCGTGGCTCATCATCCATGGTTTCCGGATAAGATGAGATGAAAATCAAAGGGAAATTCATCTGTTTCGCATTAAAGTGATGAATCCCGGTCAACAATCCCAGGCAGCCTCTGAAACACTTGCAGCATTCTAGGAATTTTGATGTTGTGTACATTTCGCCGCAAGACTCAGACAGGCAGCCAAAGAGGCTCCGCGTCAGAATGAGGATGAAACATGCGTAGCAAATCACATCAGAAACCCAAACAGCATGACTAGTTACAACATCAAGTGTTGACCATCCATGATCCGATCAATGATCAGAAAGTCTGAGATCAATTCTTTCAAAACTCTTCCAAACCTCCAAATCCTATGAAATCCTAAGGGTTAAAATGGTTAAACAAAACCAAACAACAACAAGACAACGACCAGCCAGAATCACTGACCATCATCCCACCAGAAACCCAATGGGAGACCAGCCATTGGGCCATCGCAGAGCTCCATTTTCAGTTGCCCCATGCAGGCTCCACCTGAGCTTCACTCCCAGAGTAGCTTTTAGTGGATTAATGAATTCAGTGGTTCCCTAAGTTCCAATAAGTTACAATAAGTTCCATTTTCTTCAGACACAATCAATCTCCATCATTTAACTTATGTTGCACATATAAGACTTACAGCACTGTACCATACTGTATCCCAGTTCTGTTGGGGTCTACCCTCAATGAAATATGGCAATGGACAATGATCCCATTTCTGTAGTGCGACGCCGAGCAGCGAGACGAAGAGGGCTGCTAAGCCGGCAGCCTGTGAAGTATCCCAAGAGGACATGCCCCAAATGTTGATTGGATGATTTTTGGGGATACTTTTGGGATGATTTTTTTGGGATGATTTTTTGGGAGTGAAGCATTATTCTTGTCATGCCCATATATGCCAAGATATCCGCATCATTTCCAACCAACTTCAATCTTTGACCCCTGACCGGCAATTTCAGCAGCACCTCAACATCATTGCTTTGGCTTTGAGCTGGTTTCGCCTCAAGTCGTCACCAAAACGCCACCGAAAAATGGTGGAAACATATCTGGAGACAAACAGCAGATGTTCTTCTGATTACAGTAGGTGTGTCATAGCCATTTTTTGTATTGTCATTGCTCCCATGATTTGACAGATTGACAGCCCCAAATCCTACCAGGGAACTGATGGCTGCAGCGGCAGCGGCTGCAGAGGCGGTAGACTCCTCGTAGAGGATTCCTGAAAGGACGGATTTTGAGAGCACGGTATGTTGACTATGTTGACTTATATCCTATGTTGCAATAGTTGCAATATATATATATATATATTATTATAAAATTATATATTATATTATATTATATTATATCATATCATATTATATTATATTATACTATACGTTGATATATTGATATTGCACATATTCTAATATCAATATAGTTGGAAAGTATGACGGACCATGTTGTAAGAAATGTACATGTCGGATTCGATGTGTTTAATGAAAAGGGCAACCACCATCCATACACGTCCGTTCCTTTCGGTACAAATGGCTGGGTCCATGGATCTTCATATCAATGGATTCAACGGGAGTTTTCAACCCAAAGGTGACCCACCAAAAAAACTCAAAGGAGACCTACGGGCTTCTCAATCATCAACAACTAACAAGGGCATATTAATCAGTCTATTCTTGGGGTCATGTCCAGCCTTTGCAGCTCGCAGGGCCAGGCAGGCTTTCTGGCAGAACCTGAAAGGCGAGGGAAAAAGTGATGGAGAACCATGACGGACAGGGACGTTACCATGATTTTAGCCATGATTTTTGTAAAATTTACCATTGTATCCCATTTTAATGGACATTTAATGGTAATGGGATGTAATGGGATGTAATGGGATACATTAATACCCAGGATACATTTAATGGGATGTAATAGGATTTAATTAATGTAAAATACCATGATGATCTGTAAAAATTTTGTAAAATTTCGGCCTCAGCTCCGGCAGCTGGACTTGGCTCAGAAGAAGCACCGCTTCCAACGAGGCCAGGATGCTGGGGATATGCAATCGGCCCGGGTCCGGGTGATCCGGGTGATCCGGGTGACCGCAGAAACACATCATCCTCAGGTCGATGCAGGTCGATGCAGGCGATAAGTGGGATATCCGGGATATCCATTGAATACATTGAATCATCAGTACATCAGATTTTCTATGCACTCATAGATAGTTGCAAATTATGTTGCAAATTATGTTGCAAATATGCTGTAACATATCATAACATATCATAACATATCTGCAATCTGAGGTAATCTCATGATATTTACCCTCTTGGACTAAATGTTTAAAGCTTCTCTGTGCCGAGCTGCTCGGACTCCAGCGAGCCTCGCATCTTCCGGCGCCAGGAAAGAAAGATCTGCGCCGCCAAATCGCAGATCTGCTGCGTCTGCGTCTGCGGAGTCGGGTGACCTGTCGGGTCCATGATCTCCATCTCCATTTCGGCCAAGGTCGCGAAATCTCTGGATTTCTTGCGGCGGAAATTCACGGCGCCACTCAAAGTCCTGTCCCATTTGGCCTGCCTGGAAGCTGGGGAAGCTGGGGAAGCCGTCTGGGAAGTCGCCACTGGTGGCACTCCATCCGTTCCATGCGTTCCATGCATTCCATCCGTTCCAACTGATCCCTTGATGGCAGCACTTATTCGGGAGATCGTCTGATCATCCAAGTCTCCCAAATGTTCCAAAGCGCTCAGTGCGACTAAGAACGACAGAGTCGAAGCCCCCGAAGCCCCAAGATCTCCCGAAGTCGAGAAAAGTCTTCGGATCTCCTCCATGACTTCAAAAGGGGACGATGTTTGAAAACTTTGCGGCAGCTTTGGCCGTGCATCGATACTCATAGCGTTCATAGCATTCTCCTCGTCAATCCAAAACCCGGCAAAGGATTGTGGAATTCCCTCGATGCCGAGTCTCTCATTCATATGGTGAATATGCTGGATTCCATGGAAGATTTGACTGACCGGAGTGTGGATGGAAGCAATGATATGTATGGCGGCATCATCTGCAAGCCCTGCTTCTTCACGAAACCATTTCACCATCTTTTTGAGTGTCTTGAAATCCAGACTTGACATGTCTGAAATCTTCACATCTCTGGGTGCAAGGACATGAATATGTCCAGCATAGCGTGGCAGGATCATGATGCTCCGATCCCTGAACGGAGACTTCACATCAGCTTTGTTCCCATATCCCAAACTCATAGAACTCATAGAACCATTGTTTCCATGACCTCCATTGGTTCCATTGGATTTCTCCGAGTTCTCCCAGCAAAAGCTGGCCATTTGTCGCCTCATGATCCGTTCCGTGAGTTCCTTCGCCATCCCACCGTCACCGGCGTCACCGGGCTCCAACCAGTCGATGGCCAGCAGCACCCCCAGCGCCACGCCCTGCTGTGCCAAGGCCAGTTGCGCCGCCGCATCCCCCAGCCTGGCGCAATGGAAGGGATCGCTGTGCTCGCTGTGCCAACGACGCTTCACCTGGCACCCAAAATCACCCAAATCTCCAAAATTCAGGGGAAAAAACATGACATATATTGCCAAAGGAGATCGAGATGGATTGGAACTTTAGTTTCTGAACTCGACTTGACAGATGGATATTAACATATATTAACTGGATATGTTAATTTCAAATGGATATACAATTTACTGATATGCTATAAATGAATTGAACCTGGATTTGGAGATGACCAGTTCATCACAGCGCCTCTGGAGACTTCCCTGGAAGGTTCCGGGAGTGCTCCAAGAGCCTGGGCCGATACCGAACTACTGGACTTGTACACAGCACTCCACCAATGCCATACGTATCCATGAGCTAAGGGTAATACAAGAATAATTACCTGACATCTCAATAGATTTAATGGACCGAAAATAGTTTATATGTGCTTATATATTAGATCAAGATCCAATCCGAATATCTGTTTTGAACTGTACCCAGATCCCCAATCATCCCCATGTTTCCCAGTCGATCCAGGTCACGTGAACCAGCAACGTACGTGAGGGATGAAGGCATCCATCACTTGCGCAAGTTGCGCAGGAAGAGGACTTTGGAAATCCTGCAAACTCTGGGCCGAACATGGTCAAACAGGTCAAACACATCATACACTCTCATACACATCCCAAGTGATCCAGTGACGAAGTGATGCAGAGCGAAAGAACATCAACTGGACTTCCGTGGAGCACTGATGGTTTGGAAAGTCGAGCTACAACTATGTATCCATCTATATTCCATCTATATCGAATAGTTGCCGTGTTTTTAAATATCAGTGTGATCACCCATCAGTCAGTACGGTGAAACCCCCCCAGCGGCGCTCTCAGCACTCCTGACACGTTTGTTGAGGCCTTGGCGCCGCACAACCATGGCGGGAGGCGCGAAGTCGTCACAGCATGTCACAGCTGGGGGCCCAACACGTTGAAGTCCAGGACCAAGACGGGCTCCAGTCCATGTTGCAGGAGGCTCTCCACAGCGTCCACGTAATACTTCAAACCTCCCCCGTCTTGGTTTGGCGAGATCAACATTGATCAACATCGGGAGATTTTCGGATTTTATGTGGTTTTATCATTTGTATCCAGACTGGAAGATATTTTATCCAAACTGGAAGATATATTTTATCTGATATGATATCCATAGAATTCCATAGATCTCTACTTTTTTGTAGTCACTTTACAAATCTCAAGACATCTCGCCTTCGCTGAACTCGCCAACTCCTACAGGCAGATGTGACAAGTGACTGCCACTCTGACTGCTCACAACTGGGGCCACTTCAAAGACCTCGTTTCAACACAAGATATAGGCGATATAGGGTAACTATATCTGGATTGCACAACAATATTCCAGAGTAAATTTAGACACTAGTTTTTGGAAATGGAAATTGATTTTTTGGCAAAACAAAGGCAGTCCCGATGATGATTTTGGACTTCCAGAAGGGCATGGTTGCTTTTTGATGTCTGCTCATATTTCAATTCGTTTCCAATGCTAAACTAATTCAGGAACATGTCAAATGGAAAGGGATCTAGGCACCATAGGCACCATGCCGTGTGAAACTTGTAGCGCATTCAACTGCAAAATGGGCACAGCTCACGGGATCGAATCCTTGTAGAAATCGCCAGGAAATCACCAAGAGATATGACCTGAAAGCAACAAACAACTGAAACATATTAGTCGCATCCATTTCAGAACATGTCCAAAATAGCATCACATTAATAGCTACAGTTTGGCGCCAAACCGAAAACCCAGTTTTTGCAATTTGACCTCAGCCAGACATCATTTGGCGCTGTGAAGATCTGTGAAGCAAGAAACACTGAGGGACTCACAGCCGTCTCTTCCCAATCCCTGGCTTCACATCGGTGAAACACTAGGATCGACCAAGAAACACTGGGAGGAACTTTAAGACATTGGAAACAACATGAAACAACCCCCAAATCAACCAAAGTCCTCCGAAATCCATCTTGTCTACTAAAGTCAAATCAATAGCATCAATCAAAATCCATCCAAAATCCATCATCTTTGTCAAAAACCAATAACAACCAGTAGCAACCGAGGTCAAAATAAACCAATAGTAGCCAACGACATCCAATCTATCCGATAGCTATCCCTTTCCAATCCAGCGGTTCCAACCGGTGCACCTGGTAGAAGGAGGTAGATCGTGCCACAAAGCACTGTGGACCTGAAAAATGTGACAGTTCTGGGCTCTCAATTTGTGGAGACGATCAACGGCCGTGCATTGATTTTATTCAGCTTCTCTTAAAATGTGCATTAAGAAACAAAAAAAAACGATAGTAATACACCACCAATAACACAAACTAAGAATAGTAACTGATAACTAATAATCACTCAACATAAAAATACTAAACAGAGATCCATATTTAGAGTTTCCTGCTCTCCCCACTTTTGGATGCTGAAGTGGTCCTGGGGCCAACACAGCGCCACAGAACACTTCAGATTGCACTGAGGGCCTTGGCAGATTTTGTGGCACATTTTGTGTCCAGGCCCATGGCTTACCCAACTTAGAAGTATACGGCTACAGCATAGGCTATCATAGGCTATAATATGTGTATATAATATATATATATATA
>Ga0126342_10012624_pt1 | contig 15053 bp, 9 predicted proteins | sample Cyp1metagenome_FD_92528 | JGI IMG/M metagenome (GOLD analysis project Ga0126342, IMG submission 92528) | Coral microbial communities from Lord Howe Island, Old Settlement Bay, Australia - Cyphastrea 1 metagenome | ecosystem: Host-associated > Invertebrates > Cnidaria > Coral ...
CATATTTTTTTTTTTTTTCTTTAAATTTGGTTTTATTATTTTTTTATATTATTATATTTTTATATTATTATATTTATATATTTTTATTTTATTTAAATATATAATTTTTAATATTATATATTTAAATTAAGAAAACAAATTCGTTGGAAATGGTAATTAAATATAATAATCTGGGTAATAATTTTAATCGTAATAAAGAATTGGTGACAGGTTTAATGGTAGAATATAATCGCAAAAATGGAGGTAATCGTATTTTGGTAATAAAGGAAATTATAAATTTATATAGTAAAAATTAAATTAGAAATTTAGTAATTATATTTTAGTAACAATAAAAATATCAAAAATTAATAATAATTTTAAAAAAAAAAATATCATAAATAATTTAAATAATAAAAAAATATTAAATGATTATAATTTATATAAAATAGTAATATATTATTCCGATATAATTTAATTAAAAAAAAAAAATATTTCAAGAATTTAATAAAATATATAGAATTTAAAATTATTTTTAACAAAATAATGTCCCTATATTTTTTTTTCTAATAAAATATAAGTAATTGTAAATAATTAGGGGTAAATAAATAATAAAAATTTCCGTTTTTATAAAATAAAGGTATATTTCAATATATTTATATAGAATTTTAAAAAATCAATATATATTATTTTAATTAATATTTTCAATATTTTTAAAATTTCCTTATATAAAAAATAAAATTGTAATTTATGTTTTAAATAAAATTTATAAAATAAATATAATTAATATTTTAACCAAAATAAATACATAATTTTAAAAAAATAATAGTCCAAAATAAGGTTAATATAATAATATATATAATTATATAATATAATTTCCGATATTGTTTATGACGGTAAAAAATAAATTAAATAGATAATAATATCTAACCTTTTTTTTTAATTTTTCCAAAATTCCAGGTAACCAAAGGAAATATTTATATTTATAATTTCCAAAGAATTTTTATATAAGGATCAAATTATTTCCCCTATAATATTCCTATATCAGAATTAATAATTAGGTTAGGATATAGGGTGGCCTTAGGGAACCTACTCCATAGGATACAAACCTTTAGGTTACCACTTGGGAATACCTAAGATAAATTAGGGTATACTTAGGGACACCGGGCTGGGACATGAGGTGGGTTTAGGAACACGGGGCTGGGACATGGGGGGGGAGTAAGAAATCCTTGGGGACCCTTGGTCTGGGACATGCTGTGTAAGGGACCAAAAGCAAACCTGTTTATATTTAGGCAAATAATCCATCAGACAAATGCCCGCTAATTCTTGGATAATATCTGGTTATTTAATTTATTCAAATTAACAACCCGTACCGAACTTCTGCGTTGTCCGCGTTGTCGTCGTTGAGCACGCTTTGTGTTTGGCCATAACATTACATTCAAGTAGCTTGCCACATGTTCCTAATACGTTGTAAACTCTTCTTCAAGTAACTTGCCAAATGTTCCTAATACGTTGTAACATCTTCTTCTAATGACTTGCAACACGTTCCTGATACGCTGTGAAATGTTCAGCAAGTAACTTGCAAGACTTTCCTGGCACGTTGTCACATCTTCTTCAAGAAACTTGAAAGATGTTCCTTATATGTTGTAACATCTTCATCAAGTAACATGCAAGACGTTCCTGATACTTGCAACATCTTCCTACTTGTCATTAACTTGCACGACCTTCCTGATAGGTTGTAAACTTTTCTTCAAGTAACTTGAAAGATGTTCCTTATATGTTGTAACATCTTCGCCAAGTAACATGCAAGACGTTCCTGATACTTGCAACATCTTCCTACTTGTAAGCACATAGCTTGCACGACCTTCCTGATACGTTGTAAACTTTGCTTCAAGTAACTTGCCAGATGCTCCTGATACGTTGTACCATCTTCTCCAAGTGACTTGCAACACGTTCATGATACGTTGTGAAATCTTCTGCAAGTAACTTGCAAGACGTTCCTGGCAAGTTGTCACAGCTTCGTCAAGAACCTTGCATGATGTTCCTGGTCTGTTGTAACATCTTCGTCCAGTAACATGCAAGACGTTCCTAATACGTTGCATTATATTCCTCAAGTAACTTGCAAACTGTTCCCGGTATGTTCTCAACTCTCCGTCAAGGCAGTTGAAATACAGTCGTGATACGTTGTAACATCTTCTTATTCATATGATTGAATGAAAATGTCCTGATGATCATCTCTGTCACACATGTACAAGCCTGTTGAAGTCATGTTCAAATACATCTATATATATTTCTATTGATATTGTAGTCATATATCACAAACTTAGGCCTGAGCGAGCCAAAACGTAGGCCTAAGCGAGGGACTGACCCTACTAGTTCATATCTACTAGTTTACTAGTTCATATGTCTCACATTGCATGGTGTATTCATGTACCACATCATACCACCTCCCCATACATGAGCCACAAGGTCCACGATACCGTGTCCAACTCTGAAGATTACATGATTACACTAAACAAGAGGAAAACCAATTCCAGGACAACGGTTTCGAAGTTAAACAAGCCATCAATTAGCACCAATTCCGAACACATAGAAGTCCAAACCATATAGAAGTAGACCACTTTCAAATCCAATTCAAATAGAAGATATTGAGGAATATTTCAATTTGTTGTTGCAATGTTGTCTCAGTTCTGGGTTCCGGATGGTGATGCTGGTCTTCCTTGGAGCCCGTTTTACATATTATCTTCTATATGATCTGTTCTGGAGGTAAATAGACTGTACAATTCATATAGAAGTTGAATTTCCTGAATATATTCTATCCTTGATGACCGTATTATAGATGTATTAAAAAGATCCAGGGACCCCAGGCCTGTGTTTGGCCTCATCTCTCTTTGGATGGGGAATCTGTTTGGGGTGGTTACTAGTCACATGTCAACATTACCAGAGATTTATGATAGCATCAAACCTCCTTTGATGATAACACAATGTAAAATATGTAAATATCAGTTTTTTTTGAGTTTCTAGTTTTTGGAGCAAACATAACTCCCCTGCCCGTTCTGTATTCATACCGCTAGGATCGGCAGTTGTCTCCAGCTGTAGACATATCCTTCTAAACACGTGTCCCGTCGTTTTAAATTTCATTTTCTTTTCGACACGCACTGACTTGTACTTCAGTGAGACTGTTTTTGGACTTCTTCGCGCATGTTTTTAAAGTTGTCAGCTTGAGGCAGCTAGCCAAAATGTCCCAACAATGTGACTTTGAAACGTCCCAATGATCAGTGTCCGCAATGAAAGAGGCAAACGCTTCAGCTGAAACAGCTGACATCTCAGCATCAAGCTTTACCCGCGATTCAAAGTGTCGAGCTGTCAAGCTGCGCGAGGCACATGTGGAGCCACAAATTGAAATTCTTCTGTGGTACATCTCCAAGATGGTGCAACCATACTCTGCCGGAGAGCTCGTGGAACAACGTAAACCTCCTCAAAAAGGTGCCTCTCTGCACATCGGCAGTCTAGGCGACCAGACCCCTTGAGCGCATTCCAACTTCATCCAAACGAAGAGCTATGGCACGTGCTACCGCGACACCAAAGCTCTGACCCATCAAAATCATGTCCAGATTTCCGCTTTGTCTGGCCTTCTCAAGAGAATACCAAAGAATATGATCGATACACGAGCCACCGAGTCGCAAGACCTCCTCAACCGGAGCACTTACGACAGTTTGGCCAGGGAATGTTTTTGCAATTTTGGAAGCTACGCATGGTTTGCGAAGGCGCGCCCCTCCCTCAAGTGCAAGCAGGGTAGGAAGGCATGGCCCACGGGTCAGTGTGGTCTGTGCAGCACAGCCACAGCTTGCCTGGGGATACTCGGGAACTGTTGCAGTCCGAAGGGCGGGATGCCAACGCCTGCCAAACTTCTTCAACCCTCCAGGTCCAGCAGCTTCAAGAATCTTCAAACCTATGAATATTTAGGAGCTTCTCTGACAGCCTTGCCCTTGCAAATGCAGCTCTTCTTCAGCAAGCTTGGAGAAGCACTTATCGTGGCAGATCTTAATGTGCTAGCCATTTGATGCCATTCGGTGGTGAGATGTTGGGGTTCTTAAGGATTGATTTTTGAAAGGGATTAGATCAAATCCCCTCAAACATGAAAGGGAGCTAATTACACGGATTATGATTAAGGCTTAATTAGGGTCTCTGATCTTTTGGCACCAAGTGACATCGCCTGTTGTTCTTGCAACAGTTGCTTCTGGATGCTGGGCACGTTTTATACAAAAAGACATGGCAAAGGTGGCATCATCAGGAGCTATGATATTCCTTTCCACAGAGGCTGCGCCCATGGCTCCTCAGCCTTTTAACAGACGTGGCTCTTGCACAAAAATTGCTATTGACCATGAGAGGCTCCCACAAGGTCTGAAGTACTTTCGCTTGCATGTGCCTGATGTTCATCAACTGGCTCCGGCGTCTTCCAGCAACGCCAGGCTTAAGCAACATTGAAGTTTCAATGTTTCAGGGTTCACCTGAAAAAATATAGATCTATATCAAGCCCTACTTCTTTCATCTTCTTTTCATCCGAAATCTCTTTCGTGTGATGGCATGTGAAGCCGCAAGGCAACGGCTTCAACAATTTTATAAGCGCGGTGCTCACAGGTCAAGCTTTGCAGGCTTGACCGAAAAACAATCAATAACCTCACCGTAAGTTATGCCGCTTTGTGAAGGACCCAGGTGATTTTCAAACCAACCGACCTCAGTCGGCTTGCTTTATTGATCAATGGCTGGCAAAGTGTGCACAAAGCCAGATGTCTCCCACCTTTTAGGCAGTTTTTAGGCAGAAAAACTGGCTGTCGCAAATTTCAGACCGAAAAAGTTGCCTACGTGTGCTGTTCTTTCTGGGCGCTCTTCTCGCAAGAAATTACACAAAGGTACCAACAAGCTTGGCGTGAGTGATATGCGCAATGAAAGGGCATCGTCTTTTTCCTTCAATCGGAATGCAAAAGCCAAAGGAGACATCTTAAGTTTCGCATGCAGGGCTGCACTACAAGTGTTCAGAATACCAGCTAGGTCTCTCTCTCCATCACTGTCACCTAGCCCTAGCTTTGCCAGAAAGCAAGATACCAGCTAGGTGGCGGTGAGCACAATTCTAGGAAAGCAACCTGCCATATCTACTGTTGAGTTCAAGCGATCCAAGATTTCAAGCTTTTTTCAGGGGCGAAAAAAGAGCACCAGCTGGCAGCTCTGCCGTGCAAATCCTGGCCACACTTTCAACCCTTTCAGCGTGTTCCAGGTTCCATATGGTTTCACTCTGTTTCAGTGTGTTGGACTTGCCTTTGGAATCGCGTGGGGCACATCTTGCCAGCCCACCACGCCTTTGCAACAGCACGCGGAGCAAGACTACGTTTGGTAAAGGCACCCACACGATGAAGCGAAGTGAACAGATTTTGGTTTTGCAGTCATGCTGGCGAAGTCAAAGGCAGTCTACCTAGGGCCTGGCATTCAGCAAGTGCGGGTTGAATGCGGGCAACGAGGCCAGCCAATAAAAACGGAAAATAGAACTCAAGAAGGAACTGGCAGCCAGAGGGTCTGATTTCAAGCTTTTGAACATCCCGCAGGAGTTATTGTGACTTATGACATTGGGTTGGGAAACCTAGGGTGACAATACCCTGACCTGAATCGGGGACTGGCAGTGTAAGCGTGAAACTTCTCCTCTAGCTTCCTCTTGTTCTGGCAGTTCACAGACATGCATGGCAAAAACTGCAGGTACCATGTCACTGGATCATACTGGATCTAACACCTGGACAAACTTGAGTGATTTCCTATTCCAATGTCCCAAGCACACCAGCAAATCCTTGGATTTGAGGGGCCTGGTTGAGAAAGGTACTGACCATGAGGGGCTCCCACAAGGTCTGAAATACTTTTGCTTGCATGTGCCTGATGTTCATCAACTGGCTCCGGCATCTTCCAGCAACGCCAGGCTTAAGCAACATTGAAGTTTCAATGTTTCAGGGTTCACCGTTCACCTGAAAAAATATATCCAGCCCTCCTTCTTTCATCTTCTTTTCATGAAAAATGCCTTTCGATCCCGCTTCAACAAAGGCCCTGTGCCCACAGGTCAAGCCGACCACAAGGCATTGTCAGACGGATGACGGATTTTTGAATGTCACAAGGAGTTGCTTGATGCCGACTGCGACTTTTGGCACGTTGGTGTCCGTGAGCTTTTTTAGATTTACATCGTCTCACTTCGGATTCCTTACGTAAAAGGCGCCGCGGTGATATCAAAAGTGGCTGTATGGCAAATATCAATTTATATCCGTTCATGAACAGTGAGTCCATAGATTTCTGGCTGGATGCTCCCTCAGTGATTTGCACTTCCTTATGAAAAAGCGTATAGGCGCACAAAGCGCCCGTCAGCCCATCCATTCTGGATGTTCTGGACTCGAAGACACTAAATTAGCAACACACCAAAGTCGATCAACGCAAATGCTGCCCAGTCTCAGTTCAAAAGACTATCAAGAGCTGCTCATGACGTTTGCCACTCCCCCTGGGAAATCTGTCAAAATACTTTAGAGAACACTGCTGATCTTGCTCAGCTTGACTTTGACAGGGATGCGCATAGCAAGATCGCGTGCCCTTTGGTGCCATTGCAATGCAGCTTGCTGTCCTGTTGCGGCAAGTCAACGTTCTGCAGACGCGGGGAAACTTCTCTGCATGAAGCATCTTGAATAAATAGTTGGCGTCAATTGGCCCGGACTTCAGCTGTTGCAAGGCCTGATGCACCGTTGCCGCGCATAAGAATTAAACATGCCACTTATACGCACGAACACCATCAGCCCTATCAATACGAAACAACACGTTCATACCACCCATTCGGTGGCTTCTCGATATATCCAAGACGCACTCAGAAACAACGACGTTCAACAATCCAAGAAGACTTTCACACCTTTGTCACCTTCGGCGAAATTCGGCGAATTCTAGTCAATCTGCTTTGCATTTCACTCATTGTGTTCGGGGCTCATGATTTTCAATGATTTTCAATGATCTTCAATGATTTTCATGCTACGAGTTACATATGTTACATGAAGTCAGCACGGGAATGTAATGGAATGTAGGGATGCCCAAAGCGCCCACAAGTGAGCGAGAAATAGCGAGCACCTTCGTGGATCATGTGGATCTGCCGAAAATCAATCAGTGCACTGAGTGCACTGAGTCATTGGCCGTTGTGATATCCGTTGTGATATCCGTTGTGATCCGTTGTGATTAGCATCTGTCAGATGGTGAAAGGATTGAAAGGGCCAAACAAAACGTAGCTCGTCTAATTAAGCACTTTCTCCACTGTTCATGTCGAAACTGAGTTAGGGCTAACAGTTAGGGGCCAAAATAGTTCCATTACATTTCTGCGGTCTCAGCTTATTTCTGGAAAACCTATCTCCAATCTTCTCCTGCAATGGAGACATGGCAGCACGGAGCGTATGTTTATTCACCGTGGAAGCAGTTCACTTTTAGATGGGGAATATCTTGCAGTTTCGAAGGGTCTTTACCAAGAAGCAGTTGCCAAAACGTTCAAGGTACAATGAACTCTTGTCACTTGAGGCTCTGCAAGTGCTTGGCAAGTGCTTGTCAAGTGCTTGGCATGCTGGATCGTGCTGGATCGTGCTGGATCGTTGATCTGCAAACTTGCCTGATCGTGGATAGCTTGGAGGCGCTTTGAAGTGTTTATACAAGGCAGGTGGGCTAGGCAACATAAGTCGCATAATTGGTAGAGGCTTCTGCCTTTGCCAACTGCGGTGTCAAGCGTGCGATCTGATGCAAGCTTGACTCTCTTTGGATGCCTGTAGCTGGCTTGAATTTGAGTTTGTTTGAAACATCTATAACAAATTGAAATTCACAAACAGAGTTCGAGCAGGGCTGGGACCAACCAAGGCTAGTGCACGATCCTGTCGCACCAAAGATGGTCACTTGCAAGTACAACCTTTAAGCGCACCCCAGGTTAGACAACACAATACCTTTGCATAATTTCCTAGTCAAGTTTACCAAAGAAGATGGGGTGCTAAGTGGAATCTACATGGATTTTGTTTGAAGTTGGCCCGCTTACGCTGGGCCAACCGGGTTGGAATGACTGGGTGTGCTTCAAAAAAGCAGGGGGTTCTGGATTTTGCTGTCGTTTTTCAATGCAGGCTAAAGTAGAGGCCGGGCCTCGAGAATTACCGTTATCGGTCCCAAATTTAGCCAGGCAGGAGATAAAGCTTAAACAACGAGAGTGTCCAAGGAGGATTGCTCCTAGCTACGGCCCAGTTAAAGTGACATGTGCCGCTCACCAATCGTGTGCAGGGAAGGCTTTCACATTTCTGCACTTCGCAGCTTCGTTCCCTGCCACTTATCCAAGGTCTTGAGTGTCCAGATTGAGATGCATTTGACATCTTTAGAGGACGCAGCAGTGTTGCATGTGCATCTCAATCCATCGCCAGCTGGTCTGCTGCCAATACGTCACATGCCACAATATGGCAGGAACCGAATTAGCATGATTTAGCATGCGCTAGTAGTATCTAGTAGTCCTGAAGAAGCACGGCGTGGGTAAATCATGACATGCCTTGGTGGGAGTGCAATTTCGGGCCCGCCTCCTGCACACGTCTGGTGTCTCGACTGTCTTGAGACTCTGTCACAGTGGCAGGCCGCCATATGCTGCAATGGCCAACACAACTGATCAAAATGGGCAAACAATGCTGGCTGCAGCTTCAACTCACCCGAGTCTAAAATGCTCAGCTATAATTATGTGGCTCAATGAAAAGCACCACAGCCCTGTCATCATTTTCACTCAGAGACGCATGGATCTGACCGACCCCGTTGCATGGTCTGCATTCTGAGGATTCGCATTCTGTCATAGATGTCATAGATCTTGCCCGCTGGCAAGAACTCCAAGGTGGGTGCGCAAAATCCGAGAGGTCACAGAAACTCCGCACCTCCAAGACGCATCAGTCTGAAGATGCTCTGTGAACATCTGCGCTTGGGGAAATAATCACTAGCAGTTCCAAAGCACGTGAGATTACTTATGGACACATATCATATATACATTATATACATGATATTGGGGCCTGATAATTATTCATGAATATCCCGACAAACAGACTACAAACAGTATCTATCTATATATATATATACACAAGCATATCCTGGCTAATGTCAAGCGATTTTGATGTGCAGAAGCAGCAACTTCTCGCCAGCCCAAACTTCTTCAGGCTTACATTTTCCAGAGCAAGTAGCGTAAGTAGCTTCATTCTCTCTCTCTCTCTATAACATGTCCGTCGTCGCACTTCGCACCTCTCCGACCTTTGGGGTCCAATCTTTGACTGCGCGTTTTGGACCTCAGACCTTGCCAAATGGCAACAGAATGGTTCTAGGATCTTACCGAACATCTGCACAAGTCCAATGCAATCTGTCCATTTCCAACTTGTCACAATGTGTTCCATAAGCACATATAAGTTAAGATCACACAAGATCAAATAAGTAATTGCATCTTGAAAGTATCACGCCATGCCAACTCTTGCCTTTGTAGTGAAGAAACCACACGTGTTTTGGATAAACTATGGGAGCAAGGAACATATAAGTACATCAAGTAATCATCAAGTACCGTTTCACACCGAGTCAGAACGCATCAGCATCCTTGCATCGCACTTGAGGCTCAGGACAAACTGGGGACCCCACTGCAGGGACAATGGGAACATCTGCTAAGCAGAGCCGACTGGCGCCGAAGGCATCCCACTGCACATGGCTCACACCGGATGGAGCTGTCATCGCCCATTTTTGCGAAGCACGGGACCCTCTTCTTTAAATGTCGTCGGCATATCAACCTTAAACGCAGCCGGAAGATTCAGAGCATGTCAGAGCTGCTGACCTGCAGCCTGTCTGTAGCTAGGAAACCCAGATTCTGGAGTGCAGCTGTCTTAAGATACACCCCGGTCCAGGGGGATATGAATGGAAACTACACTCTGAGACCTCAAGCCAAAACTGCCAAGTGAAGAGTGAAGACAAGACAGGCTTTGGAAGGGGGAGGTCAGTGCTATGTCCTTGCCCACGCCTGGCATTGCGCAGCCAGAAAGTCAGGTAACCGACAGAAATGACCAAAGAAAGGAGTCAAATGAAAGGAACGAAAAGGACACATGGCAGACTTGATCGTGCACCGCCGTCAAGAAGTGCACATTGTCCTTAACTGTACGCATGGAAGGGCGGTTCCACGCGGACCATGCTTTGAACACACTTTTCCCAAGGCCCTAAGGCACGAGGGTGAAACATGGTGAAACAACTTTGTACAAGCACGACCATATGTCATGAGTCGGCATGGGTCACGAGACTGGTTGGATCTGGTTGGCAATGGTTGGCTGGACTTTCAGCCAAGGGAGGGGTCATTCTGGGTCAGGCCATGTCAGGCCCTTTGAGACACTTGGTGCACACGGCAGCGCTCAGCCAAACATGCCAAAAACCCCATCGTTTTGCTCAGGCTTGGGCGGCTTCTTCTTTTTCTGCGCCAAGCACACGACGGAATGCTGCACCCCTACACCGGACTCTGATATATATGATGACTAATTACTGATGACATGTCAATGTACCTACATGGCCCACATCCATTATATCAATATCTTAAGATATCTTAAGTACAAACGCACTTTCGTATAGGCATGTCATGGCAACGATGAGAGCCCTGAAAGTTCTCTAAGGCCGAAGGAACGACGGTGCTGTGCTGCACATTCAGGCCCTACTCACATTCAAGTCCTTCCCACTGTAATTACTGTAGTTTAAGAATCTCACCCGAGCACCAAAGCAGACCCAATAAGGTTCAACTACAAGCTTCGCAAAGCTAATGAGCTCATGTTTCAAATGATGAATTTATACGCTGACCTTCACAGGTACCCAAAATTTGTGATTTTTTACGTAGAATTCAATTTGTGACTGAAATTGCGGCGTTAAACAGACCATCCAAAACATGTCCTTTATTCGAAAGGTAAACAGAAATTCCCAAACACAATTTCTTGGCTGGCTGGGCGATCTCCATTTGCAAAGCGCGCAGGAATCTGAATGCGAAAAAACATTTAAAACAATGTGCAGATTGCAAACACACAAATGTGCAACGCGCGGCGCGCGCGCAGATTCCGCAACAAAGGTCCAAAGAGGGTGATGTGCGCATAAGCTTGCACATTTTCAGCGCACATGTTCCAAATTTCAAGAGTCGTGAGTCGTGCTGAAATTTGCTGAATATTACCCTTGTGCTACAAATGAAGGCTCTGGTATTTCTACAATATCTTTTAATGACACTATATAAATCTATATAATAATAAGTTAGTTATCATTGCTACAGTTCCTTTGCTAATTTCTCTAATCATCACCTTTCCAGCCTTGTCTTTGACGAATGCCAGCTGCAATGGCCTGGTCTCATCAAGCAGCTTTTTCAGCTTCTCCTGCGTCACAAGCGTCACAAGATGTCACAAGCATCACAAGCACAATATTGCAGTGTACTGCCCCCAACCCCACTATGCCATACCATGCCATACCATGCCATACCATGCCATACCATGCCATACCATGCCATACCCAAATGTGTGAATTCAGTCCTTGCTCATCTTGGCAACATCTTTGCCACCGGCTTTGTCTAAACGGAGACCAACCTCAACCTGTTTCAGCCCAAACATATTCAAAACTTGTGTGCCAAAATAAGCTGATCATGTGTCATATTAATGTCATATTCATATGCCATATTTTGGCATCACCGAAGGATTGTTTGAAGGCTCTTTGGCCATTATGACTCTGATGCATACATCTTGATGAGTTTCGTTGGCATTTTCTGCACCGTATCTCAAGACCGAGCCTGACTCATTTCTGCCCAGCTACCTCCTTCAACCTCAGCGGCATAAGTAGTATGGCATAGTTATAGACAGGAAATGACAGGCATATGAACAGCGTGCGCGGATGTTCGCGGTTGGTTGTGCAAGTCACATCTTGCAAAATGCTCGTAATTTTAATTGCCCGCATCTCTCTCTCTCTCTCTCTCTCTTGAGGTGGCATATGCTGGGTTGGGTCAGACCTGATTGCGAAAGATTCCTGGTTCAGCTGATTCAGCATGTTTCACTCAGTCTGGTGCCTTTGTGACGTAGCACGGATTTGGTGGCCAATCAACTTTGAAACCCAAGCGGGTGTCCATTGCACCAGCAAAAGCGGTGAGGGGCCTCATGTCAGGGGGCAGGACCTTTGAACAAATGCATGCGCACGAAACGCACGTAGCATCACATGTACCAGTAATTACATACAGGATGATACAGAAAAGAAATGGAAAGAAACAATGAAATCAAATATGAATGAAATACAAAACAGTTACTAGAGTCTGCTAGATTTTATTAATTGCAGCAGCAAATGCGCGGCACATGTAGCCGAGCCATGTGTAGGGCCCGAGCGGCGGTTCCTCTTTGACCTTTTCCTTTTCTGCCTTTTCCTTCGGATCTTTGGTTTCTTTTTCTTTTGCTTTCTCTTTTGGTTTATCTTTCTCCTTGGTTTTCTCAGTTTTCTCCTTTTCCTTCTCTTTTGTCTTCTCACTTTGCTTTGCCTTGCCATCCTTGGCATCCTTTTTGTCTTTTCCTTCTGCCTTCTTATCTTTGGATTCTTTAGCGCTTTTCTTGTCCTTTGACTCTTTGGCACTCTTCTTGTCATTAGGTTTGGAGGGTTTGCCCCAATCATCGTCATCATCATCGTCCCAGCCATCCTCTTCTGCAGCCTGCCCACAATAGATGACGAGACAAGAAACAAGCCAGTCCAACAGGCCAAGGGTTTGAATGATGGGATAGACATACATTTCCAAACATAAGGTTTAATTTAGTGTGCACTCTTCTCCGGGAACCTCTTCTCCTCACTCCCTCTTTTTTTCCCTCTCTCTCTCTAATCATCTCTGTGTCGACTTCCAGTTGTCAAAGGAAATGAGCCAGGCCTCTTGTTGAGAGCCTCTTGGGGACTTGCCTTTCCTTAGATAGGGTTTGGGAATGTGCTGCAGGATGGCAAAATGGGAAGAAAGAACTTAATTTCTGCGAGGAACGTGGGAACGTCGACACGACAGAATCCTCAACCCCTGTGACTAAGGTGGGACAGCTATACAGCTGCTCCAGTAATTCTGGCTTTTAAGGAGGGGCTGGCCGCCAAAAAAGTATGTGAATTGCTGCTGCATTGTGAAACCGCAAACCATTGCAGCTGAGACTCGCTTCCTGAGCTAGTGGGTTCAATCCCTCCGGCAGAATTGCAGCCAAAGACTTTCTGGCTTCATTAGCCGCTTGAGTCACCGCTTGAGTAAGCTGGTCTGGAGCGTCAGCAGGTGGCTTCTGCGATTTTCTTTGCTTTGCTGTGGATGAGGCTGGTACTGAGGCAGACGCGGATGGAGCAGGGGCAGCAGGCGTAGCAGGTGCGGCAGGTGAGGATGGTGTCTCCTGAAGGACCCGTTGAAAAACGAGATGCAAAGGCCGATCACGCATCGCACGCTTTGTCTCTTTAGCTGCCATATCCTGCACTTGGCGCTGCCCAATCTCAATCAGCTCATCCCCAACTTCGATGCCCTGCTGAGCTGCCCAAGACCCAGCTGTCACAGTCGTGATGATCATGGCATCTGGCGGAAATGCGGAGGGATATAAGCCAAGATCTTGAATACCCTCTGGTGCAGTGCATTCGAATGTCTCCAAGTCCTCCATGGATTCCTCTAGTGTTCCTAAGGTTTGCCGCGAAATTGTCAGTCTCAGAGGGCGTTCCCTCATTGCCCGCTTCATCTCCTTTTTATCCATCGCTTCCACCAGTGTCCCATTGATTTTGAGCAAAATGTCTCCTTGCTGAACTCCCATGGTAGCTGCCCATGAACCATCTGTCACAGATGCAATTTCAACAGGATCTGGGGCAAAGGCGGTCGGCATCAAACCAAGTTCTTTGACATCCTCTCCAGCTTCGCAATCAAAAATCTCGACCTCCTCTTCCGGCTCCTCTTCCACGTCCTCATCTTCCATCAGTGCCTATGCATGTGTCGGAGCATGGAAGGAGGCACAAGGAGGCACAGTTCTTTGAACACATCTCGAATCATCTCGAAGTTTTGGAGAAATGGTGAGTTTGCAAATCCAGTGACAGTTGATCCATCACTGTAAAGAATGTTCCGGAACTAGATGATGCCGACATGAAATACACACAACATCACATGACATAACCCTACAACCGGCATCAACTGGCCGAGTCAGCACAAACACAATCAAAACGCCCAAGCCTCTTCCACACCCTGGACACTCTCCGCAACATCGTCCACTGGCGGCTCCTGCAAAGCACAAAGAAAATTGTCATGTGACTGTAGCCAACGCCAAATCGGCATCACAAAATATGACCTGCTGGTGCTTGTGATGTAACACCGGTTCTTCTTTTTTTGTGTTGTTTCTCTTCTTGTTCTCGTTGTTGTTCTTATTGTTGAGGTTGTGGTCACCGCTGTCCCATTTGCTGTGGTCATCGTCAGCACTGACTGTTGGTGCTTATCCCTCCTGTTCCTGCGGTACCTTTATGCACGTTATTGATCGAACCCAGCCTTTCTGCAACACCTTCCTCACTACTTCTGCGGCCCATGGTGGCACGACAGTCCGTTTTTTTAAAGATATGTTTCCGCATTTTTTTCTGTGGAGCGAATCTGCACTTCCGTGAGTACATGTTTCCAGTATGCATTGCATTGTGGAGCTTGTGGTTGCGACATGGCTTTGCAATGTTCTCTTCCATCTGTCGCCTAGCAAAACATTGATACTGTTATCTAGGCTGCCAAGTTCCCGCAGCTTGTGCAATGAGACATTCGACTGACCATTTTAAGATATTTCAAGCTACTCAGCTACTGTACACAGTCTTTCTGGCTAAGGGCTCAAGGAAAGCAAAAACATGACACCTTGACAAGTATATAGGCAAATGCTTTCCAAGGAAACGGGATCGCACATCGCATTGCAGTGGAATGAAGTACGTGAAGCGGATGTATCATGTGAAGAATGCTGCAGAACAAAATGATGCAGAACTTGCGAACATGTTTCAACTGATTTATACTGATTAAACAGCAA
>Ga0126342_10012625_pt1 | contig 15052 bp, 14 predicted proteins | sample Cyp1metagenome_FD_92528 | JGI IMG/M metagenome (GOLD analysis project Ga0126342, IMG submission 92528) | Coral microbial communities from Lord Howe Island, Old Settlement Bay, Australia - Cyphastrea 1 metagenome | ecosystem: Host-associated > Invertebrates > Cnidaria > Coral ...
CACTGCAGACTGGTAACAAGGGAAACATGTACAAGACTGTTCAAAAAAACTATTGCAGAAAGGTATTGTGCGTGACTGCATAACCATGTGTTTTGACATCTGTACCATTAACATACGTGTGAGCATTCGGGTTCGTGGGCTTCATCTTGTTTTTTTCTTTTATATAAAGTAATCTAATCTAATAAAACATACCTTCATATACTACAACAACGACATGCTAGACAATGTAATTTACAATAAATAAATATTATATATATATAGGTGTATGTTTTATTCATTGTAATATTGTATTAGTTCACAACATATGATATAACTCAATGTGACTTAATATAACACACGGAAAGACAGTTTGAATTAACATGATATATATATATTTACTAAGATTCAATTTAACCAAATATAAATATATATATGTATTTTTATATATATACATACCATGTTGTATATACATATGTTGTCAAATTATATTTTATATACACAATATTTTTTGTAAAAAAAAACATCTAATTTATGCACATCAACATTCCAGCCAACTCTGCTGTACTGCTTCAGGACCTGATGTCCATCTAGTCTCATGCTACTCGTACGATGGAAATCACTGGAAAGATGAAGAGTGAAGCCTTCGGTCGCCACACATGATGAGTTCCCAAGTGTTTTTTTTGCACATGGCCTTGCAGGAACTACTATGACATATTTTTCTTCGACCTGCAGGGAAATTGCATCTACTCGGTGTTCAAGGAGTCTTTGTCATGGGAGTTGTGGAAGGTTCGCGCTCATTTTTGATAGATTCAGAAGTGAATTGCAGGAATGCATTGGTACCAGTATTTACTAATCTATCATGCATATAATAGAGGGGTGTCCGGTGAGGTTTCCATTACAGTAGTGCCGCAGTTGATTGTCTCGTGCCAGTGCTTTGCAAGAAAATACATCAAAGTACTGTGTATATATATATATGCCATATGCCAAACTGTGCTAGATTTTGCTAGTTTCACCTTTAAAAACAATGTTTTTTCACAAATGAATGCCGCGGAATGTATGATATGGATCTGAAATTGTGCAGTTTGTCAGTGCTTGTTCTACGGAGATGGCCGTCGACCTTCTTTCCGTTTTTCAAAAAAGTTCTCTAGATTAATTTGTTTAAGGAACTGGTTGATATATACATATATATATATATATATATCGTCATGTGCGGGCAGCGGTTGCGGAATCCAGTGACCCGGTTGTAAGTAGCCAAAGTTACTGGAATCCATGGACTGGGTAGTCTCAATCGCTTCGTTATAACCTTCTGAAAACGTTGTTTTTTTTAAACCAACCAAATATACTGTAAACATAGTAAACATGTTTTTCCAATCATTGATTATACATATTAAATCATTATAGTAATCATAAACATATACTGTATATATACGTATATATATACAGTATATACTATCATCATGGTTCCAAACATTTCATAACGTTCCGAACGTCGACTTTGGGCTGTTCGACTTGGGGATGATCAAATCACCAAAACAAGCAGCGGCTCAGGAGTTGGACTTCGCAACAAATTTTGCTCCTCTGCCAACTGGGATCCCGAAAAGAAGGTGTTTCGAGAAAAATGAAACACTGGGAATTTTCGATATATTTAGATAATAGTTACTTAGGTGTTTCTTCTACTACTGATATTCTATGATCGATTTTCGAACAATGATTATGTATAATTACTTTTGGAATCTTCAGATTGTATTTAGTGATGTTTACCATCTACCAACTGGTGCAGGATTTCGCTGGCCCATCCACGTTGGGATCCTGCAATGCAGTGTCTTAAGACCATCCCTGCAACTTATAGAGACTGAGAATCACTACATGCCCTGGGCAAAATTAACGTAGATGTGGAAAATGGCCCATTTATAGATGAGGTACCTATAGAAAATGGTGATTTTCCACATCTACAGTACATATGTTAGCCTACTATAGTCTACTCTAGTGTACCTTTTAGAGGAAAGTAGTCTTCCCACCACCTATTTGGCAGGGTCTATATTATATATGTTTTTTTTCGGGGAGATGGTACCTGAAAAGAAGTGACTATAACCTGATTTTGCAGGCTTGTAGGTCACCAATTCTTGGTCCAATGTATTTCCACTCGTTCCTCAAACTAGTCGTTGACTCATTGACCAGTCCACTTTCACATCGGCGTGATGAGCCTCAGTCCACTTTCACATCCACCAAGGCGTGCCTCAAATTACGTATGGGATGCATTTTAAATTCTAGTAATCCAGGCTTAAAACTTTTACCCTCAGTGTCACTAGCCAGTACATTGTCAGAATAATAAGAACAGCTCGAACTCATAATTTAGAATATCTTAATATATAATTAATTGTTTATATATATATGTGTATATATATATGTGATATTATTATTATATACATATATAAAGTATGTGCCCCACCGAATGATGAAATAGGGCCAAAATGGCCAAGTTGCTGGGCCCAGTGGTATCCTAGCAGCGACATCCTCAGGCTGCTACTGGTAGCGGTCCCTATCGCAGTTCCGGACTGGGCGAAGCCTATCAGGCTGCCTTGGCTGCCCCAGAGGAGATCCATGTGAAGCTCGACGTCAACTTGGATGGATGCGTCGAACTATCAGAGGTGACAAGTGAAAAGAATGAATCATTGAAAATCCATCTTGTCACATTTCCGCAACTGGATGCACGATTTGCATCATTTGCTCAACCTCAGGACCCCCTGGGCGCCCTATGATCCCAGCAAGGGGGCCTTGGCCAGCTTCATTTGCACCGGTGTGCGCTGCTGGGCGGCAGTAAGTAGGTAGATGTAGGTAGTTCCTGGGAGGCCTGACGGGCTACCTTGAGTTGCGGAGTAAAGGGTAGTCCTCAGACCTCTTTGCGGCGAATATTCACCACTTTGCCTTCCTCCCCGTCCCCAGAAATGGCAACTTGAGGTCATGTTGCGTGGTTCGTCGAAAAGCTGAAATGCATTATTTCTCACTGTTTTTCTTCGTCAAGGTCATCCATGTGTTTACGGTCAACTCTTCAACAATGCTACAAATAGCAATGCGTGTTGACATCGAAGAGAAAGCACTGCCAATAGCAGTTTTTGCAACGGTGATTATATATTGCAGTTCAGACTGTTTTTCGTATCCTGGTTTCCTGGCGTTGAATTGTTGTTGTGGCCCATTGTGGGCAAACTCTTCCCACACAGCTTGCTTGCAGTGTTTTGCGCATGGCCACGTTGCTCCCAACTAAAAAATGGTTTGGTTTTGGTTCAGTGCGAAGCCCACCATGTCTACAGCCAGCTGTTGATTGTCCCCCTTCTTGCCAAAAATCCCATTACCTAATGGGATGTTTCCTTTACGGAGTAAAGAGGAGGCACATATTCCATATGTGTGAATATATGTTAATATGCAGGAAATATTTTCCAATCACCCCCGCCAAAAGCCCGCCCTTCCATGTGAGCTGATGTTTTTGGTCCATCCCGTTCCCGATCATATAGTCATATGTCATACGTGGGCCTCCATCTCTTCACATTGCTTGCTTCTGTTTTCATCCAAAAGTCTTGATCCCAAACACTTTTGCTCCAGTGGCATCATCGTCGCTAAGCATGACATGCCACTCAACCTCTTCAGTCTTCTACTTTCCCTCTCAAGGGGTCCCGGCATCGGGCTCATTCCGTCCATGTAAGCGGTCAGTCTTGTTTTCTGATCGTTTCTGTAGTTTTGAGTTGAGGAACTTGTAAACATGCATCAGGCGTCGTCCTCGTCCTCGTCCTCGTCCTCCTCATCATCCTAATCATCCTCATTATCCTTATCATCCTTATCCTTCTCCTCACCCTCCTCCTCATGTCCTCCTCGTCCTCAGCATCCTCAGCATCCCCAGCATCCTCATCCTCCTCATCCTCCTCATCCTCCTCATTCTTCTCATCCTCCTCATCCTCCTTATCCTCCTCATCCTCCTCATCCTCCTCATCCTTCTCATCCTCCTCATCACCATCCCCATTCTCATCCTCATCCTCACCCTTATCCTCCTCCTCCTTTTTCCTCATGCTCTTCATTCTCTTCATGTTCTTCATGTGTTTCACGCTGATTTTCAACTGCAAAATGCAGCTGAAGAATCGCTGACCCAAGGACCTCTGGAGGGCAGTGTCACACTCAAATCAGTCAACCCAAAAAACAGGCCGCGGGCCCAATCCAAAAAGAAATGCCAAAAATGCAGACATCGAAGCTCAGAATCCCCCAGGACAGGTCGCACAGAGCGAGTGATACCCAAAAATTATTCGGAATCAGTCCAAACCGGAAGAACCCTCAAAAGAGTAAAACCAGCTGGACGCCAACCAAAGGTGAAACAGAGGCAGCAACAGTCATGAATCATGATCATTTGCGGCAGCCAAAATCGCCACCAAGCTGGCACAGACTTTGTCCCAGTGCATACGCAAGGAAGGATGCACGTTGGAAGTGGGAACACGACAAATTGAGGCCACTGTCTCAACAGAACCAAGCTGTGCGCAAGCGAGATCAACAAGGCTGCCTATATGATGTGCACGCAAAGAAACCCAATGAGGGAAACGCCACCAACGATGAGTTTCAGTTTCAACAGCCGAGAGACAGAAAGGACAGTTGGCAGATTCAACTCCCCGGGAGGATCTATGCATGCGATCAGCAGTGATGGTGGCACCTTGCATGATGTATCGAAGACTGGGCTGAAGATCAATAGGGGTGTGGTCAAGCACCTTGCGCAGGGAGACACGATCAACACGTCTAGAAGCAGCCCCAGAACGATGTAGCCGCATATCATCACGCAGGGCATGGAGACACGGCAAGCTCAGTTCACCTAATTCTTTCTTGTGAAGCGCAGACACAAGGACCAGGAGCAGATTCGGATGGAGGGGGAAGCACATGCCGCTGGCAACTACCAAAGACGAGGCATGTGACTGAGGTTCATCATGCAAAGGAGGCGCGGCAGAAGCAGCTGCCGCAACACCCATATAGAGGAAAGCGAAGAACCGTCAGGCAAACACGCAGAGTCACCAAGCGATCCGCGACGATACAGCACGAAGGTCCAAGAAGATGGTATATAGACCAGCAATTTCTTTAGCCGAAGCGGGGCGACAAACATTGTCGTCACACAGAACCTTGCAACTGTCACGGGAACGAGCCAAGAGCACATAGTGACCAGACGAAGCCAACGCACCCAAATGGCAAACCACAAGATCAGCAGCAGTGATGGAGTCTCTTCTTGCTCTTCATGCTCTGTATCACCAGTCATCGTCATCGTCATAGTTATAGTCATCGTCAGCATTCCTCATGTTCATCCCCATGCTCATCCTCATGCTCATCCTCATCATCCGCATCATTCTCATCATCATCATCATCATTTTTCTTTGCGTCCTCATGATCCTCAAGCTGACTCGTGTTCATTCTCACCCTCCTCCTCCGCCTCCTCCTCCTTCTTCTCCTCCTCCTCCTTATCATCACCATCATCCCCAAAGTCCTCCGAAACTATCAGCGTTATTAAGAGGTGGTTATCCTGCAGCTGGGATAGTTTGCTTTGCCCTTCCAAACATGGTTTACTGTTTTTTTTTCCTGGTATATATATATACCTGGATCTTCACTTAGCACTTTTTTTCTGCTCATAGCAGTTTTCGCTTGGATTTACATTCGTTCTGATTTTTTATGCCCACTTGAACTAGAAAACGCGCATTTGTTTCTTGATGGACGGGCATTTACGTTTTTTTCCCGGGTATTTACACTTATTTCCTGGGAAAATACGCTCATATTTTTGGCCTCAAAATGCACAAAGTGCAAAAATGCCAAAAGTGGTGCAAATACACTCATGTGGTAAAAAACCGCTCAAAAAAACAGAAATCTCGCAAATAAGCATCTATTTGTTTTTTCGAGGATACAGGATATTATATATATATACACACACATAATTATATATATATATATATAGCCATTTGTGTCAGTTGCAAGTTTCCTTGCTGGAGACCCCAGTCTTGTTGGTAAGAACATCATTTTTGTTGCTTTATTCCACGTTTTTCTTGAGGTGACGGTTCAGAGTTAATTGGAGTCTTCTGCACACAGATGCCAGCTGAAACGTTTCTGTGCAGCATGGGAGGGGCGACACATTCTGAGTACGTGGGGGCTCATTCAAAATATTCACTTTGACATGGGACGGAGGGAGAGAGAGAGAGAGAGAGAGATATAGAGAGAGAGAGAAATTTAATGTAATGTTATATATATATGGGATGAAGACATATGAAGGCAACATAATGGGGATATTGTATTAATGTGATATAAGATGGTGAAACCATGGATCGCAACTTGTTAGTAATCCTTGTGATCCGGGATCATTCGGTTTTCCCATATCCATATGTAAGATAAATATAGGGCATACATATATACAAACGTACAAACGGGTGAACTGGTTTCAAACCAGTTTCGATCAGTTGCATGATTTTCCACTTAAAGACTTAAGAAACCTTGCAGTTCTCCATGGGCTCGAAAACTGTTTGGAATGTCTGCATGTGGTTTTCCTATGTTTTCCTCAGTTTGGTCCAATGTTTGACTATCCGGAGTTTTCTTGGCACCATAGACCCTTTGAACCTGTTGCTGGACCGGATTTGGTCAGATGTCATTTCAGTCCCGGCACAAGAATTCCGAAACTGTTTGCACCGATGGATCAGCGAGGACCACATGTTCGGAGATGTTTTTCAAAGAACAACGTTGCACGTATCTATATATATATATATATATGTACATTATTATATATACACATGTTTTTGCACGTGTAAACACATATACATATATATATTATACATAGTTGCCCTCTATACTGTTGTTTATACTCATATCAATTTGAGTCACCCTTGAAAACTAATATGCTGGAAATGATTCGTTAACAACTTGCCTACCTAGTCCAGCACCAGGAGGCCAATCACGGTGGCGGAGATGGAAACCGCACTGGATCGTGCGTCAAAAAGCATGGACCTGGCAACCAGCTCCTTGCTGACGGAAAGGCTGGCTGCCAAGGCATTGTTAGATTTGGATAGGAAAATAGATTAAATAATGATAAATCATGATATAATCAATCCGTGTCAATGTAGCATCATGGTCTCTTTTCCTTTTTCCCCACATGAATCGTCTGACTGTGGCTGTATGTGGCTGTGGTGATCCGCATTTGCTCTGATAGGGTTCCAAGACCCATGCTGGGACTCCCATCAGTGGGAAGGTTTTGAATTCTGAGGCTACAAAGTGTATCATCCGGGGTGCACATCCACCATAAGCCAAACTGCTTGGGAGCAACTCATTGCGAGCCTGGGTTGAGAGTTCAGCCCCAGCCACCCACCTCAAGGGTTCCATTTTTTTATCCATGAAGGTAAACGATTAGCCTACGTACAGATATATACAGTATACATCTATTTATACCAACATCCAAGAAGCAAGAAAACAGCCCGAAGCTGCTAAAATGGCAGGAGAAATGTTGCCAATGTTTGAGTGATTTGAGACCATCAGAAATCAGCAGCAGGGCATTCTCTCGATCGAATGGTGCTATCCTTGGTTGGAGACTTTGTTGGTGCTGCCTTAGATATCCTTTCGAAGAACTTGCACACATGGGCATGGAGAATATTAATTAATCGGTTTGTTTGTTTTTGGTCAGGCACAGCATCTTGTCGTGCATGTCACCTAACAGTCAAGCAGCCCAGGAAAATGTCATTGGTCGAGGTAGACAGCTATCGAATTCAAACTGAGTTCCAGCTGTTCCATGATTGCACGGTCCAGACCTGTCGCTGGCTGTTTCGGCATGGGCTCTGGGTAAGCCAGGGTTAATCTATCCAATGGTTAGGAGGGAAGGAGCTAGGGACATTGATATTCCCTATTAAATACCATGTGTATGTATATATATATACAGTAATTAATAATATATTCAAATTATTTTCTATTTATTATAGTACATATATCCATATATTAAATACATGGGGAGCCAAGGAGTTAGTTAGACTTTCCCAACCACACGATAGTAGTTTCCAGACCACCACATGTTGGTAATTTTCAGATCTTTGGATTGAGGAATAACATGGGACATCAAAGCTGTGCCATGAGCAATATTTGCTGGAACTGTGCCTTGTTCAAAACCATTTACCGTAACCCTGCCAGCTAAAAGCCACCAGAACCGATCCCGTATGGGGCATTTGATATGGTCAGGGTATGAGGCTACCATACATTTAGATACATTTATAGTAATGAAGTTGTTGTTTGAAGAAGAATTCCAATGAAAATCAGCAATTTATCAACATTTATGCACTACATTGCACTACTACATATTGCCGATTATATTCTGTGTACCCATAAGTATACCCATGTAATGCCCAAGATTTTTTCGAGATCCCCAGGCTCAACGCAGGCTACTCACAGCTGTGGCTGGATCAAGCTGATCAGGGTCGTGAGGAACAAAAGGCCGATTTCAACGGTTTCGGTCGAAACCTGGAAAGATGGTTTCGACGGTGCCAAGTGACATGGAAGATATCAGATGAATCATACATACATATATATGTATATTATATATATACATAATTATACAGATATACGAAAATGAGGTCTTGAATGTCTTGAAACAATATCATGCTTTTTGTTGTTCCCTCCAATGTGGCGTCGGCGCGCGCTCGCGCGCCCGTTACATCCCGTTACCACCCAATTTGGGTTCAATGTCTGTTTTTTGCCACTGCCAGTGGGGGTTCGTGACATGGTGCACGTCAGTGAGAAGTATCACACGTTAGTTAAAAGTTGTGCGCGGTGGGGGGATGGGGATGGGGTGGGCTAAAAACGTCCATCCGCCTTGCGCACCTGCTACGCTTTGACATGTTTCAATATGTTTCTTTGTACTTGCGCACTTACAGGTTGCCACACACACGCACACACACACCCGCACACACACACATAATCACACACAATCACACACTAGACAGGAAATGGATCATTGAAGTAATCCGTCGGGAACCGAATCCCATCACACCCAATGAGATTAGATTTATATATATATATATATGTATATATATATATGGGACTATGGTGGCCACCAGCTGCGACTTAAATGCGCCCAGGTGCACCACCACAGTCCCGCAGGTACGTTTTCACGGGTCCCGGGGAGGTGTCTTCGTTGGACCCGGTGACCCCCTGCTTTATAGAAGGTATAATATAATATAATTTAATATAATAATTTAATATAATATCAAGTGATGAGCCACGAGCGAAGTTTTACATCTCCGCAGACGGTACACACACACACACGTTTCTGTGTACTTGCGCACTTACAAGTTGCTATGCTTTGCTTTGACACTTTGCAACTACATCTCAACTGAATGTGCCGCCAAATTCAATATCAGGCAGCCTAGTCTCGAACCCACTTTGGATGCTTTGTCGATGTATAGATGCAACACTGTTGGACAGCTTGGTAACCCACCTGCGGACTTCTTGCATGTTACACAGGATTGCCTGTGGCTGTGTCATTAGAAGAAAGACGTGATGGAAAACCCAAGATGAATTCCTCCTGGAAATGCTGACACGGCATCGAAGCATTGCTTGAATGTAAATTCACACTCACATAATTGCACCGTTTTTTTTGTTATTCTGTGGCAATCCAAATAGCTATCGGACATGTCTTATTTATACATTACTTAGAACTTTAACATGTGGTTTCCCAGGTTAAATTACAAAAGGCTGTAAGTTTTGCCTGCCGTCATTTTTTCCCTCACTAGGACTGTCGTAAGTCGCACAAAACCATTTTTTCGGTGAGTTATAACTGTATTTGACAGGGTGGTTCAAAAAATAGTGCAGCCGTTAATGATTATCATTGGATATACCTCGAGTTGGCACTTTGATACTTGAATATGTTGCTGACAACAGGGATAACACTGTATGACTGTATGTACATATATTATAGTTGTTTTAGAAGGAATGCAGGCATCTAAGCATGGGAAGGATCGTAATTCCTAGTCATCCCTATTCAAACAATGTCTGAAACCAAACAAACGATATAGTCACCCAACTGTTCATGTTTTTTCCAAACTAATATTCAATTCTCCTCAATTCAACAATAAGCGTAAGTCATCGCGTTTCCCACATTAGCAGAGGGATTACTGCAGATTTAGCCACATTGCTCAAGGTCTGGAACACCACCAGACAGCAAACTTAGGTATAGTGTATGACCCAGCCTTTCAATACAACATTGCATCATTACAACACATTGGTGAAGACTGGTCTATGACTCTAAAAGATAGAAACATATAGAAACGTAAACTCCCACTGAAATAGTGGTTACACCATAGGGGTCCCGGAAAAGATCGAAAAGTGTTGCCAGGATGTTAGTGCGATGATGTTTGCCCCATATTTTCCAGGTTTGGGGTGGTTGCTATAGTATATACCCTCGGGTAATCAAATATGGAAATGGAAAACCCACCATTTAGTTCGATGTTGTTCCCATTTATAATCTCTTCTATCTATAGTTTAACATAGTTTAACTGAATTTCATTTATGGAGAACTTTCCAGCCAGCCACAGGCCAAAGTGGCTGCTTCAGTCACTACGGAGCTCGGCGACGCTTTCGTTGAGTTCAAAGCTGCCTGGGATGTAACTCGGTGACCCGAAGTATGGGGACACCCTCCGGTGTCATCGTGGCTTGGGAATTCCCGAACTCCAATGGAGGTTTATAACTTGCAAAATTATCGAACTAAATGGTGGAAATGCGATTGACACACTTGAATAAAGGAGGGTATGTCCAACAGCGTGGGGATCAATCGGATAATACGTTGGGCTAATTTGAATTGATGATTTCATGATCAAATCTTCAGAATTGATCATTTTGACATTTGATTTCCCAGAGCCCATGGTGCTGGTGTATGTTTTCCATTTGACTTGGTCATGTTTGGAGTAAAGGTTTCTATCATCCATACATGAAGCATATTGAATAGTAAAAAGATGTAAGAAGTCTGATCGGTGATATTTTTTCCATGCCGTTGATGTTATATATATATATCGTTTTAGTTATAATATTTAATCATATTTAATCCAAATCAATCGTAATACTTGGGATATCTTGGGATGGACTGGCCTTGACTAAAATCTTGCCGGAGTTGAACGGCTACGGCCTGTCCTTTGTAGTGCCTGAGGCATACCGGGCAACCAACGAAGAGAGGTTGCTGGGCTCGGAGATGGACAAAAACTGGACCCAAGCGCTGGGCTCCATTCCCAAGTGGGAGGTTTGCACGGCAAAGAATGAGCGCCGAAAAGAGGAATCCTGAGATATCGTTCTGTGTTTTTTGATGATTTATGATGTTTTTTTAGATGTGCAATGCTTGATGATGTTGTATAACGTTTTGTGATGCTTTATGATGCTTTATGCACTTTGAAAATCGCAGAAAGATCTGTAAGGCGCCCTTGGGGTAGATACATATGGTCTCTACCATACAACCTGCCTCCCCTATCCTCAAACTGAAGTCTAATAAACTATGTAGTGATGATCCTGATTTCCAACAAATGGATGAGGTGTTATTTGCAAGTTCCCCAAGTGACCCGTTTCGCGAGTGCTGCTGCCTTCTGCTTTGGGCCTTGGTTATGGTTTGGGGATGATAGGTCCATGTCAGAATTTATGACCATGGGATCCCTAGATGTTGGTCATTTGATTTTCTTTATCCCCACTGCACCATCATGTCACAAGAATAGTATATGTGTATTTATGTTTGGGCCTGCGCCTTGAAACATCGTACAGCAGACAGCAGCGATATTTTGCCGCTGATCGAGGCTTCTGAGTCTGCAGATCCGCTACATCCTTCTCAATCCATTCCCGACGCTTGCCAAGACCGACTGCGATACCTAGATCTGTTTGTGGTAAATCTGTGACCTATGCGGCCAAGCCAAAGAAAGCAGGTGTATTTTTTGTTTTACATTCATGAGGCTTCATTTCATGTGAGTCTGGTGCTGCAAGGAACGGAACTGATTTGAACATGGGAAATCACCCAAGCCACTGAGCCGCTCACGTTTAGCATGTCAGACCGTACTTGATCCCAATTCAGTGAAACCTGGATCCCTCCAGCATCACGGTTGGGGGGGCATATAAACCCAATTTATACATATTGTTGTTTGTTTTGTCCCATGCCTTGACAAAGACAAAGAAGATTCTTAGATTCCGATTTTTTGGTTAAATCATAAATGCATACGCATACATGCGGGGATGCATACCCTGCATACATACCTACCTACCTACCTAGCTAGCTACCTATCTACCTACCTACCTACAGTGACATACGTACGTACGTACGTACATACATACATGCATACATACATACTAACAGACTTTCATACTGACATAATTACATGCTTACAAGCTTACATCCATACATCCATACATCCATACATCCATAAATCCATATATCCATACAATCATACAGTCAGACATACATACATACATACAAACATGAAGGCAGACAGACATAAATTACAGACATACATACATACATATTTTCATACTTACATACTTACATACATCCATACATCCATAGAGTCATACATATGTACGTATGCATGTACATACATACATACATACATACATACATACATAAATAATCATACATACATACATACATACATACATACATACATACATACATACATACATACATGCACACATTCATTCATAACTACTCACTTACAAACTTAGACACATACTTACCAAGTTACATACTTACATACTTACAGGCATCCATACATCCATAGAGTCATATACATATACATATATATATATATATATATGTATATATATACATATGTACGTATGCGTTGATTGATGGCTAAGTCCCGTTTCGAAGTTGGAGCAGTAGCGACATCCCAAGGACCGGTCAGAAGGACAAGCTGGATTCTGCTGAAGGGCCTGAGACCTACATGAAGTACATCAAAAATATCATCCCACGTGACCCCATGGAACCCTCAGAAAGCTGCAAAAGAACTAGAGGTCAACTGGGTTTTACGATATTCAATCACTTAGCGCAAAGGATTGAAAGTCGGACTATGTTTGAAACATCGTGAAACCGTCTAGCATTACATATTCGGGCCAAGGAGCTGAGAGCAATGAATTTCGTCAGTCCTCCGTGAGATTTGTTTTTGGGGTGAAAGGGAGTTCCAGAATTTTGGCTTGCATAAGGTCCTTGGTTGCCACTTGATGTTGTTATATGTGCCAAAAAGGATGGTTGGAAGGCAACATAGCTCCATTGATTCCATTTTTGTTTATTAACCGGTATGCCCTGGCAATTCTCAGAGGTACAGGGCTTTGCTATACGAGAAGAACTATTACGACGCTTGGTTGAGGTTCAGGCTGATATGTGCCATGGTCAAAGTTGGATTAGATTGACCCATATGAGCGATGGTCATACCACCATGAATGGGGATTTATACACCAATCATCACCCACCATAAGAACTTCTATGAGATGGATGACCTTACCCAATAAATACGAGTACCATGTTTTCACTATGGCTGATATGTTCTCTCTGGATATTTGGTCACCCCGTTAAGCCACCGAGAATGGATAAAGAAGGTTAAAGTTTGAATTCCGGAAACTCAGAATCAACACCAATATTATTTCTTGCTTCACCCTCATTGTGGCAGACATCGCCAAAATGCCTATAGAAAAAGGAATCGAAGGTCTCACCAAGTCGGTTGCTTGTTATTTTCTTGTTTCATTGTGTTTGGCCCATGGCATTTGTACATCATTTGCGCTATTCGTGACTAGGTTTCTTCGTTTAGTTTTCACAGAAATCAATCTCTTGTGTCACCTACAGAAAACTGGAAATATTCCTCGAAACTTGTCTGGAACTGCAGTTGTGGAAGGGCGCAGAAGGTTTCTTGCAAGCTACCCAAAAAGTCCGAAGGCTGTACTTTTTGAGTCCTTGCCGAAAGTGGCACAACAAAGGATCATCGCCGAGAAACCATAGCAATGCAGAGGTTCTACGGCCGAGGGTTTATAGCAATGTTCACTGGCGATTCACTCACGATTTTAGAGCCGCTATATGTACCTTTTAGGTCCTTTACGTACGTATTAGGGCTTTAGGGACGTACTTTTTGAGGTCCTACTCACGAAAACTCACGATTTCTCACGATGAATGCAAACGCTATAGGGTTAAGTCGTATCAGCTCGTTAAAGTCGTATCGGGAGGCCGTCCGCCTGAAAAAAGTTCAATTTTGGCATCACCACAACTCTTGGTAACTGAATTATTTCATTGTTTTGGAGCCGTGCGCCTGGAAAAAGTTCAATTTTTGTATTGCGGCGATTTTTAGTACTTCTATTTAATCATTCATTCAAGGGGCATAGACTGGTTGCTGCTGCTTGCTTGCTGCTGCTTGCCTGCCTGCTGTTTGCCTGCCTGCTGCTTGCTTGCCTACTGCTTGCTTGCCTGCTGCTTCTTGCCTGCTGCTTCTTACCTGCTGCTTGCTGCTGCTGCTCCCTGCTGCTGCTTGCCTGCTTCTTGCCTGCTGCTTGCCTGCTGCTTCCTTGCTGCCTGCTTGCCTGCTTCTTGCCTGCTTCTTGCCTGCTGCTTCTCGCCTGATGTGACTCAAGTACGGTGCTTGTAGCAACGTTTCTTTTTAGGTCTAGGACCTCAAAAGGTACATCAACAGGCTGTTTATAAGCAACGTTCCTTTTTAGGTTTAAGACCTCGAAAGGTACATCAACAGGATGTTTATAGCAACGTTCTTTTTAAATGTCCACCTATGATTTATAAATAAGGCCCCCCCTCTCTTTTCCCCTAAATAAACTTAAAGCCACCATCAAACTTGTTTGTATGTAAAGGTTTTAAACTACCACAATTGAAAACGAATACATAAAAATGCAATTTCAAAAAAAAAGGATCCAGCAATTGTTTTAGTATTGATCTAGTACTCATGTCATGGACTTAGTATTGATCTAGTACTCATGTCATGGATTTAGTATTGATTTAGTATTCATCTCATGGATTTAGTATTGATTTAGTATTCATGTCATGGATTTAGTATTGATTTAGTATTCATGTCATGGA
>Ga0126342_10012626_pt1 | contig 15050 bp, 20 predicted proteins | sample Cyp1metagenome_FD_92528 | JGI IMG/M metagenome (GOLD analysis project Ga0126342, IMG submission 92528) | Coral microbial communities from Lord Howe Island, Old Settlement Bay, Australia - Cyphastrea 1 metagenome | ecosystem: Host-associated > Invertebrates > Cnidaria > Coral ...
ATATACATATGTATATACATATGTATATACATATGTATATATATATATGTATATACATATGTATATACATATGTATATATATATATATATACATAGATAAATAAATATATATATATATATATAAATACATATGAAACATATATATAATCAACATATCTGTATATATATATATACATGGAAATAATATTTATGTACAAATATACCTACATAGATAAAATACACACATAAATATAATATATACATAAAAATAATATATACATGTATATACATATATACATACAAATATACACATAAAAACATATAATCGTGAATATAAACATATGAGGTATATAAATACAAACGTACAGAGAACGCATCCAACTTTTCTGGTGGTATGGAATGACTTGCTACATACCCGGTATTTTCTTAGGTCCCGGAAGGTCCCGGTGAGGTTTTCTCCCTGTGGCAATTCTAAGTTGGTTTAAGCCGGGCGAGCCAATATGCCCTGATTAGAATCCCCAATTTTCGTTGCTTCAAATCATCATTTATTCATGTGTGTTATTGGTTTGAATTTCCTGAGATTTGGTGCGTTGAATGCATTGGCGGATGACATTGTTGGTTAGAATCCGCAAGAGTCAAAAGGTGTTACCCCCAATCCAGGTGTTGGTTCAGGTCCCCAAGATTTGTTGCTTCAACCGTCCATTTGTTGATGCTTGGAATATCCCCTATCTGCCCAAAGAATGGACAGTAAACATGACATAATATTGCCATGAATTGGTTGAATAATCAACATAGGAATTATATCACTACATTGGGTGTTCAAATCCCCGGTTTCTCCAGAGGCTTCCACCCCATTTGCTATGTATATTTCTTATACACCATATCCGAGTAAATCTCCCCAGAAGATCCCATGAGATGTTTGCATAACTTAGAATATCTCCCTATCCTTCCCATTGTTATTTTGACATTTTTTTCCCCCAATAAAAAATCCCGATTTATCTCCCATGTTTCACCCAGTTTTTCCGTTTTTGTTCCCCAATTTTCCCCACTTTCCCCGTTGAACTGCCCTGTTCTCGCAACGGTGCCTGTCGCTCCACCGTCGCCAAACCCTTGCGGAGCTTGCAGCGCCGCTCCGCCAAGAGCTTCGGCGGCAGGTCCGTGAAGGGCATGGACACGGCGTCTGAAGCGGAGGTGATATCATAATCATGAGATAATCATAGATAATATCGGGAAAATAGTGGATAATATAGGGATAACATAGTGGATAGTATATAATTATATATATATATATACACATACACACACATTATTAAAATATATATATATACATATGAGTGTATCTGAAAATGGGGTATGCCTGGCTAATGAAAATGGGGAAAATGATGCTAAACCATTGGAACTGTAGGTGCCCCATAGCTAAGTGGATTTATAACTCCAGGGGTTTCTGGGGCTCTTATCTACAGTTTATATATAACTCCTGTAAATGGGAGCATGTACCAAAGTATAACTGGGGCGCACCACCCTGTATAGCCATCCTGAAACAGATAGAATATCAAAATAATCTTCCCATTTCTGTAAGGTTTGTTTCCGAAAGCCCGATATTCTATCTACTCCAGGATGACTATTTATATGTGTATATATATATTATATATATATATATGTATATATGTATATATATATATGTATATGTGTGTGTTCGATGGCATTGGTAAATTGGCTTCAATGGGGATGTCTCCAAATATAAATGGAAACTTTTAAATTAGATACATATGTATATATATATAATATAATGGTTACTTTTACTGAAATAACTGTGGGGAGATTACTGATGGAAAACTTGGCGAAATGACTGATGGTGATTTTCTACAGGATAGAGATGTAATGAGATACAGCATCAAGAAGATCTGGTTTGAGAATGATTTGTTTGTTTGTCTGAAAACTGCCATGGTACCAGTAACAACAGAAAACGCATACTTCATTGGATTATTTGGAAAATACTTAGATATGTACATATTGAAAATCAGCCTGAATATTGATACAATATAGCAACGCCAAAAACAAACACAAAAGTAACAACCTGATAAAACAGCGGCACAATGCGGCAAATAACGTTTTCATCTTTCTGGGGTAACTGTTTACAAAAAAAACAATATTTTCCCACCTGCCAGGTGAGGGTCTCTAGGTTTTATATGAATTTATCACAAATCCATCCCTCCTCCTCAACCGTTCTCGCCCTCCAGCTCCTCAACCGCAAGCTGCAGACGGCAGTGGGCACTGCCGGACCTCAACCGCGAGTGCCAGATCTCAGTGGGCCCTGCCGGACCTCATCCGCGAGTGCCAGATCTCAGTGGGCCCTGCCGGGCCGCAACCGTGAGCGCCAGATGTCAGTGAGCATTGCTGGACCTCAACGGCGAGCCCCAGAGCTCAGTGGGCACTGCCGGACGTCAACTGCGAGAGCCGGATCTCAGTGGGCACTGCGGGACATCAATTGCGAGTGCAAAATGTCACATAGAATGTTAGATAGAATGTCAAATAGAATGCCAGAATTAGAATGTCAGAATAGATGCCAAATAGAATGTCAGAATATAGATTTGATATATGCCATTTTTACTTTTCAGATCTTTTCAGAAGCTATGTCAGAGTAGTGTGTGGGGTGGGGATCACTCGAAGAAAGTAATTCTTTGTTAGTTTGTCAGCATGTTTATGCCAAAAGAATGGAGATAAAACCTGGTTCATGCATGAGGATAAGCATGCTACACGGCTATACAATAGTTCATTATCTGACGAACAACAAACGAAGGAAACCAAGGGATATTTATGGTTGTGACCAAGAAAACGGGTGGATTTCAGCAAACCGAAAACTATTTGATCCGGATTGCCCAAAGTCCACCCATCTAAAATCATTAATCTTCTACTAATACCACATAAAGGAACATCAAAATCCATAATACATGGATCCGATGACGGTAATCTAAACATACAAGTAGCAATAGAAAAGACACAATTAGGAAACAATATTCCGCCTATCTAAAACTGGGGACAAACCTGCTTAAGGCTTACACCCTGAAATGCGGGGTTTCTTTGAAAGAAATACGGATATCAACTATACTATTGTTGCCAGCCAAGCAAGGGGAATAAACCTGGCTATACCATGCTATACCTCAATTTCTGCGGTAGTAGAAGCAAAACGAATATTTTCTCCCGCTGAACTTTAAAATTGGTATTCAACGAAGAATCCATCGATATCTGTGTTTATGTCACCAAAACAAGTGTTCAGCTACGAGTTCCAATCACAAAGATTTAACAGGATCTGATCAACAAACACTGTTAAAAAGCATAGGAAAAAAGATGCCTTGCACTATCAAGTGTGATGGCTGGAAGCGATGCAGAATCCTGCAATGAGTCACGAGGTGAGTTTTTGGGAGCGAACATTATTGACATGTATTTACCAGTTTCCATATGTTTCCATAAGGCTTGGCATTTACTTCCGAGTCAAGCTCCTTGGTAAATGGTGATATCCTGTGATATCCCACGGATCAGGCTACTCTTGGCACAATCCAACACAGTAATTACTCAGTAATTGGCAGCCGTCCTAAAAATTATAAGCTTATCACTTACCACAAGAATCCATCCCGACAATTTGACAACTGGGCAAATTACAACTCCTATCGCGAACCGAATCTTGATATATTGATCATGTGTCACATCATATCACTGTCCGGGAGAACCAAAACCCTAAGAATTCCTCGGGTCAACACAAGAACCTGAGGTATTTTGGACAAAATAAGACAACATCGGTTTTCGATTGAAAACCTCGGGTAATGATTTTGAACCCGCACCTAACCCGTACCTAACCCGTACTTTCAGAATGGGTAAAAATACCTCGGGTTTTGTTGGAAAAGCTCGGGTATTTTTCAAACCCTAAGATTTCTGCGGGTTTTGGTTCTCAAGGGTTGTATTGCTTTCCTTTAAAACACGTTGTTCGACCCATGTTTTCTGCTTCCCTCAGGTTGGTCTCCCAGCATGGCATTGACTCGCCCGTCACCAGGAGGTTCACCCAACGAGACCTGGGACCTGCCAACGTGGCTATGGCAAATAATTACAGGTGGAAAATTTAAGGGTGAACCGAACTAGAACTTTATATGGGATAATGATATAAAGCAACACATTATTAATATTTATTGCCTGAACATGGGCACATATCCCGTTATGGTCAAGTTCATTGGGCATACAACCATTAGATTTTGGGGTACCCGATTCTCAGACAAACCCAAAATTCGAACCAGCATCATTTTCGGGTTCAGTGCCCTTTTCGAATCAGCATCGACTGTATCATGCTTGGCTCGGAAAATTGGAGATTTCCCCAACTATAATGGTGGTCTATGAAAATAGCTGGATGTTCATCCCCTCGCATTCGCATAGAAAACTGATGAAAATTGTAAAAACTGTGAAACCATGCGTATCGACCCATCCCAAATTGGATGCTTTACCAAATATGTTCATATGACATATGTTTTCACCTATTCCCAACTCATGTACATCCCCATCAAATTCATGATTGACTATCATGTGCTTGAAAAAACTCTTGATAGCTCCCAGGGCTCACCACTTCTTTTTCGGAAATAGATTAAGATAGATTAGAGGGTTCCTAAGTTCAGAACCCATATGGATACAACATGATTCACATGATCGAACCATAGCTCATAGCTCCGTTCACAGTTCCCTCAGCAACTCAGGGCCTCGCCTTGGGATTCCGGGACGAAGTTCATTTGCTTGAGTGCTGCGCATTGCTCCTCGTCGGAGGCCTGCAAGAGCACAAGGATGTCACAGGACTGGGATTTAACATGATGGGTTTTGAATCGTTTTGACATAGTTTAATCCTCATAAAATCTCAAAACTTGGGATTTAACATGATTCAATTGGCAAACAATGGAATTTCAACAGCCAAAATGAGGATTAGCCAAGAAACCATGGGCAGTTACTCAGAGTATCTCAGAGTACTCCACCAAAAAATAGGGTTTTGACCAACAAACACTAACACCAATGACAAATAGCGATCATTGGGTGATTTTCAATTGCCAGCATAAATTACTGGAGGGTAGGGGTTATGACCGCGCGCTGCAGTTCTCAGTTTTAACTCCTACTATTTATGGAATGCTGGATGCTGTCTGCCCAGAGTTAAGTCGGGGATATGTTCTATTTAAGGCCGCAGAAACCAGATTGATGCTAACAGGATCTAGGGGTGGCAACAGGATTGCTGATTTTTTTTGGGCTTGCTGGAAACTTTGAGGATTCTCAGGATCAAGCAAAACGGTTTCTTGTATTTTCCTGTGATTCTTCCTGCAAACGAATTCTTGAAGTGTGTCTTCCCTTCTGCATTCCCAACCAAATTAATGTCGCCTGCTCCCAGCGTAGCTTCAACAGCGCTTCCTGCAAAACCCAAGCTCCGCGCAACAGAAGTCTAGCATGGTCACTTAGGTCCACTGCATAATAGAAGCAAATGAGATGGGACATGTTGGGACATACACAACATGCCAAGGAGACATGGGGTTCCCAAAAACTGGCAAATTCAAAAGTTGAAACGTGCAACAAACCCACCGAAAGATCATGAAACACCATGTTCCTTAATGGATCCATCATGGACCCCGTATTGGTTGAACCCAACTTTTGTTGCTGGTTAGACCGCAATGGTGAATCCTTATTTTTTGTTGGTGTCTACTCGCATGTAACACCTAGTTGAGCTTGGTAACAATGCAACCCACAGTCCACCACCATTTTCTGCTTCTATACATGTGTTTGTCTCGAAATGGGGGATGCTCCCATTTTTCTGGCCTTTCTTAAACGAGAACACGATGATAAGTCCATAATTCTTGCACTAAGTCAAAAGCCTGGTCCCCTACTGTTCATCCTGAAATAACCATAAATAACCGAGATTTTTGGATGTTCATCCCCCAAACTCCCAAAACAATGGTAGCTATAGGTATTGACATGTATTGACCCATCCCATTGCAAGATCACATAAGGTCATATAAGATCATATGAGATCATACATCATATATCATCATATGAGATAATCACTGATATAACCAACATTTCCATATTTATTTTGCTCCAGCAATGCACCCCCCCGTCCCCGGGGCGCATCCCGAAAAACTCATCCTCCGCGTCGATCATCCAGATGCTCGCCGCGCCATCGTTGCAGCACAAGACGCGCAGCAGGAAGTGGGACACGGCGTCCATCTCGGCATCGAAAAGCCTCAGACTTTGATCTGTCATGTGGATATTACTGGGGATATAACTAGGGATATGACTGATATATGACATGACTGGGGATATAACTGATATAACCAACAAGAGGATTTTAATAGGAACGGATGTAATCAATTTCATATAATGACGTATTAGATGGTTTTGTATGCAAATGATCAAATGGAGGTTTCCTATGTTCATAGTGGTACCCCCAAATCATCCAAGATTGCTGCAAATCATTTTAGGATTGAAACCTATGGTGACTGGGGGATCCCCGATTTCAAGAAACCACCAATATGATTCAACCAACCCCATCAACCCGTCGCTGACCCCAACAACCACTACATAGGGCTTAGATTCCCCAAGCAGTGTAATAATGCACGGGCAAAGCAAACATCATCTCAGTTGCAAGGAATTGTTTCAAGTAATGGGAAACCTTGCGAACCACAAGAATTTTCCTATCATACTTGATGTTCAAAAGTATAACCATGGATTCCTGTAAATATTTCAACTCAAATGAATCCATTGACAGATCTGTCAGGAGACATGTCGATCAGAAGTAAACAGGGTGTACCTCGTTGCAATATGTTACAATGGCTTACGATACTGAATGACTTCTTTGCGGCATGGCTTACTCAACAACCAGCCTGCCATGACCCCAGCAGTGCTGGGATTTGCTTAGGGGCCCAAAAAATCAAAGCATATGAGCAGTAGATTCCCCACAGGCTGGATTTGCAATGGGAAATGTTACAAAAATTGTCTTCAGCAAATTCAGGATTTTACGAAATACTCTTAACATCTCCGGACATTGGATTCATTGGATCTAATACTATATAATCGGTCACAGTGTGGATGGACCAATTCCAGTGCCAGTGCTCATGGCTAAACTTGTTACTTTGATCCCACACCTGAAAGCGTATGAAAGCTTTAGTTTGAGTGATCCATTGAAATCCAACAAAGCCCTAGAAAGTCGTGTTTGGCTACAACCCACGAAGCAAAAGGATCGACAGTCTTTCAACATCGACAGTGCAAGAGATGTGCCGAGTGGCAACGGAAGAAATCCGGAAGCGCCAGGATCATCATTTTTCACCTGACCATGGAGGTCCCAATAGCACCATACTGTATCAAAAAAAAAAGATCCAAAAGGACCCATAAATTACTGTATATAAAATCTATAATTATAATCATCTACGACAATTGAAAAGTTGTCAGGCATCACTACAGCAAAGGGCTGGGTGCGTGAGGTACGGGGATCTTGTGGCTGCAGCCACACGTGATTCAGCTGTTCTTTCATAGTGCTTTGCAAGAGTGCAGCAATCAGAAGGGGATGGAGTGGTTGACATTTGGTGAAATAGCAAGTTTGATCCATCCCCATATTCCTATCATCTGAGTGTCAGTCACTTGTCAGCCACAAAACAATAAAGATAAATAAAAGAGCCACTTACTGTATGACAACCAAAGTGGACAAAGCCCCCGCACAAAAATCATGCAATGTGATCTTCTAGCGTTCAATTCTAACAATCGAGGGGTGGTCCCTTCGCCTAGGAAATAAACTATCTAGAGTCTACAGTAGATTGGAAAGGACATCAAATTACAATAAACATATGCATAGCTTTTTGGGTTGTCTTTGTAGTTTGGTAGTCTGTGCTGAAGTGGGTCGAGACCCAAACTTTGCGGAACATGGACACCCTGGATTACAGAATTTGATTTGGAGTCTACCTGGCCCCCAAACTTCTTCAACAAGTGTCGATGATACAAGCGATGTTCTAGACTCTATCCCCCACACACCCCTCAGCCGTATTTCTGAAATGGTCTTCTTGGAACTTGGAAAAAACACAATAGGAGATGTTCAAAAAATGACTCAATACTAACATCAAGATTTCAACATCATCAAACACATCAAAACTTTTGGGTCAAACAATCTCCAAGTTGAAGGCCATTGAAGGCGGCCACAGATTGCGCCAAATTCTGACCGCCTTCTCTAGGAGTTCCAAGCGAGTCTGACCCAACTCCTGATGCACAAAGAAATATTATAGCCAAGTTCGCGGCCTCAACTTGGCAGAGACATTTTCACATAAGAACCTTTGATTCTTTTTGGCTACTGGTTGGTGGTTTCAACCCCTCTGAAGAATATTAATCAGTTGGTATTATTATTCCCAATATATGGAACAAAAATATGTTCCAAACCACCAACCAGGCTATTATATGCATTGATTATTGATATATGCCGAAATTTCCGACGCCAATGACATGCAAGACATTGCAAGACTATGGCTGTTGTTGAACATAAATATCATAAATGGAAACATTACAAATTCACCGCTGGATCTGCAAAATAAAACATTTTGACATACACCTTATATGCACATCGATTAAACACGATTAAAAGGCGCATCAACCGTCCACAAAACTTGCTGTCATGGAACCCATCGCTGTCCTGAAGAATTTCTTGAGAGAAAATGGCATCCGGCGTGTTCAGGTACCTTGGTGCGGGGGCACAGTGCCACCTTCTTTGCGTCATCTTGTGCCGGAGCCTTTTTTGAACTTTCAAAGGATACCTGGAAATCAGTTGTAGCAATTCACTAACCTGAAATAAGATGAAGTAAGGACATTTTGGGATAGTTCTCCAAATCCATCCAAATCCTAACCATCATTCCAGTGACACCGCAGTGAGGTGGTTATAATATGTTATAATCTATTCAGCAGTGCCGTACGTTGATCAAGTGAAAAGGTCCATCAAGTGTATCTTCCTGGAACACCATATTTGGATTTGGATTGGTTTGTGGGAACACCTGCAGGGCATTAAATTTCTTCAATGTCTTTTTTTCATTTCCGTTCAAACAAAAAATCATAGCGGTTCCATGCAAATGCAGTGTTTTCGAGCAGGGTTCTTGGCAAATCAAGGAGATTCGTCTGGCACAATACTATGCCAAGATGCACAGGCACAGTTCCTAGGACCTGGCACTGAAGTAGACGTGGAAGAGGGGCGGGAAACTCCAAGGTGGGGACATACTCAACTACCAGTAAATCAAACATGACTTGCTGGAAAATCCGACCACTTTCATAGAAACTTCCGAACACAGAAACTCAGGCATCAGTGACAGCATCCTTTTCCGCTGTTTACATGTTCGCAGTCTCACTCTAGGGGCGAAGAACGATCTCTGGAATGGTGAAGGTGTGGTTCAAGCTTGCAACTGGATATGAACGTCAAGCACCTGCATCCCTGGAGTTTGACCTGCCCGGCAATAGTCCATATCATGATTATCATGGTCAGTCTTGAACACCATACATTTCTTATTTGTTTGGTTGGGTTCTTATCTTCCCAAGTCACCCGTCCAGGGCCTGCTGGGACGCCAAGACATCGCTTATGTCAAGCATGTTTTTCATTGCTGCATGGCAGTGAATTAGAGGTCTTCATATGTCTTCATTCACTGCATTCTGTTCTGTCAATCAGCCATGAGAAATCATGAGAATTCTATGAAGTTCGACAGTCCGACATTTGGATTTTCGACCAAACAGTTTTTAGTTCACTACAGTGTCCAGCAGAAGATGCCAAATCGAAACCTGCAATGATCTGCTCGCCCAGAGGAGTTCGCTGGAACTCTCTCTCTGGCGAGCGGAAATTTTGGGGTGTCCTCACAGCTCACATGGCCATGGCACAAGTGAACTTACCAAAGTGGACTATTTTACGATGATACAGTAAAACATATTTTTGTAGATTTGCTTGGAACATCATTTTTTTACCCCAAAAAATCATCAACCCAACATCAGCCGTGGCATGTTTTGAACTTCCGCCGACTCCTTGACCTACTGTCTGAGCAAAGCGCAAAATGCGGGAAGGTTCGTTACTTTTTGGTAACATCATGGTGTTTGTATGATAAAAAACAAGTAAAACACACGGTACATACATATATATATATATATACATATATATATATATATATATATATATTATATTATAAACTCATTCGCCCATTCAAATGGATGTTTCCATCACCAAATTCTGGGCATTTGTCATTGGAGACCCCTTTCCAGCTAATCAGCTATCGGCGAGTTGCTGGATGGAAATCCGCAGCCTCAAGTAAATCAAGTAATGAATCGGTTGAGGGTATCACCAGAATCTAGTCATCACATTTCTCTGGGTATACCGCTGTAGACGAGGCTCAGCCCCAGGCAATTTTGCACATCAATCACCACACCTGTTTGGACCATGCCAGATAGCGCCCAGATGCTTTTGGAGCCTGAACAATTGCCATGTCCATCTGAGAATCAGCTTCCAATTGATGATGGTAGCTTCCAGGGCTGTAATCACTTACCTGTTGCAGCTGTATATTTTGTTGCAAGCCATTTTGACATTACTTGGGCAAGTCGCAAGGCACTACCCCGATCCAACCGTCGCATCCAGTCACCGCGATCTTTTTGTCGCAGCCGGTTTCGGTTTCCAATGCACCTGGGAGCATCAACGGTGCACATCGGTCATCACCGATCTACCTGATTTATGTATAGGAAAATCCATGGTTTATGAAGAAGATTCTTTAAATCGTGGGTTTTCCACATCTATGTTAGTTTACCCCGGGGCACTTCACCAACCGGACATGTTTGGTTATAATGGGATGATTTCCCCTAACCATCATCAATAGTGAGGTCCTTGTGACGTGGTTGCACTTCAGCCAGGTGGTTTCCCAATTTTTTCTCCAGTCCAATTCAGGGATGATGGCTAGAAGTGGATTTTTGGTATATCAGTCAGTGTATATCAATGTATCATAGGTTTGACCACCCATCCCCGTGTCACCAACTGATCTGGCTGGTGGCTTCACGCTATCCTAAACATATCAAACATGTGAAAGTCAACTGGGATCAACGGGGGGTTGATGGAAAAGCACAAGCATCTGACATCCAGATATGGATGTGAGTCAAAACTAGGCCCTAAATGATATGGTTTACCTAATACATGACATCAAGTATCACCAACTGATCATTTTTTCGATAGCCCGATTTCCTTGAAACCCGCCCATGCAAACCCAAGAGCACCCCCCCTTGGAGGTTCATCCCACTTAGCAACTCAGTCAAACCCCTCGCCCCTCGCTGGACCTTGAGCATCAGCTGGCACCGCCAAAGATCAGACGTTGGATCTGGTACCTGAAGTGGTTACCATCCAAAAATGCCGCCGGAATCATGGCCAGCCATGGCCAACCAAATCCAACCAAGGCATAGCCAGAAAAATGCAGCTTATGACCTGGATTCCCCCCTCCAAACAACACGCCCAGACAAGATTTTTCGCCTGTCACCCGAGGATGAACAGAAACACTGGTTCTTTGTACTTTCAGGATTTAGGATTTAAGGGTTTTGGGTGTGAGGTGTGCAAGGGTTTTTTAGGGTTCAATTTTGCTGAAGGCTAACCTCTGGGACCTTCAAGGCCTGTGACCTATCCCTTTCGCGCACACACCGATGCCACAGAAGAAACCCACGGCAGCCCACAGGCCCACGTTGCGGAAATACCTCGGCAGAAGCCAAGGATTCCTGTTGGCTGGTTTCGAACCTTCTGAGAAATATGGTCATGACATGTCATGACTGATCACTATCCCAAAGGGGGAAAATAAACACATGTTTGAAGTCAAAACCAGATTCTGAGCCCAGGTTCTGTCTGGGTGACCTCCGTAAAACACTTCTAGAAAACGTGATGGATTTATGCAGAAGCTGAAAAAAGAACAACCCCAAAATCCTCAAAAACCATGGATGCCGTTCTGCAATTTTCCTCTCAATCACCTTGGGCCATGGAGTGAATGCCATTCGACTGCTGCCCTGGCACCAAAGAAATCCGACATGCTCCATACTCATCAGCGTCACACCCGCGATGCTGCCAATCGCCAGTGTAGACCTCGGTTAAAAAAAACACGCTTGGTCCCGCTGCTTGCGGTTTACAGGAAGGCTATAGTGCGATTTCTTTGTTTGTGGTGATGGTCGGTGGCGGAACTCTCAATTGTCCATCTTTCCCTTGGAAGCAAACCTGGTGATTCTGATTGAACCAGCCAACCCAAAACCATGATACAGTCGTCTTTGTAATCTCGTCCCAGGTATACTCAGAACTAACATGTGTTGATTGAATTTATATACATATTTAAAACCATAAACTCGATTATCATATATATATAGTATATAAAATTATATATAATACAGTATATGTATATATATATATATATATATTGTACAGTATATATGTATATACAATAATATGTATATATATATGATTATATGATATTATGTGTGTTTGAACCCCTCTGAAAAATATTAGTCGGTGGGGATGATTGTTCTCAATATATGGAAAAATAAAAAATGTTCCAAACCAATAATCAGGTATACATACACATTTCTTACATAGTTATCAGCAAAAACAAGAGATCGGCTGAAAGATCCAGGCCCCAAGTTCTCCAACATTTGCGAGGGGGTGACCACCACGGACCAGTCCAGAGTGGGATGCTTCGGGATGATTGAGTGGACTAGAACCGAAATCCGTAGTTCCACGGATTTCACAGGCCTTCAAAAATGACAGATTCCCACATCGGCAGCACCTCACTGGATGCTTCAACCTCACTGGGTCCACATGCCCACCGGTACCAGCAGCTAAAGCCACCAATTGCCATAGTGGATCATCTGTTGGAGTCTGGCGGGAAAGCGGTCCAGTTGCTCCAGATGTTCTGAGGCAGAAACCCCTTTTTGTGGGAAAACTGAAGGACAACCCTGTGAACATGCCCTATTATATCCCTAATATCCCTACCTTCTGGAAAAATTGTCAAATTTAGAGAGCGTGTGTCAGTGAATTTCCCCATCATTGCAAAAACCACTTGAAGATATCCGGACATGTTAGCCGCTGAATCTACCAGCAAATCCCTGAACATGTTTTCACACAATTCTTGATGGTTCTAGCCGATTGACATCTCTAGTCAGATACCAGTACTTTCACATCCTGAAATATTGGTAGAAAAGCACAAATAAACAAGTGAACATTCACATATCATTGAATACATATATATATATATATGTAAATATATAAAATATGAGTTAACATGAATACCAGTAGTGCCGCACAAGGCGGTGGCGGAAGATTCAAAAATAGGAAGCCTGTAGGAGAGGTTGGTTGTTGTGAATCACGGATGGCAGAGCGAATCCACTGATGGACCGAAAGGTGGTTGGAGTTGTGTTTTTTGGAATGGTTGCAATGGTTGCAGTGGTCACCTCTTCCTCAACTGCTTGATGTGGCGTGGTGTAGTGCAGTTGTAGTTGCAGTTGTAGCTGTAATTGTAGTGTAGTGTAGAGGAGCTGTAGGTGTAATGTAGTGTATTTAATTTATTGGCAAGTGCAGTTGCAGTTGTAGTCGTGGTGATGTAATTAGTGTAGCGTAGTGCAGTGTAATGTCGTGTAGTGTTGTGTAATGTAGTGTGGTATAGTGTAGTCTAGCGTAAGGTAGTGTAGTTGTAGTTGTGGTGTAGTGCCGTGCAATTAGTGTAGTGTAGTGTCGTGTAGTGTTGTGTAATGTAGTATGTGTAGTGTAGTGTAGTGTAATGTAACGTGGTGGGAGTTGCAGTTGTAGTTGTAGTTGCAGCTGCAACTGCAGTTGTAGTGTAATGCAATGTAATCAGTGCAGTGTAGTGTTGTGCAATGTAGTGTGGTTGTAGTTGTAGTTGTAGTTGTAGAGTGCTGCAATGTAATTAGTGTAGTGTAGAGTAGTTGTAATTGTAGTTGTAGTTGTGGTACTGGTAGTAGTAGTTGTAGTTGTAGTTGCTTGTGTAATTCGTGTAGTGTAGTGTAATTAGATGAAATTAGTGTATTGTAGTGTAATTAGTGTAGTGTAATGTAGCGTAGTATATTTGTATTTGTAGCTGTAGCAGTAGTGTAGTGTAGTGTAGTGTAGTGGTAGTTGTAGTTGTAATTGTCTATCTATCTATCTGTCTATCTGTCTGTCTGTCTGCCTGTCTAGCTGCAAGCTTGAAAACGCAGCTATTTTGCGACACTTCCTCAGCTTTTTCGAATTGACAACATCAAAAACGCAGCAATTCTACGAGACTTCCTTAATATTTGAACTTGACAACGTCAAAAACGAAAGAATTCTGCGAGACTTCCTCATTGATCGAAGTTGACAGCATCAAAAATGAAGCACTTCTGCGAGACTTCTTTCAAACATGGAAAGTTGAGTGCAGAGCTGACGGCCTCGTACCAATGCGTTTTGCAATTTTTCCACTCCACCTGTCTAAACTACTGCGCCCGCCACGAAAAAGTGAAGCCAGGTCATACGAAGTGCCGCGCCCGGCACGCAAAATCATCTTCCCCAAACTGAAGATCTGATGCTCCAAAATGCAACCTCTCTCAGGAAATCAGCGCCGGGACCTCCTGACAGCTCTGCTGAACATGTCTCTTGTACTGCGCCTGCCACGGAAAATGCATCTTTGCAGATCCTCTTCAAATCGTTCAAATGTCCCCCGCCTGCCATCGTTTTTGGAAATGCTACAAAACCCTCACGTTTTGCTCAATTTTGACAAGGTGCACAATCCCTTGCGCCTGCCAGGCAAAACGACACCTGAACCTCCAAAAGTGGCGCATACATGTGGTGCTTTGTACATTTTGACTTCGAAATGTGCTTCGCGCCACAACGGCGTGCACTTTTTCGACATCTCAACTTCCAAAAGCGGCGCGAACAGGTGTTTTACAGGTAGAAGTGAAAGTCATCCCTCACTGTCCCTTTTGGGCTTTCCCCATTGTCAACGCTGTTTCCAAGAAGTCATCCCTAAGTCATCCCTTTGGTGGTTTCCCCCATGTGAACGCTAGAT
>Ga0126342_10012627_pt1 | contig 15049 bp, 3 predicted proteins | sample Cyp1metagenome_FD_92528 | JGI IMG/M metagenome (GOLD analysis project Ga0126342, IMG submission 92528) | Coral microbial communities from Lord Howe Island, Old Settlement Bay, Australia - Cyphastrea 1 metagenome | ecosystem: Host-associated > Invertebrates > Cnidaria > Coral ...
AATATCATATTATAATATAAATATATATATATATATATTGTATGTATTATATAATGCTATATCTATCTATATATATATATATTCAACTTGTTTGCTCCTTTTTCATCGACGATGTTTTTTTTTGGGGGGGGTGACAATGTGTGGCTTCTTCTCCATGGGGTCAACATCCAATCTTCTCACGGGATCAACGCCCCAGCGTTCGGAAGACATACTCCAGCAATAACGATATATATATATATATATATATATATATATTAATGGTTGCAACGGAGCGGCTCTTATTTTGACCTCTAAAGGGCTGCAGTATGTCAGCCTGTACATGATATGTCTCTGCTATGACGTGTCTCACAGCACCCCCCTCAGGGGAAAAGTCGGCAATGACTTTTGTCCTGCCTCATCCCGGTCACACCGGGGCGCTTCTACTCAGCCGGGCTCAAGCCCTTCTACCTGGCTGTTTGCTCACCACCCATGCCTCCAGCTTTGTCTTCTCATGACAATGCAGGCAAATCCTCCACGTCTTCAACGCTGTCTTTTTCTTGTTTAATCCACGGCACTGTGGATCCAGGTGCAACACTTCGCCATGTTCCGTGGTCCAGGCAAATGCCCCCTGGCCACCTTTGGCTGCATAGCACCAGTCCACACTTTCTTCTCTTCCTTCGCCGCTTCCACGGGCTTCATCTCGGCCGCCACGTCTCGTGGTCTTCTGCCTTCTCCTCAATCTTTCAACCCAAGAACTGTTCTCAGCCTCAGATATTTCATCCTCAATTTCTTCTCTCTCCCCCCTTGGCTCAAGGGTCTGTCTTTTCATTCTCTCCACCTTCTTCTTTCCACTTGTCACATACCAGATCATTCCAATGATCCCAATCACCATCGTGATAATGGTCCACAGCACGCAGTAGAGTAGTGCTGCCTCAATCCACCAGCTTCCACCATCCGAAGTCTGGATGCTTGCACCTTTCACTGGATGCACCAGTCCAAGCAACGTGAAGGCTTTGATCACGTTCCGCAACTTCACAACTGATCCCACCACACTTTTGCCAGTGTGATCTTCCTCCTTCTTTCCAAGGAACTCATTCTCAGGGATGATACTCATCTCCTCTCTGAACTTCTCCAGCTTTGCCACTGGAAGTGCCTTTGTCCCAACGTCTGCCACGTTGTCATGGGTCCCCACTGCATGTAGGGTGAACCTCTTTTGCCTCAGTGCTGTCTGCACCCACAGGCTCTTGATTTCCAGATGCCTGATTCTCCCAGCGCCTTGTCTTTGGAAAACTCCTCGCGCTGCACTCGAGTCCAAGTAGACTCTCATCTGGGTCTGCAATCCCAGGAATCCCAAGAGCTGATGGTAAAACAGCCCTTCGCTGCATGCGGTCACCGCGCCATTAAACTCAGCTTCACCACTGCTGAGGCAAATCATTGCCAAGCCTCTGCAGCAGCTGGCAAGCACATTCTTGCCCACCATGAACACGCCACAAGCCGTGGACTTACGGGTCCTCTTGCAATTGCCCCAGTCGGTGTCTGAGTAGCAATCCAGAAACTCTGGTGCTTCATCCGCCTCGAACTTGATTCCGTAGTTGGAGGTCTTGATCAGGTATCTGGTGAGTCTCACCAGCGCTTGCATATCCCCGACCTTTGGCTCCTTGAGGCTCTTCGTCATCTCTCGAATGGCGAATTGGCAGTCGGGTCTGTCAGGTGCCATGTACATCAGAATTCCCACTGATGTCTTGAATTTCTGTGCTTCCTCCTCACCCAGCTTCTCGTCAGAGTGGGCATAGCTGCTCGTCCCCCCTGCAACCGCTGGTGTTGGAGATCCCTTTGCGCCTTCCATCTGAAGGACTTTCTGCACACTCTTCAGGTGCTTGTTGTCGGACTGGATGAATAAGCTTCCATCCTCACCATAGATCCTTCTTCTCTTCAGGTGGTAGAACTCACCACAGCCTGGCTTGTGGATCTCTGACTTCATGTTGATCTCCTTGTGAAGTTCCTCCAAGAAGGTCTTCACTGACTTCTCAGGTCCACAGCCATAGATATCATCCATATGCAACTCCAAGGAGATGTCGAGTCTGGGGTGATGAAACAGCCATGGTGCCAGCTCGGACCGCAGGCATCCTTTGCTCATGATCTTTCCAGCTGCCCATTCCACCCATCTCGTTCCAGCCACTCGTCTCCCATACCATTCCTTCTTCAACTTCCACAGGACTTTTGTGCTTCGTCCTGCTTTCTCCTCACCTTCAAGCCACCTCTTTGGTGGAATCATGTAGCACTCCTCCTCAATTGGCACTTGCCAAAAGGCATTCGTGGCGTCTGCTGTGAAGAATACCTGCTTCTTCAACGTGCCAATGAGGTCAATCATTCTTCCTGTTGCTGATGTCGTTGAAACTGCATAGACATCATCTCGGTAGCTGCCCTTCTTGAACTCCCGAAGGCAGTACCTCATCCTCACTCTTCCATCTGGCTTCCTTGCCTTGACCCATGTAGAGTCCAAGATTGGACCCTCCTTGCCAGTGTTCGGGACTGGCTCATAGGTCTCCATCTTTTCCATCTTTCCAAGCTCATCCAACATTCCAGCCTCTTCTTCCTCAGGTGTGATGGGCCAATCCTCAGCACTGACCTCTTCCACCTCGTGAGGGCTGGTGTAGTAGCTTTTGTCCATGTAGTCTTCGTCGATCTCGATGTCTTCATCGACTGGATTCTCTTCCATCTCCTCAGTGGCACTGAAGAGGGCTCCAACGGTTTGATCTCCCACCTTCAGCTTCTTTGGTGGTGCTCCTTCAAACCTTTCTTCAATCTCCACATTCTGTTTCTTCCATCTTTTCACTGCATTCTCAACTTCTTCTCGATCTGCCTCTGGATCTCTCTTCGTCGGCCTTTCTCTGCTTCCTGATGCAGCTCCTCCTTGGTTGGACTCCTCCTCCAACACTTCCAAAGGAAATTCTTTTGGGTCCTCAATGGAAACTTCTTCCACTTCGTCCTCAAGCCTCTGGGCTTTTCTGCTTTCATCTTCTTCCTCCTGATCTCCTTCTTTTCTCTTCGTGGCTCCTCCTCTTGCTGAAGAACCTTTCTCCTTCTCTGATCCTTTGACTGGCCTTGGTGTCTGGGGTGCCTCCCCAGGAATTGGAATTCCTGCAATCCTTCTGGGTCTTCCAATCGTGGTCTCACGATTCCATGGAACTCCCTTCATCGTCATGATGGCTTCTGAGCTCCATCTTCTTTGGGGTTCCAACCTTCTCACTGTCCTCGCAGAGCGCACACCCTTCTGATTGCCCACCAAGAACTCGTCAGTCTCGTTGAGCTTGCCGAGGAAAATGCCTTGCTCCCACGATGGGTCTCCTTTCAGCTGTCTTCCACTCACCTTCCTGCCTGATGCAGTGTGGGATTCTGAAGAGAATCACCTCCCCAAATGGAAGGATCTGGCCAGTGTATTGGCTTCCAAAGGCATCCTCGTAGGCCGTCCTCAGGTTGGCCTTCAGCCCAAATCGGCCTCTCACCCAGGCTGCATGCCTGATCATCCATGGCCATATGTTCATGGCAGGTGTCACCTTCATCTTGCAGTTTTCTTCCACTGCACTTCTCAACGTCAGGAAATCTCCTCTCAGCGTTCTTTGAGCTGATCCAACCACACCCATCGACTGAGGTGAGTACCTTGGTGCTTGCTCTGAGTGAGCAACACTGCTGGCATTCTTGCCCCTCATCTTGTTCAACTCATCCCTCAGCTCGTGGTTGATGTTGAGGATCGCTGGCTCACCATCTGATCTGATGGTCATTCTGATGTGGCCCAACTGGCTCACAAAGGACTTGAAGCTTTTCACGACGTAGTCCTTCTCAAAGTTCTTCACTGGCAATGAGATGGCTGTGAACATGCCAGTGCCTCGATCTGCTGCAGTCAGAACGACAACTGCAGGATCTTCAGTGGTCTCCTCAAAGGTGCCGTCGGCCTTGACATAGGAGTAGTCGATCTGCACCACTGACCTTTCTCCATCTGTCTTGGCATGGGGTGCATCTCGTCCCTTGCCCTTCGTGCAATGGATGCACCAGCTTGCAGTTGGCAGATGGGTCAGATTGTGTTTGGCCCTTTCATCCTCAGTCGGCTCCTCTGGAGACTTCACCTCGCTTCCACTTTGAATCGCTTCTTGATTCCTCATTGCTATCTCTGCCGCTTTTGCTCTTTCTATCTCAACTCTTCTGAACTCTTCCTTCTCAGCTCTCTTCAGTCTTGCCCACACCTCATTCTTGGTGCCTCTGACGATATAGCCGAGGTGCTTCAATCTTTTCCTCATCTCTTCAACTGTCGAATCTTTTGTCAGCCTCATCCTGCTTTCGATGTGCCTGTCATCAATCTCCCTTTCTGGAATCTCATCCTCAGCTTCTTCTTGCCCAACGTTTTCCCAGTCTTCCTCATCTCCAACGACTGGTGCAACGATTGCCCTTGGGTCATGCTGAACCATAGGCACAGTTTTCGTGTTGAGCATCTTGACATAGAAGCTGTTGCCATACATGTAGAGGGGAATGAAGTCGTTGGCATCTGCATGCCACAGGCATGAATCTCCTTCAGGATCCATGATTGTCTTGAATCCTTGCTTGAACAACTTGCCACTGGAGAGGATGTTCTTCTGGGCGTTCTTGCTGACCTGAAAGACAACTTCGACTTCCACAGGTCCCTTTCTTCCAGCCAGGGTGATCACAACCTTCCTCTCTCCAAGGATGGCCAAAGCGTCACCGCTCACAGCGCTCAGCCTCACTGATGACTTCTGCTCCTCACCTCTTCCTCCAAAGGCTTCACGGCAGACATGCTCATCAGACCCTGAGTCGAACATGATGAACTCATCATGGTTCACGTTGGCAGAGATGCTGCCAGCCCACTTTGCATCGTCGATGACGGCTGCCGCCCATCTCTTGTCTCTCCAGCTTTCTTCATCCTCATCTTCTTCATCTTCACTTTCATCGTTTGTATCAGCCCATTGAACCTTGGCTTTGGGCATGCCTCGTCTTGAGGTGGTGACGATCTCCTCCTGCTGGATGGAGCCTTCACTGTCATCTTGATATCTGATCCTTGGCCATTTTCCAGTCTCTTGCTTGATCCTGCACACTTCCTCAGGATCCCAGTCACTGGCAGAATCCAAACTGGCGTGCTGGATTGCGTTGGTTGAACCTGAGCCTCCAGTATCTTCGACAGCATTGGTGCTGCCCTTTCCCTTCTTGTCTTTCTCCTTGTGTCTGCACTCAGCTTTCTTGTGGCCCCACTTCCAGCAGTATGAGCAGTAGCCTTGGAACTTCGTTGACGACGACGAAGAACTGCTCTTTCCACTGTTGAACTTGCCCTTGACGCCTTTTCCTTCTTTGCCTTTCTCGTTCTTTCCCTTCTTACCTTTTCCTTTATCATTCTTTCCTTTCTTTCCTCCTTTGTTCCAAATTGCTCCCACATCCATCGGCGCAGGTCCTCCTGAATCTATCTTCTTTGCATCTGAGATGAGTCCCCGACCATCGAACTCAACTCCTGTCTGAAGGTAGTCCTTGATGGCCTTCTTCAGGATGTGGTAGTCGCTGCCCATGATGCTACTGCTTGTCCTCAGAGCAGTCCTAATTCCACCAGGCGCATTCTTCATGATGATGGCACACTTGATGGCCTCAGTGATCTTTTCTTTGCTTTGCTCCTCATATCTTCTGATCTGAACTTCCCAAGTGTCCAGCGTCTCCATGCAGTCGGCCTCCTTCACGTGGCCCCACTGTGGGCTCAGAATGCCCATCAGCATTGCTGTATATCTTCCTCCAATCTTTGGCTCATATGCATCGACCAGCATTCTCCATGCTTGAAGTCCATTGGAGGGTTCTGCATTCATGATGATGCTCAGCGCTCTGCCTTCCACAGACTGAGTCATCACATTGAATAGCGTCCAGGCATGTGATCGTGCCATCGGGGTCATGTCGATCAGCTTGATCTCGGTGGCCTGTCCAACAGCTTCAGCATCTGTCAGAAGGTCTCTGAATCCCATGCTAAGCAAGTCCAGGTATGACCTTGCTACGAAGGACCATGTTGTCCAATCCTCTTCCTTTCCACTGAATGTCCTCAGCTTTCCGTAGGCCCTTGTGTCTATCAGACTGTGGCCCCATCCACCTGTCGTGGATCCAACGAATCCTGGAGTCGCCTGAGGTTGAAGCGGTCCACCTCCTTGACCTTGGTCAGCTTGCTGCTGTTGGCCTCCTCCAGATGGGCTTGCAAAACCTGGGCTGCTCACCGAGCTCAGACTGGGTAGGCTGGGATCTTGCATCTGTCCAGCTCCAGCCATCTTTCTTCTTCTTCTTTACTTCTATCCTTCTTACTTCTTTTCCTCCTTATCTTCACTTCTCTTCCCTTTTCTTCCTTTCTTTCTTTCTCCTCTCGCCGCCCTGGATCTTTCGTTTGGCACTGGCACGCCCCTTGGGTCTTACAGCTCAGGCCACCACCGCCCACTTGGGGTCTTATGTGGCTCCGCTACCATGCAACGGAGCGGCTCTTATGTTGACCTCTAAAGGGCTGCAGTATGCCAGCCTGTACATGATATGTCTCTGCTATGACGTGTCTCACAGCAATGGTTAATATATGGTTAATATGTGGTTAGTATATGGTTAATATATGGTTACATATGGTTAATAATGGGATATGGAAATATATATAAATGGTTAGTGGGATTTTAATGGGATTTCAATGGTTAATATATGGTTAATAAGGGTTAATATAAGGTTAATGCCGGTTAATAATAATCTGGTTGGTGGTTTTAAGTTTTAACCATCTTGAAACCAAAATGAAAGTCAGTTGGGATGATTCTTCCCAGTATATGGGCAAATAAAACATGTTCCAAACCACCAACCAGTAGTTCAATGGATTGATTCAGGACAATACCTAAACTTTATGATGGGGCTAAAATATGCTAAAGTTACATGTTGTTTTTTTGCAATTAAAATATTCATCCTCGGATGTATTCTGTTTTACGAGTTCGGCCTGTATGTTCACTAAACTGAATCAAGGCCGGGAATAGTTACCCCTTACTACTTACATTCACCATTATTATCCATTATTTCAGCGACCAACGGTTTCTATAACATCTGAGTTCTCGTCCATGTAATTAAAGCCCCAAAGCTAGGATCTAAGATGATCTGTGTAAATTCAGTCATCTTTAGTCTCTATTTCTTTCATGCATTCCCCAGAAAGATATATTTCATTCTAAACTCAAATCTTCACACTTACACGTTCCCAATGTTTAGATGATTTGAATTTCCCCAGCCATGAAAGCCCCGGGAGGACCAGGAGGCCCCAGACCTCCTCTTCTTCTTCCTCCTGGGGGTCAAAGTGCTCAGCCCATTCCGCGCCTGGTTCCTGTTGGGTTTCTGGTTGAGACTTGTTGAGACATCTAAAGCTCATAGGGGGTATAAAGAATCACTGGGATTTTATGGGGGTAAATCGAACCAGTGAATGGGATTTTATGGGATCACAAACCAACAAACTGATGTTTAGACTTGTTTGAAAACCAGCTCGCATGTACAATCCCTGGTAATACTTGGTGCAGCTTTGAATCGTCAGTGGATTGTATTCCTGGTTCATTCCAGCAGATGTCTCAGCTGGACAGGAAAGGCACAAGCAAATGCCCGGGCTACGGGTATAAGGAGGCCGTGGTGCTCGGAGTATTCTTGCAATGGAGCAGCACCCTGGATTGAATATGATTGAATTGGTAATATGATTGCGGAATGGTCAGCCAATAAAAATCAAAACAACATAATAAACAAAAACCATTGATGTCCTCAAGTGTGAAACATCTTTTGGGTCCCATGTGCTATAGACAAATTGTACCATGATCCAACCTCTTCGGTTGAGAAGCGGCTTGACCAGCTACACCTGAAGCCTAGGAAGAGAAGACCATGACCTACTACAAAGGACATATTTATTGGATTTTAAGGATCAGTTATGGGGTCAGTTCAGCTCTCCAAATGATCAAAAAAAACTGCCGGCGGCAAAATGCAAAATGGTTTTCATTTTCGAAATGTAACATGATTGTTGCGAATCCTGCGAATGTTGGACTTTCGGTTCAACTCATATTCGAGGCATCTCACTCACTCACGCCTTAATGCCCTTCTTCTCGTAGTATTCTTGGAGTTTCTGCTCAGCATCCACTTCCTGCACAAGAGGTCGTGAGGGTTACAGGTAAATCATCTCGAAACCTAATGGTTGCTTGATCTGGGTGCCCGTACTCTTCCGTTGCAACATGTTTCAACCAGGCAATGTAAATCGATGTGACCTTCAAAAATGAGATTGTGGGCATTGCCAGTATCACTTCGAGGAACTTTCCATCTTGGGACACGTCCACCATGGAGTAGAATTATGTTTAATTTACCATTGCATAGAGAAACGGGACCTTTCGCAAGGATTCGCGGGGATTAGGGAAATTATGATAGATGCTGATGGCAGCTGGCAAGTCCTTCGTTGAAAAAACAAACAACTTGATATAACCCAAGAACATGTTCAACCGTTCATCGAAGAGTATAAATCCACATAAACCCCGTCTCACTTAACGTATCTCATCCCGGATTAAGATTCTCAGGTGTTGTTCCTTCGCACTCGCTTTCTGCCCAAACGTTCAGCCAGAGGCTGAGAGCCATCTCCAATTTCTGGGATGAATATCTCTATTTTGGAGCTCAAACCCGAAGACAAAAATAAACAAGAGTCCTCTGCAAGAACTTCTTCCAAGCACACTTCATGCATAAGTTGCATAGTTTCGGAATCACTCAAACCCGAAAAAAGGAACTTATATTGTAATTGGTGCATGTTTGATCATTTTGTACAATGAAAATCCATATATATATATATGAGTATATCCTGCAGCAAATTGACACCAATATGGAGAAACCATCATGTACCGATCATTTCACATGGAAATTATGGTTGTTTTCCATATCTTGTTTTGAATGTTTATCTCACAATTAATATCTCCATGTATGGGAAAAGGAACTCATATACCAAGCCATACCCAAGCTATGGCGGCCATCGAGTGGCTATCAATCTCCATGAATTCCCACGGAGTTGGTTTGGTACACTCCATTAACTGCAGAACTCATAGATATATTTAAACCACCCCACATCTTGTTGGAAATAATTATTATATTCCGAATATATTTCCATTATACATTCTCATTAAAACCATATATCCATTATAACCAATATATCCATCATAACCAGAATGTCTAAGTTAGGATTAATCAACACCGCCCGATTAATCAACCTCCACTGCCACCCAAAAAAATGTAATTTAAAAACAGGTGATCCCCTTGGATTAATAATCTCTTTTGCCTGGACCCGACTAATCAACCTCCAGTGCTGAAATCCCATTTTGCTTTATTTTCCAACTCTCTTCATTTTCAAATGGTGTCCTTCTTCTATACTTAAGTTGAAACCTCATGAACACCAGAACCCATCACTGCTGATCATTGACCAATTGAAACAAAAAAACTATTCCCCAAATGATCGATTCTTAATGAAAAAATCTTTGTAAAAATCATCACTTTGGATAGCTCCCATTCCGGGTACCCCCCATGAGCCAAGGTCAATCTGAGCTGGGGGGGTTATGGAAAAAGTGGTACTGCCATTATAACCAATAAATAACCAATACAGTAATATAGATATGATATATTATGATATAGATATCTACCATAAATATATAATTAATATAATCTAATAAAATATCCATTTATATCTAATATCGATATATCTACCATAAATTAGATCCGGACACTCCGCCGCGTCGCCGCGTCGCCTCCATCTCGGCACCGTTCTTTTTCTCACCGTTACGGGCGCCATTGGCACCCCGGCCTGGACGGAGTTGCCAGGGGCGGCTGTTGAGTTCGTTGGCTGTTGGCTAAGTTGATATATATATATATATTTGGTAAACATTAATATCTAGACAATTATCTATGGTTCATGGGGTTTATACGTAAGTAACTCTATAAACCAACGTTGCAGCCCGGGCAAAACGTCCCAGGGTTCTTAACGGGTTCAACAAACCACCATCAACGAAGCGGTACCCCTGAGATGCCACACCATTCGACCTGGAAGTCGCATGGATGTCTGCAATCCTCAGGATGCTCCGCGTTGAAAAACTCAGACAAGCGCAAATAGGGTATGAAAATCACTTGGGAAAATTCCATGGTTCCAAAGCACCAACCAGTGGGATTTTTCATGCCGATTGGTAGGTGATATCGGTGATATCCCTGGGAGTTTGAAGTTGGATAGGGTTCATCCACTAACATCTTACAACTCTGGTTGGTGGTTTCCCTACCCCTCTGAAAAATATGAAAGTCAGTTGGGATGATTATTCCCAATATATGGAAAAATGAAAAACATAAAACATGTTCCAAACCACCAACCAGTGTTAGAGGCACCTTGACCATCCGCACCTTTGAAGTTTTTATGTTGTCAATAAGTGCCTGATCAAACCACGGGCTGAGCGGGAGAGTTGTTGACACAAAAAAAGGTGCTAGACTACACGATGTGTAGCGAACGCTTACCGCCATGCTGAACAATAATAAAACATCCGGTTTTGTCTGAAAATGTTAACAGAAACTCCAAAATCCAATGGAATTGTCAATATAATTTTCGAATTAACATTCTAAAAAGGTGCCGTACCTGGACCTTCCAAGTACCAATAAAAATTGTGGTTTATCGGTTTATCCATATTTATCCCATAAATTTAGTACTTTTACATACATTTATCATTTTTTGGTGGTATGTGGAGGGTCTCCACGATTTTCAGATAAACCCGGTCAGCCAGTGCCACTTTAGGTCAGCCATCAGTGATTTTCCTCCAAAGGCATTGGTTTTGGCAATGATGATGAGGTACATGTTTAGATTCCAACCTCTTTTGTGGTTGATGGTTTGCTATCCATAAAGATATATATTGTACATTATTTTACGATATTTTATAGCACCCTCCAAAACGTGGAAATGTGTGGAAAACCTTGATCAATTATAACTGATTGGTGGGTTCAAACATTTTTTATTTTCCATAATATATGGGATAATCCTTCCCATTGACTAATATTCTTCAAGATGGTTGAAACCACCAACCAGCTATACCATCCTTTTGTAACATGTTTCGGCATCTGCTTGCAATACCACATCCATTGAGGCCCCATGCGTCGCGAAGGGATCGACATCGACCTTTGTTTTCAATGGGCTTTCTATGGGGTTCTAATGAGAAAATCAACAAACAAACTTCTATTATAGTATCTATATGTATCTATTCTATAGTATCTATAATCCATATACCTTGTTGGACATCATCCATTTCTATCCATTTCTCATTTATACATTGCATGATCTTCCTATGAAGCATATTGGAGTGCCAATGCGCAATAATATCAATAATTAAGTCCCGCTTAGGTGGTTGAGCCATTCCCTCGCAAACGAAAAAACATATTAGTTCATTCATACCCCTTGCCTTAAAGGTAGGGGGGAACCCACCTAGGATGTTGGATTGAAAATATTTCGAAAATAATCCAAAGGCGGGGTGGGTAAGAATTCTAGGGTGCTTACCCAGGATTATTTAAACACATAATCTAAAATAAAAAATAAATCCAGGGAGTGCTCACAAGTTACTTGAAATCCGGCTTGGTTGTTCCACAACCCTTGCCTTAGACGGAAAAATGTCAGTGCCCTTATTAGATCATTCGGAATGAATTTGCCTCCAGCCTGCCTGTCATCAAGAAGGAAAAACATGTTCCATCGCTTTGGTAAGTCTCCTGAGAAGTGCACATGGTGAAATTCATAGCCGCTATCAGGGTCCTCTTGGGCACATCTGACATAGTTATTTTTTGGGCCACGTAGTTCGATAGGCAAAAAAACACATCCCAACCTCCAAGAATGCATGTCCATTTCATGTGGGACACACGTTTGACTACATTACATGGTTTTGGCGCCGCGCGTACAGGTCGAAAGCTTTACTGCCAGCCCCAAGATATCCCCAGCAAATGTCCTCAGAAAACTCCCCAAGTGTCGCCAGCTCTAAGCTGAAAATACCCTATTTTTGAACGCTTTTGGCTACACACTTTCTTGAAACAAAAAACAAGCTTTGCTTTCCCAAGCTATGCTTGTCGCCTGGGCATTCCTCATGTGGGCAGGTTTCTAGCCCCCTTCGAAGTGCCTTCGTCGAAGAAAATGAACCTAGAGCCCCTTCTAGACCCAAAGGCACGCTGTTGAATTGTTGTTGTTGCAGAAAGCCTGCAAGTTTGCAATTTGCCACTTGGGGCTGGCAAATTGAACCTTTCAAAAACAACTTGAAACCACGTATTGTGAGGTACTCAGGGACCCCTCGATGAATTTCATCCGAGGGTACCGGGCACTTGCTGGGGAATGCTGGAGATATTCGGACGCTGGCAGCGGAGCTTTAGACTGTACAAGGGGTTAGAAATATGAAGAAATTAATCCAAGTGTCAGCTGAGTACCCCAAGACTTGTTGTTAACAACATGTTTTTGAAGGGTCCACGTCCAACCTCAGCTGGAAAATTGTAGAATTATATGCTTGTGGGTGCCAGAAAAACCAGCAAGTGCCATGGGAAGAAATTGATCCAGCAGTCCCTGACCACTTTAGAGCACCTTGCTTGAAATAGCAGGCCTGCTCTGACCTGAAAAATTGCCGGTTTGAACGCGTTTGGCTACAATAATATGTCATGGTTGAAAAGACGTTTCAACATGTTCGAACCCCATATACCCCTGAATGACTACATCATGTTTCTGACCCCCTGTGTGCCCAAAGGTGCGCTGCCAGCCCCTCAGGACGCAGACTGCACAATAACCTTTAAGGAGTCCAAGGCCAGTTCTGCCCTGACAACTCCAGGTTTTCAGCCAGCTTTTGCGATATAGTTTCAGGTCAAAGCATCACGAACCTCTGGCATGTTGGTGTTCGATTACCCTCTTAAGTACTTTTTCACATTGCGAAGCTGGGCATTTACTTCGCTGATGTTCCACGATTTTCCCATTAAACATGGTGATTTTCCCATTAAACATGGTGTTAATATACCAGAGGGTAAATCATTTGTACAACGGAAGAATCATCTCAAGGATCCCCGTGACTCCACGTACAAACCTCTGGGAGCTTCCACGTTATCCCCGTTCCCTTCAAGCGCTAGAGGAGTCCTATGATTTTGCCATAAAAAATGGAGGATCTCCCAGCCCGCCATGTTTACCTACAGCCTTCACTGCCACCAGGTTACAGAAAAGTCATGCGTCGGCGTGAAGGCACCCTGCGAAAACGTGAAAAACATGGACAATCTTAGTGATACCATAGATACCCTGCAAAATTCAAGGTGGTTAACCTCAATCTAACATAGATAATTACCCTGGGACAGTGCTCTTTTAATAGTGTTTTTCAGGAGGATTTATTTCGACGATGGAATGCCTCTGAAACATGTAACCGCCATGGCCACTGTGATCGGTACGGTAGTGACTCACAGGGACTGCCATGGTTGCCATGGCCATGGAAAAAATGAGGGGTAAATCAAGAGAGCAGGACGCTGTGGGACGAAGCTGTGTTGATGTCTAGAGAGCATGTATTGCTTGAAGTGTCCAGGTGTTCACTCTACCGATAAATGCTACTACATTGTCCAACAAAACACAATTTCTGCAGAATATGCTAGATGACTTCAACATAATTACAACATCCCCATACTGTACATGCCAACAAATGCAGTATTCAAAACAAACATATCCTTCTGAATAAGAGTAATCTTCCTTTCGGGCAATGCAGTGTGTTTTTGCAGGGACAATATCCAAACAAAATATGAAGTATTCCTTGAAAAGTTGCACCATGCCCTTTGAAGGAGTGCAGTGTGCATTTCCAGATGTCTAACCCTCTTTTCAATTGAGCAGTACCCCTTTTAGAAAAGTCAATATTTCTGCATGACATATGCAGTATTATTGACATAGGGCACCTCTTTCAAAGTGCAATATGCTTGAAACTGTGAGCACTACAGTACAATATGTTCAAACAATGTTTGATTGTCTTAAGATTTACAGAAAAGATGCACATTCTTCAAATTACAATATGTTTCAAGAGGGGAGAAAGGGTGTTATTCCCAAAATATGGTTCATTGTCTTGGAAGAATATCACATTATGCATTCAGAAAAATGATCTGCAATTGTGAAAGACATATCTTACGTGCTTACATGTGCAATGTGTTCTTCATTTAAGAAAATATATTGTGAAAAGGGCATTGCATGTGCAAGAGGGTTCATTTTTGACATAGAAGTAGACTAAGGCATGACCTACTTCAATGGGATGCTCTACCGGGCTCTACCATTTTAGAAAAGAAATGCACTTGTTGAAGGAAGCACTCACTTCAAAGAGATGCATCACTCCTTTTCAAAGGAATCTTTCAAAGTGTTTGAACATGTGCTAATCCAGGGGTTTGAGCCAAAAATTTCAATATCAAAATCAGTTCTACACATTCATTGGCTGCCTATGTTTTTGCATTTGCTCAACACCATTTTTGAAAGATTGCATAAACAAACAAAATTGCCCAATGTGTGTCCCACACCCCCCAAATTTCCTCCAGTGATACCTGCATTTTGCCATAGTTTTTTACATTGTTTTCTAATGGAACCACAGGTCCAAAGCAAATAATAAAATCAACCAAAAGCAAGTTTGCAACCCCTAAAGTGGGAGAACTGGCAAAGAGTTAGGTCTAGGTCCTTAGCCCTTCAAAAAACCAACAACGAGCCAGAAAACAAGAATCCAAAAAACCAAGAAACAAAAAAAAAAACAAAAAAACAAGAAACCAAAAACACACACAAAAAAAAACAAAAAACAACAATAAAATAAACACAAATCAAAAAAAAACTAGAAAGAAAAAACAAGCAGATTGCACACTCCAAGGGGGGGAGTAGTGGCAGAGAGTTGGGTCTTGTCATGTTGTTTTTGTTTCTCTTTTGTTTGTTTTGTTTCTCTGTTTTTTTTTGTTTTCTTTTTTTTTTTCTTTTTTTTTTTTATTTTGGTTTTGTTTAGCCATTGCAGAAAAACCAACAACGAACAAG
>Ga0126342_10012628_pt1 | contig 15049 bp, 13 predicted proteins | sample Cyp1metagenome_FD_92528 | JGI IMG/M metagenome (GOLD analysis project Ga0126342, IMG submission 92528) | Coral microbial communities from Lord Howe Island, Old Settlement Bay, Australia - Cyphastrea 1 metagenome | ecosystem: Host-associated > Invertebrates > Cnidaria > Coral ...
AGACTTAGGGGCATATACCAGATCTTTAGACACATATTTTCTATAATTCAATATTCCCCCTTAAAATGCATTCAAATTGCGAATCGATGGACACACAGTCACCGACAGAATTATGGAAAAAAATAATTATGGAAAAAAAAGGTTCGTAACTTTTCTATCATAGACAGGCGGCGCCTGTAAATTGAAACGTTTTTTTTCTTTCCATAATTCTGTCGGGTGCTGTATACAAATATATCATATGCATTCATTTGCATATAGAAAGATAGAAAGTCAACACAAAAAGGATAGAACTGTGTTTCCAGGATGGTATGTACTTCGAGGATGTCTCCTCTATCATTTCCAGCGTTCCAAACATGTTCGGCATCGCAGGTTGCGTTTCGCAGTTTTCACCACAATTACCTCACCGCAGATGCTGATGGCAAAGTATGGGCTGGAAGTGTCCTGGCAATTTTTAAGAAACCAGTGGGGATCTAAAGCGGTGGTAATTGTCTACAAATGGTGATTTAAAAATTTAATGGGCATATAATATGATATAAACAACAATATCATATCATATCATATCATATCATTATCATATCATTATCATATCATATCTGGGTGTGTCTGAAAATGGGTATACGGTAACACCCAGTTCCATCGATATTTTTTTCCATCAACCATTGGAATTCGGGGCACCCATATTTTTTGGAACTGGGAGACAGCAATTTCAAGAACCTTGAATATGAAGATTCCGGTGGTCAATTTTACATTCACAATAAGTATGTATATATATATATACGTGTATATATATATATGTATAATGATTATACATGTATAATATTATTTCATATGCATTTATGTTGCGGATTGGTTGTATATAGATATCGTTTGAATGGAGTTTGGTCCAAAGGCTGGACGCGAGAAGAGCAGACAGAGTTCACTGTGGTGAACCGCTCGTTGGCGGCGTGGGAAGAGAAATATGGAGCCGCTCGGTGCTACCGTGGCTTCGGTGTCTTTTCTGTTCGGTGGTACCCGAAATGGGTACAGCTGCAAGATGTGGAAAACCAATGGTTTCACTTGGAAAATTATCTAATTACAAATACAGGGTCCCCACATCTATGGCTGGTTGGTGGTTTCAACCAATTTTCATTTTCCATAATATATGGGATAATCCTTCCCATTGACTAATATGTTTCAAGAGTGGTTTAACATAAATTAGCTGGTTGGTGGTTTGGAACATTTTTTATTTTTCCATAATCATCCCAACTGACTAATATTTTTCAGAGGGGTTGAAACCACCAACCAGTCATGGTTAAATCGCGCTACTTCATTGTCATACTCTTAGGCAGAAGTTTAGCAGGTGGGTATTTTGACTGGCTCAGAAAGACCTCCTGCTGGGACCTCCTGGAGAAAAAAACAAGGGAAATGTACCAGTCATGAGTCATTTTATTGTCGAACTGTCGGATTTCTTGGTTATGAAACGGTTGGATTTGATAATCACTAACATGGATCTTGGCAATCTTGGAAGTACACAAAATCCGATTATTACATTTCAGTACATTTCATATGGGTGTGTCTGAAAAAGCTGCGTGCCCCCAAATAGCAATTTTAATAGGGAAACTGGGAGAGTTTAGAACCAATTGGAATTGGGGGCACCCTATTCTTCAGACAAACCCATCAAGTGGATGACAACCCCACTAAATCCCAATGTTCATAGTAAAATCAGCATATGATTTCCCACGTTTTGTCCCCATAAATCCCATGATATAACCCATCAAAATGGCCACATTTCAACAACGCCCATTTAATATATATTTAATATAGTTATGATAATGGGTTGTCATAACTTAAAACTATATAAATGTCCAAAATATACTCAAGGATTCAGATTATATTTTCAATGGTTTCCATAATCTTTAAAACTATAGATATAACTCCCATAATGGGGTAAACCCTAGAGAAACCCCAAAAAATAACCATAATCCTTAAGAGTAGTGTGATATATGGAGGTTATTGATTTCAGAAAATGAATTTCCATTCAAATTTCTCCAGCATTACCATTTTTTCCATTCAAATCCCAGGTCTCTTTCCAGTTCGGGCCGGTTTTTCCCAGGCGCAGCTCACCATGCGCAAAGCCCTGCCCTCCGCCGCTTCCACCGGCCTCGTGTGCGCCTGGCCCTCGGCTGTGGCCTCGGTGCGGTGTTGTGGCTCGGCAGGTGTGAAGGAAGTCATGGTGGTGTTTGATGACAAGAAATGGTGGTTAATATGGGTTTAATATGGGTTTAATGGTGGTTTAATGGTGGTTTAATGGTGGTTTAAGATCATTGGGACCATATACCATATTTAATGGTGGTTTAAGATGGGTTAAGATGGGTTAAGATGGGTTTAAGATGGTTTAATGATATCTTTCCATGATGACTCATGGTGTTGGACTTGTTTTTTCCTGGGTGTTTTAGATGATTTACCCTCGGCGGATCCGGGGGATCATGAACTGAGCCACCGTCGTAGAATGCTTTGGGAGTGAACGAAAACTATCTAAAACTTGGAGTTGCTGATGGTTTTTTTTCTTGTTTTCCCGGAAATTGACCGTTTGGGGGAATCGATTTAAGGGAATCTTTGTTCATTTTTAGGGTTTCTTCAGTAAATCCAAGTAAATCACTTGTAAACCTTGGATAGGCCACTTATGTCAACCAACTTAGCTAAGGATTGGGGCATCACACAAAAAAAACAGGGATTTTTCACCCACTTGCCTAAGAATGGTTCAATATTGCTTATAATCTCATGGCGCTAACCCCCTGGCACCTGGACAGTCCCGACTTTGTGTAAATCCCCGGAGAAAAAAACACATGGTTTCTTTGGGGGTGTTTAATATGAACGGGGGAATGGTTCACACACACACATACACATATATATATATACATACATACATGTGATTAAATCAAGTATATCATCATTATATTCCCATTAGATTCCCATTGCCTTTAGGGGGATGCGATTACTGATCTAGAGAAGAAACAACGGGGTTTGGTGTCAAATGGGATGAAGTTCGACCAAGGCGGCTGGCTGGGAAATCCCCTATGAATGGATGAATTAGGGAAAATCATCACACGGATGATTTTCCAGCAATATTTCATAGAATTGGATGATGGGAAAATTTACAGGAAAGCCCTATATTTGATGGTAAAAACCATGGTTTCCTGTAGATTTTCCCTTAAACCAATCCATTGAAATATTTGATTGGAGGGTTTTTTCAAAATCAGGACTTTCAGTTGGCTTTGGAACGAGTATGAAGAGGCAGCATATGGGATTGCAGCAAGCCTTTAAGCCTTTGGGGGCGATAAGATTGGGGATTAAAGCAGCGCCAGGTGCTGTCAATGGCCTGTTGGCCGGATAGAGGATGGACACCAGATAACAAAGATTTGTGACCCAGAAGTTTCCGTTGCTTGTTAACTCCAATATCAGTAACTAGGGCCTAGGGTTTCATATGTGTTTGTGGTATGCATATAATCATATATATATATAGATACATAAATCAATATATATATATACAAATAACATCTATAGATCAATTTACATACATCCATCCATCCATCCATCCATCCATCCATGCATGCATACATACATACATACATACATACATACACACATATACATATATACCAACAAATTCAATCTGAAGATCATAGACAACAAGTTACATCACTGGGGAAGCCACTAGCCACTTCCGATTCAGGTTCCGATTCCAAGGTGATGCTGGAGGAGAGTTTCTGGTCCCAATGTGGTCCAGGAGTCATTTCCATAGCTGGGAAATGCATGGGAAATCCTCGGAAAGTATGAGAACATGTGGAAAAAAACCATAATAATTGATATTGTTTAATGGAAAAACATAGGAACTATGGGGACATGTGGGATTTGTTTTTCTATACGTGGAGGTTTTAATGGGGAAAAAATGGATGTTCCAGCTAGCCATGTTTGAGTACCGCCGGGTAGATGGTTTACCCCGACTGTTCCACTCGTGTCAAGTCAGCATTCAGAAAAGCAGCCCATGGCATGGCTGGATGATTTCAACCATCGTTTTCATTCCCATTGGACAATTCATAGAATTGGATGATGGGAAAATTTTAACCGGAAAACCCAAACAATTTGATGGTAAAAACCCATGGGTTTCCGGTTAAGATTTTTCCCAAACAAACCAATCCAGTGAACAATCCTAGTGATTCTCCATAATTCTCCCATTTAGGTATCCATTTAAGTCTCAGGCTTTAGGGCTTTAGCTTCCTTTGTGGTTCCTTCATGTTTCCAGTCATGTTCCAGTCATCCCAACCAGCCGGGTCGCGTCCGCCGGGTTGGGATTCAGGTTATGGATGCTTTGAAAACAAGACCTTCGCGCAAGCCAGTGGCTGGGATGATGTGACTGTCGGCCCATGCTGGTGCCCAATACAATGACGTGACATGTTAACGTTGGTTCAGAAAATCCTCAGTAACTATAGATGGTTATCTACTATAGACCATAGATACGTATATTATAGTTGTTAAGTATGATTGGTTTATACTCTATACATATACAGCTATAGAGAAATTTCTTAAATCCTAGTGAAAAGAAACGTTATTTCAACATATTTCAACCAACTCAGCCATGCTGCTCACTGCACCACTTTTCTGGTTGAGGCGAGATTTGCAAGCAGCATGGCCTGACACTTTGCACTGAAGAGCTGTTGAAGTCGTGCAAGGCTGGGTGGGACAAATACCTGTTTTCTATCAAAACCATGGCATTTCCGGACAGGGTTTTTGTTCAAATCAGGAAATCTGAAGTTCATCATCTCATGGTTTCGGATGTTCCCTTCTTATCCCTTACTGGTTGGTAGTTTGGAACATTTTTTATTTTCCATAGGATATGGGATAATCCTTCCCATTGACTTATATGTTTCAAAATGGTTGTTGCACCACCAACCAGATTATTATTAACCATCATTAAGCATATAATAACCATATATTAACCATATATTAACCACCAACCAGCTCATCATTTCCAAAATCTCAAGCCGTTCGCGTCTCGCTTCGCCAGGACTGCAGCACGTGCGGCTCCAGCGGGTTGGTTTGGACATCCACAGAGTGCTCAGAGACGGAGCCTGGTCAGCGATGGTCAAAATGTCAAAACGTGTGGTTATTTTTCCGGCAGAGCGAGCCCAAGAAATACCCTCTGGTAAACATACAAATAGCTATTGAAAATGGCAATTTATAGTGGATTTACCCATTAATAGTGGTGACCAGAGGGTAATATAGGTGGGAAATCTTGGAAATATGTTTTTTGAATATATATCATTGTTGTAACCACATTGTCATTTTGAAACTAAGTGGCATTCATGAATGCGCCTAACTGTCAATTCACATTTGGGACAAAAAAAATCCCATAACCATTCTCGATCCCTGGGAGACGAGGTAAACCATGGTAATCCAATCCAGTTTTTTCCCCAATCATGAGATACCAGAAAAATATGATTTTCATATACCATGAAAATGGATGAACATGGCCCGGGCCATATTAAAATCCAACCAATATCATCCAATGATTTTGGTTGGGCAATTATGCATTGGAGTTTTCATCGACAGTTTCGGATGGTTGATCAGTGACATATCAGTGACGTAACGTTGCTTCAAGTGTGAACACTTCATGCGATCATGAGTTTAATATACTGTATTGTCATATGTTTTGTTTCATTATTTTCATGTGATAAAACACACACTAACAAACAAGAAAAAACAACATTCAAGACCCGGCTTTTCATGACGAAACTTTCAGACGATTGAATCGTTTTTGTCATTGCATGGTGTGCTGAGGAGAGGCTGACACAACGGAGACTGAATCAGCGAAACGATCGCGCAGGCGTTTTCAGCGAACTTTGTGGCTTGGCTGGTTATGTAGTTGCTGGATGTTGCTGCGTTTTTCGAGCACATGGGGTTATAAACTTAGACCCAGTTGCAAATGGGATACCCTCTGGTAAACTAACATAACTATGGAAAATCACAATTTTTAATTGGAAAACTCACTATTTCAATGGCCATTTTCAATAGCTATTTGTATGTTTACCAGGCCGGGTAGCTATAGAGAACCCGGGGGACTGAGTTGCTAAAAGTCAGATTATCGCGGCATGGGATGTATATAGCTGGCATGTACTATAGGCTTATTGCTCATGTAAGTGGGCAAAGTGCTCGGCAACTTGGGATCGAGGGCCATTGATTACCCAGCAAAGCTGGATTTTTTGCATTTTGTTATATTTTCTTCATCTTCCGGAGGCTCGAATCTATTAGACTATTAGACCTCCATTTTCCATCCTTGGAAGTTCAAGATGGATATGTTTCTGATTGTTTCTGTAACTCATATGGTGTGATGTTATTTTCCCTATAATTTCCCATGTTCAACGGTGAACCCAGCGTTTCTCCCTTGCGGTTGGACTGTTGGATGCGGTAGCGGGCGAAGGTCCCTACGAATCGAAATGGGGCGGCCTCCATGGTGAGGAGCTGCGGTCCAGCGTCTTCGTGAAGCTGATGGAGCCTTGGGGGCCGAGGGCAAACTTGGCGGAAAATATGGTGATTTCATAGGACTTCATAGGGAAAAGCCATGGGAAAATAGAGTTGTGGATGTTGTGGCTATGGCTATAAACGTTATAACTGGTGAGTTCGATTTGGGATTTGGGGTGGTGTCAGTACTGATAACTGATATTTTGACTGTAGGAACCACTGATTTTGGCAACAATATGGATGTTTGAAAAGGGGAAGAAAAAGGAGAACTATGGGGAAGTGGGTGATATTCGAGTTATATTGAGCCGGGAAAGGCACAGAAGTTTGATGATGTTTGATGGAGTTTTGTTGGGTTTCAATGGTTTTTTTTTGGTCTGTTCAACCATGAAGTGGCCCCAAAAAAAAACATGGCAATTTTTCGTGGGGATATTCCCGGACAGTGACATCGATCTGACATCCAAGATGCAGGAGGTAGCCCAGCAGAAAACAACTCCCGTTTTGGGTGGAGTTTCACTTTGCCTCTATTCGTTCAATATCATTGCAGTATAAAACATATTATAATGTTGACCATTATTAAGCATTAAACAACCACTAAAATCCAGTGATTCACCATTATTATCCCATTATCATATATACAGTATTTACATACATCAAATATCCTTATTAGCCATGAATAATCACCATAAATTGTCATTGTTAAAATATCATTCACCAGTACTAACCATGGAGAACAATGAATAACCATGAAAATCCATCCGAATCCATCCCATTAAATCATCAAAGCGCTGCCAGTCGCCGGCTTTGCCGAGGAGTGGAATTACAACGACATCGCCAAAGAGTGCACAGCCGCCCGGTGTCGACTTGGGGCCCTGGGGTCAACGGCGCAGTGTTTTTGGCCGTCCAAAGATCTGTCGTTCTCGGAGTTTCCAACTACAACTCGGGGATATGCTAGAGAAACCTTGAGTTTTTTGGCGACTGGTGCAGTTTTTTGATGTTTTTTGGTTTGCGTGTTTGGTCGTTTTGATAGAGATCACCGAGTCACGAAATGCAGGATTTCCATGGATTTCCCAGTGATTTTTGGCTGAAATTTGCAGCTGGACCAGCCATGAATCATCAATGTTTCTTGATCCGTCCGAAAACTTGGATGAGGTCAACGAAAACAGCAGGTTGTTCTTATGTGGTAACATCTTGAAACCCCCAAAATAGATTGAACAGTTGGAAACTGAGACATGAGTCGCTATCAAATGATCAATACCCTTTGGTAAACTAACATAGCTATTGAAAATGGCCATAGAAATAGTTGATTTACCAATTAAACATGATGATTTTTGAGTTCGCAAACTGTTAGTTTACCAGAGGATAACGTTATCAACATATATAGCCATCCTGGTCGCTGGGAGTACAAGGTGAGGGCCCCCATAAGTGGGTTTGAAAAAAAACCTCATGCAACTATAAGCTACATTGCTAACTACAGACTTAACCTCAAGCCATGATCATTTGAGTGATTTCAACATATTTCAAGCCATGATATAGCTATCATTCAGCACAAATCCCCAGCGAAAAATCTGCAAAAATGTTGGTGAAATCAGTGGGTTAAGTCGGTAGACCCAGCTGCCCGAGGAATATCTGGGTCCCAATGGCTTTGAAGCTGTGCAAGTGTCGCCCGTGACGGAGCACATTTTGGGCTACCAGTGGTGGGCAACTCGGCGAAAACGTGGCAGGCAACACTGCACCATGAGGATAAGTCCCAAAGATGTTTGTTGGTGTATAACCCCCCAAATAATTATATAAATATACTGTAGTCATTGTTGTTTTATAAAGAATCTCAATCATATTGACCAATAATTCGAATAACTACTGTTATAAGATGTTATAAAAATATCACAAACTCATAAACCATAGTGAACTTGGAGTTATTTGAACCAAGTTAGCCATCGTTTGGGAACCCAGGTTGAGATGTTGGGAGTAGGGGAATCCCAAATAGTCGCTTTAAGATTTGTGAATGATCATTCTGAATTCAGTTGGGCTCTCATGATGAAAGATGATCAATTTGGCAGTTGAGAAGCTTTGTCATTATATATCATTCTCATGGTCAGCTTACCACTAGGTAAATTATAACGACCTCACTGTCCTCCCGAACCCCGGAATCATGATTTATGTTAGGGAAATCATCCCCAAATGGCCCAACAATGCAGGTTAGTGAAATATGAAAATTTACCCTCTGGTAAACGTTTACATAACTATGGAAAATCCACCCATTTTCTAGCTGGGTAAATCAACTATTTCCATGGACATGGCTTCAATAGCAAAAAGTAACAAACTACCAGAGGGTATATCCCATTAATATCCCATTGAATCACTATACAATCCCATTAAATCACGATATTTTCTCAGTTCTCAGGGTGAAGCGGTGTGGGTAACCAAGACTCGTTGCACGATGGCCGGCCATGAGATCCGGTGAGCAACTTGCAGCCCAAGTATCATACAGACAACATGTAAATATGTACCTAATGATCCGTCTACATGATTTATACTGTGTATATATATATGCATATGTATACATATAGTGATGATAATATATGATAATATTATATATATATTAGACATACAGTGATGATAGAATATATATATATACATATTATCATCACTATATGTCTATGTTTATATCGAATCATCCATCTAGCTATGCACAAACGTGTGCGTGTCCTCACTACAGTTACGGGCCCGAAATACCATTTATAAGTACTAACAAAACCACATTTATATTTTTGTTTATCCCATAGAAATAACCTGTTAGAGCTACCCTCTGGTAAACTAACATAACTATGGAAAATCACCATTTTTAATGGGACAACTCACTATAAATGGCCATTTTCAATAGCTATTTGTATGTTTACCAGAGGGTAATAGCCATGGCTATTTTTCTGTAGACATCTACATCATCCCCACGTTTTGTTCAGACATCATCCTATCGCTGCTGTAGGTGAAGTATCAGCCGGTCTCAGCCGGATTGGACAGCCGATCAGGGACGGAGACTTTGGTGAAACCCATGGGATTTCCACTGGACTTGGATGGAGGATGGTGATTTTTTTCCAAGAAAATCCAAGAAACAGTTGGGCGATACGAATCGCCGTTTATATCCATGAAACTAATATTTATAATGTTTATAGATGATTGTTGGGCGAAATTGGATGTGAACTCCAAGTTCACCTGAGGTTTATGGTAAACACACCATATTACAACGAACTAGTTCGTTGGGATTCGAAGCCAACAAACATGTCACTGCTTCGAGGATCATTCCACTTTAGTAATTAAGTGCTTAATAACCCTGGTTACTATAAGTCCGTTAAGTGGGGTTTTCCCATCTATACAGTGCCCAACGGCCCAACATACAAGTTATAAGTACATTTATAGAATGTTTGTTTATCCCATAGAAATCGCCACTTATGGCCATAATTGAATTTTCCCATGATTTTCCTATTAAATCACCATTTTCCGGTTATAACCCTACTATAAGTCCAAAAAAAAGTCCCTTAAGTGGGGTTCTCCCATTAAGAGGTGATTTCTACTCCTATTTCGTTAGGGGTCCCACTCTTCGTCCGTATCCAAGGAGGAAGAGTTGAGGGCCATGGTGGCCACCTGTCGTAAAGCAGGTGGGGTGGCTATCGTGGCTCATCGGGGTGAGGTAACGATGGGGGCCGAGCATGGCCTAGGTATATGTATATATGATTTATATATATATATACATGGATTGTTAATAATGGTTGATGATGGTTATATAATGATGATTTATCATGATTGATGATTGATAATGGATAATCATAGTTCATTGTTGATGAAACGATGACAAGTACACATAAACACGGGTATGTTATCCCATAATTTGAATGATTTTATTCCTTCTTGCGAGGACTTGGAGGGTCCAGACATATGTACGTCTATTACAGCAATCCCATCCCCCAGCAAAAAACAAAACATGCCCATAGCATGCTCCCGAAGATGTGGTTTTATCCCCTACATCCACCATGGTTTCCGCAGGGTTGTCAATATTTTCAATATGAATGGGGGATGGGATTCGATTAAATCTTGCACCATCCCGTTTAACAATAAATCCCATTAAATCACCTTTGTTTGTTGGTGAAAGCGCGGATCCAACCAACCATTCACAAGGACATGTCATGAAGATATTCATTGAGCAATGGACGATCACCTTAAATATCAACCTTGACCTTTCTTCGGAAGTCATGTGGCAAACCCAAGGCCATGAAACTACCAATTGGGAATGGTTTATGGGGTTAAGTTATACCACCTATTTATGCTAATATTGGATGGTTGATCATTGCAGCTACCGCAATAATCAGATCATGTTTGTCCAGTTTTAGCTGAAGGATTGTTATGGATAGAGTATAAGGACCTCACTGCGATTTTTTTCCCGATGGGAAATGGATTGGGGTAACTCTCCTGAAGTGCCCGGGCATGGCTCAGGCACCGATTTATTGGAGGTACCTTACATATCTAACGCCTATGATTCAAGGCTATGTAGACCCCCTATGGCAAACATATGGCTTTAGATGGTGCAGTATCTCCATTTTAGGGTATCAATGCCAAGATCTCGGTGTCATGCAGAAGTTTGATTTCTTACAATGCATGTCACATAGAGATAGCAAGGGCACAGGATGATTCAAACATGATAAACTACCTGAGCATCTGAGCCAATTTTTGTTGGATCACGGTGTGCCAGTAGGTTTTGCATCCTGTGGGGTGACTTTTTGGTGGCGGTTTGCCATGCGGTGGGGTGACTTATGGTGTTGTGGGGTACGAAAGGGCGGACACCAAGCTTCTCACAGACCTTGGCACCACTTCCAACCGCTCCTGACATCTACTCCTGCTGTCTATGTTGTACCCAAAACGTACAAGACTTGCCTTCGGCAACTCCCGGCCATCGCCTTCGCACTAGATGGACTTGCTGAAGACTCTGTTGGCATCAAGATGAAAGCTCTCCATCCTACTTGCACTGGGGTGTTGCTGGATCGATCTGGGTACCTACCAGAAGTCAAGCAGGGAAGTCTGAGAAGTGAACCCTCTCAAACTGAACTCCGTGACTTTTTATTTCCTTCATGTTCTTCTCACTACTCTGGGATCTGCTCTCTTTAGGTGGGTACCAGTTCCTACACTGATGTACTATGACATCAGTGGTGTACTGCGTTGTGCCTACTGGTGAACGACAGTAGAACTTGACTGCAAGTGTTCTTGATGAACAAACCCCAAACAAAAAAAAACTTGGTATGTTCGAACAGTTTATGGATATAGGTGAATCCGGCTGGTGTTGTGCAATAGGTTGAGAATAGTTAAGCCATATTGATCGGAATGATGCATTTCACCCTTCAGCGCTTTAAAGGAAATCTGACCCCCAAATAGAAGGCCACCAATAGCTAGTCAGTTGGTTTCTATGTTGATGTAGATGTACTTTCTGTAGCACCGGGCCATGCTTATTTCATGGACATGTGTGACACGTTTCGACTCCCCAAAAGGGTTGCTCCAAGCTGCAGCTATGGGTGATGACCAGAAGAGAGATAACTGTCAAATGTTAATTCTTCATTTACCCTCTGGTAAACTAACATTGTAACAGCTATGACATAGCTATTGAAATAGCCATATTTATAGTTGATTTATCCATTAAACATGGTGGATCTTTCCATAGTTATGTGACAGTTTACCAGGCAGGGTATCCAATTTACCCCGCAAACGTAGCCCAACCTGCAGGTGTTCAAGTGATCGTGGACATCCTCATGAACCACATGGCGTCACCCTGCAAGAAAGCACGCGGCAAGCTGGGCGGTAGCTTGGCACGTGGGGGCTGGGTTGCTGGATGATACAACGAACAGTTGGTGGTTTGGAACATTTTTGAAATTCCATATATTGGGAATAAGGTGAACAACTGACTTTCATATTTTTCAGAGAGGTATAGGTATACCACCAACCAGGTTGGGTATTTGAGATATTGTGGGATATTATGGATTTGTTATGCTTGATTTGAGAATGGGACACCGCTACACATGGTTGGTCATCATTTTCCGTCATCAAATGTCAATTTTGGGGAACAAATGGTCGGTACCCTTTTTTCAGCTATGAATCCATGAATCCAAGCTTCAAGTGGCTGATGCCTTGGAACATCCTACACTGAGATATCAAGTATTACCCTCTGGTAATTTAACAAAGCTATTGAAAATGGCGCATTTATAATTGATTTACCTATTAAAGATGGTGATTTTCTACAGCTGTTTGTATGTTTACCAGAGGGTATCAAGTATTATAGCTCAGATCCTAAGGGTCCTAACGTCATTTGAGACTCTCAGTGGAGCTTGTGGTGTCAGTGATCAAGGAGCCTTGTACCATTGGAGCCTCGAAGATATTTTGGGAGATCTTTTCCCAGATCCATTGTTTTGCGAAAACCATAAAAAATGGCCTAATACCTAACATGAACATCATCTACACAGACTACTTTGGTTGTTTTCTCACATTTTGCCCCCATTTGTTGGGTCAGAAACCTTGACCCATTTTTTCTTTCCACCTAGGTGATGAGGAGCCACTGCCCTGTGTGGGTTGGGGTGGCAGCCGATACGGCAACCGACGGCAGCAGGGAGCGCGAGGATGGGATGCTTCGCGCCCAGAGCCTGGACGGACCAAGCAACTGGCTAGTCCCATTTATAAAGGTTTATATACTGGTTGGTGGTTTGGAACATGAATTTATTTGTCCATATATTGGGAATTTCACCATCCCAACTGACGAAGTCATATTTTTCAGAGGGGTAGGTTGAAACCACCAACCAGTATATGAATTTATGGTATATCGAACTAGTCAATGGGGGGTATGAACCAAGTTATGATGATTATGATGTTGAGTTGGAGGATCACTCCAGGTAACTGGTTAGCAGATGGGGTTACAACATGTCATAACCCCATTTTTCAGGAAGAAGCCCAGGAAAAAAGGGGAACGAATCCGATCGCCAGGGAATTCTTCCCACGAAAAAGCGAGTCGTGGCGGCCCACAGGTTATCACAGGTCAGGAGCAGTGACTCACCCCCATTCGAAAAGGTCCCAAAAAAAGGTGTAAAATACCTCACTCAACCATGGTTTCTGGGGAGTTTATTTTGTACCCTTTTGTGAATTTGGTCGAATTCGGAGTGGGCTGCCTTTTGTCTTGAAGAGTTTTTTGTTACCCTCCACTTTCCAGATTGCCAGTGGGCTCAGTGGGCCTCACCGGTGAGTTCTAAGGAACATTTTCATCACTTGCCCAATGACACGAGAACGCCGTTCTGCACCTTGCCGAAATGCCCTCTTTACGCCTAAGAGTCGGGGGGTCAGGAAGCATAACTCAGCATCTCAAAACGTACAACACGCAGATACAATTATGGCCCGAAATACCAGTTATAAGTTATAAGTATTAACAAAACCCCAGTTATAGAATGTGTTTTATCCCATAGAAAGAAGCTGTTATAGCTAATAGATGGCCCATAACTGTAGTCCAAGATAAATCTAGACACTTATAGTGGTTTCTGCCAGCTTCCGGCTGGGACAGCATTTGCCCAGGTAAAGTGGGCCCGCAGACAGGATGGCTTTGCCCTGACGATGATTGCACTCCCTGCAGCGTGGCGGTGGTGTGATGGATTCCATGGGGACTGTGACTCCAAGACGTAGTTTTTTTGGGTTTGGGTCAAATTTGTCGCCCCAAAATGGATGGTCAATACTATAGTGACTATAGTGATCTCTCACATTTTGAAATTGCAGATACGAGCAGGTTTATGTTGAGTTTGTTCAGGCATTCCCTCAAGACAGGCTCCTACCATAGATCAACTCCTGTCTGGGGCGCAACTAGGACTAGGAGTTGAAGTACAAAGATTGCCGTTGGATTGGTTGTATAGGTGTGCATCGACTGGAGTACATGACGACCCATGGGTGGTTTCAAAGAAAGTTTTCATGTTCCACACTGCATGGGATGTTGATCCAACATGACGAGCACGCGTTTGGGGATGGTTTGCACCCACCACGCTTGACTCACCCTGCTTTTGTCTTGGACCCATTTTCATTTTGGAGGCCCAGAAGGTCGAATTTCATCACAAAATAGAGTCTATGATATTCCCTCAATTTTCCATGCATGATCACCATGATCACTTCTAAACAACTTCCAATACCCAGCTTGCCATGCCATCTGGCCCTACACCGCAAAATTCATAGGTGACATGTACGAGCTGCCGGACTTCAACACCGACTCTCGGCGTCGTCACTGGAATTCTTGGAAGCCAGTGATCATCGTCCGGTGAGCCTTCAAAAGGCCATGCAACAGGAATGGATTCATTGGAGGTACCTACCATATGTAAGGCCTATATAAGGCCTATGTAAGGAAAATATCCCCCCAAAATATGGCCTTATATGAGCAAGGGTCAAAAGACGCTATGAAAGGCTTCCATTACGATCCGCCATCACTACTCAAAATATGTGATTTACTGCGTGTAGCGATAGGGGGCCTTATGTAGCGATACCTCTTTTTAGA